>Ga0082335_1002247_pt1 | contig 36857 bp, 26 predicted proteins | sample Subgrocontami58m_FD_72375 | JGI IMG/M metagenome (GOLD analysis project Ga0082335, IMG submission 72375) | Subsurface groundwater microbial communities from S. Glens Falls, New York, USA - GMW37 contaminated, 5.8 m (SPADES assembly) (version 2) ... | reverse complement strand
AGGGCCAGGACCTCGCCCGTTCTCGGGTCAAGGACCACGGCAGCCCCCCTGGCATCTCCCATGGCCTTTTCCACCGCCTGCTGGACCTCCAGGTCTATGGTCGTGACCAGGTCGTGGCCGACGGTAGGCCGCTTCAGGAACTGGGCCTCCAACGCAGACCGGGCGTCTCGCCCGGATAGGCCGCGCAACTCGTCATTGTAGGACGCCTCCAGGCCCGAGACGCCGAAGCGAGGGCTGAAGAAACCCGTCACATGGGCCAGCGCTGGATATCGGTAGAGCCGCTGGCTGCGTCCGTCAGGCAGGAGCCGGTTCTCCACCAGCACCCTACCCTGCCGGTCGTAGATCTTACCCCGCTGGATGCGGGACTCCTGGGCCAGCCTGCGGGGATTATCCGGCCGCGCCGTCAACTCTCCGGCGGCGATAACCTGATAATAGAGCAGAGCCGGGACCATGGCTGCCAGCGCCAGCATAACGAGATTAGCTAGCCGCTGGATGGTACTGGTCAACCTCGACCTCATATCCGGCTTGGCCCAGGTGGCACGGTCCGCCCTTATGGTCATACACTAAATATTGGTGCCACGACCGTCCGAATAAATTCGGCGTTGGGCTAAACGTAACGCCGAATTTATTCGGCAGACTGTTTTGGCATCCTAAATTGTACATGACCTTCAGAGCGGCTCCCGCTGTTCCCTATCAACTTCTACCTCATATCCAGACCGGGCCAAGTGCTCCACGACCTCCCGGCAATGGCTGACGTCCCTGGTCTCCAGGGTCAGCTCTACCTCCGCCTGCCCCAAAGGCAGCCCCAGACGCTCCCGGCGATGCTGGATATTGATGATGTTGACCCTTTTCTCGGCCAGGCGGCTCAGCAACTGGAAGAGCTGCCCCGCCCGGTCCGGCAGCCTCGTGCGAAGGATGAGGTATCGACCTGCGGTCGAGAGCCCGTGGCTGATGATCCTGGCCACCAGGTTGATATCCACGTTTCCCCCGCTCAAGAGGGCGACCACCTTCTGTCCCTCCGCCCGGACCCGCCCCGAGAGGAGAGCGGCCAGGCCCACGGCCCCCGCCCCCTCGACCACCAGCTTGGACCGCTCCAGCAGCATGACCATGGCCTGGGATATATCCTCTTCCTCCACGGTCACTACATCATCAACATACTTCTGGATTATGGGCAGGGTCAACCGGCCTGGACGTTGGATCGCAATGCCGTCGGCTATGGTGCTGGATGAAAGATGGGTCTCCCGCCGGCCGTGGCGGAACGAGGCGGCAACGGCCGGGGCCGCTGACGCCTGTACTCCTATCACCCGCAAACCGGGACGCAGCTCCTTGGCAGCCAGCGCCATCCCAGCGATAAGTCCCCCGCCCCCGGCAGGCACGAGAAGAAGGTCAACATCCGGCAGGTCTTCCAGGATTTCCAGGGCGACAGTCCCCTGTCCGGCCATAACCTGGTAATCGTCAAAAGCAGGAATAAAGACGAGGCCCCGCTGGCGCTGCAGGCGCCGAGCGTAGATCTGGGCCTGATCGAACACATTTCCCTTGAGAAGCACCTCAGCGCCCCGATGGCGCGTGGCCATGATCTTGGACAGGGGTGCGCCCTCAGGCATGACGATGGTGGTAGGGATGCCCAACCGGCGGCCCGCCAGAGCCACCCCCTGGGCATGGTTACCCCCGCTGGCCGCGATTACGCCCACCTTCCGCGCCTCCGGTGGCAGGTGGCACATTTTGACGTAAGCCCCCCTTACCTTAAAAGACCCGGTGCGCTGGAGGTTCTCGGTTTTAAGGTAGACCTGGGCCCGGGTGCTCTCACTATAGCTATGGGAGTAGAGAAGGGGAGTCCGCCGCACCACATCCCCCAGTAGGACAGCCGCTTCCTCGATAGCCTTCAGCGTAAGCATCAGCTATCTGCGATGATAACACGGCCATTGTTCTCCTGCAACGAGCCTCAGAGACACAGGTGGGCGTCAGAGTTTCGCGCTGCGCTGAGTGTAAAGACCGACTCGGTTTTCAAAACCGAGTCGGTCTTGCTCCCCGCAACGTTGCCGCCAACTTGCGCGAAATCTTGACGCCCACCCTAGAGACACGGATGCCCGGTCCGAAGAGCGGGCATGTCCGGAAGGCCCAATGGCGACAGACGCGAAAGGTGACGACCAGCTAACACGTTCAGGTCCCTGAGCGTGGACTATCAACCATGCGGATCAAGAAGCTCTGAAAAACATCCAAATAACATGTGGGCCTCCTCAGATGGAGGATAAACATCGAGGTGTTGAGAGTAGATCTGTCGTAGCAGACGAAGGCCTTTGGTGTTGACAGAGCACAGAATTCCGTAAGCCAGTTCCGAAGCCACTGAACTGCGTGGGAGAACGGCAAGCCCAAGCCCAGCCTCAACGCGTTTCTTGATCCCCGTCATGCTGGGTATTTCCACCACTTCGCGGGGGGCGACGCGCAGTCGCGCCGTCAAGTCCTCATAGGATCGACGGATTTCGTTCCCCGGTTCTCTCACGAAAAAAGTATTCTCCGCGATGAGGCTTGGTACATCAGCCCCCGGCCGACCGATCCGATTGGCCTCATGGCATACCAATAGTACGTCTTCTATGGCCACCATCTCACAGGTTACTCCTGGTGCGGAAAGTGGCGTTGTAGCGAGACATATGTCCAAACGGTCAGAGTATCTCAAGCTGCTGCAGGCTGATCTGCCCCCATCGGGTCTCCGCCTGGGAGAGGAGGCCCCCAGGTGAAACTTCGTATCTACGTACATTTTGCTGCGACATGCGAACCTTGATCCAAATCGTGCTACAAGTATTTCACACTTAATCGCGGGATATTTTCTTGACATGACTGTATCACGCTGTTATCCTCCTGTAAAGGCAAGGTTTCATCTATGGAGGCGCGACGGTCAGCCTTGTACTTAAATGATCTCATTAACTTCAAGGGCCGCACGCAACTAAAGGGCCAAGAGAGGAACGGTAAGGAGGAAAAATGGAACGTATGGTAAGAGGCGCGATGATCCTAGGCATGCTGCTCGTTGTTGTTCTGGCTGTAGCCTCTTGTGCCCCAGGGGCGGCCCCAACCCCAACGTCAACCACAGCGCCGGCAGCCACACCGGCGGCTGCCCCTAAAATTGAAGCTACCAAGCCGGCGGCAACCAGTCCCACGGCGCCTCCCAAGGCGCTGGCTCCATATAAGATAGGGGTAGTCTTGTCTCAGAGCGGTCCCTTCTCGGGTCTCGGCATCCCCGGACGGGAGGCGGCCGTGGCCACGGTGAACGAGATCAATGCCGCCGGAGGCGTCAACGGTAGAAAGCTGGACTTGGTCGTCGAAGATGATGGAGGCGACGAAACCAAAGCCATTCTGGCCGTGAAAAAGCTCATAGATACGGACAAGGTTCTGGCGTTCGTTGGGCCAACGGGCACCGGGCTCTCCATGGCAGCCATTCCCGTGATCGAAGAGGCCAAAGTGGCCGCCCTCGTCTATTCCGGATCCGATGCCCCCGTCGACCCGGTCAGGAAGTACGTCTTCAAGTTCGTCCCTGGAGACCGCAAGATCTATCCAGAGATTCACGCCTATTTCAAGTCGAAGGGCGTGAAGAAACTGGCAGTGCTCTACCCGGCCACTGCAACGGGGAAATCGGCCTTAGCCTTTATCCAGTCTAACGCCCCTAAAGAAGGCTTCGAGCTGGTGGCCCCAGAGAGCTATGACGTCAATGACAAGGACTTTGCCGCTCAACTCACCAAGATAAAGGCCGCTGGTGGTGAAGCTCTCATCATCCCCGATTCGTCGGTGGCCACCGCCCTGATCGCCAGGCAGATGAAGACCCTGGGACTGAACATCCCCTGGTCAGGCCCCTACGGCCTGGCGAGCCCCGTGAATGTGCAAACCGCCGGGGACGCCTTTGACGGCTTGGTCCTCCCAGTCCCCAAGGTCTATGTGGCCAAGGAACTGCCCGACAGTGACCCTCAGAAGAAGGTATCTCTTGATTTCCAAGCCAGTGTACAGAAAGCCACTGGTAAGGAGACGGACCCCATCGCCATGCACGGTTGGGATGGCGTGATGATCATATCCGAGGCCTTGAGGAAGAACAATCCCGACCCAGCCAATCTGGAGGATGCCAGGGCCAAGGTTCGAGACGGGATCGAGTCTTTGAAGGGCTTCCCGGCCGTGGTAGGTGTCCTGACCCTCAGCCCCCAAGACCATGAAGGCTTGCCAGCAGGTTGGTCAGCCATGGCCGAATTGAGGGGAGGCAAATTCAGCTTGTTCAAGAAGTAGCGGCTTGGGGATGATGGACGTGACGCTATCAAGCGGGCGGATCAGGCATTAACTCCAGAGTATCAAAGGCCTGACGAGGAGGGAGACCATTGAACGTCGTTGATGCCCTGAACGGTCGGCGCTCTGTCCGTTCCTTTGAGCCAGAGCCTTTGAACATGTTCCGAAGCGAAAGACGGCCTCTTGAGGAAGCGGTGCGTTTCAGATAAACCCGGCTGCTCTCAGGGCCATCGCGGACGGCATGTTGGCCAACCACCGGATTAAGGAAGCACCGGGTCAAAGGAAGGTGGTTGACCAGAGCTCCCTGGCGCCGGAACTCAGGAGCCAGGCATAAACGCGTCGGCGGCAAACCAGACCAAAGGGGGCGGTGGCGGAACAGGTGAGGCGCATGGCATGACCGAGGCTCTCCTCCAGTCTATTACCCTACGGAAACTGCGCATCTTTGCCGCGATAGGACGACTGATCTCCGCTGCTAAGGCAGGCAGCACGGATTTCGACGACTATTGGGAGGAAGCACCAAGCGCTTGGAGGATAGAATGGCGAAATACGATGTAGTAATAATCGGAGCTGGGCCTAACGGCCTGACCGCGGGGGCCTATCTGAGCAAGCAGGGACTTAAGGTGCTTATCCTGGAACGGAAGCTCGAGGCTGGGGGAGGCCTGGCGACGGAGGAGGTGACCCTGCCCGGCTTCCTCCATAACACCCACTCCATCTACCACATGATGGTGGACTATGCGCCGGCCTATAAGGACCTGGCATTGGACAACAGCCACTATAGAGTCCGCTACGTTTATCCCTCCTTGCAGTTCGCCCTACCTCTACGGGATGGTAGGGCAGTCTGCCTCTACACCGACGTGGAGGAGACCTGCAAGTCCCTGGCCCAGTTCTCCAGGCATGATGCCGACTCCTACCGGGACATGCACCGTCGCTTTGGGGAGTACATGGACGCCTTCCTGGCCCCGGCCACTTATGTGCCTCCCCTGTCGGCCCTGGAGCAGGCGGCCAAGCTGGAAGAGAGCCAGATGGGGAGAGAGATTACCGCCTACTCGGAGAAGAGCCCCCAGCAGATTGTGGACGAGTTCTTCGAAAATGAGCACGTGAAGACCCTGATGCTCTATGCGGCCTGTCACTGGGGCCTGGAGTACGACCTGGAGGGTGTTGGGTACCTGGCTGTACTCTACCTCAACCGCGCCACTAACTACAGGCTCTGCGTGGGAGGCTCCCACATGCTGTCCCAGGGCCTCAATAAAGTGTTGATCGAGAATGGCGGCATGATCTGGGGCAGCCAGCGCATCAACCGCATCCTGGTCGAGGGGGGAATAGCCAGGGGCGTAGAGCTGGAGGATGGCCGGGTGATCGAGGCGGAGAAAGGCATCATCAGCACCATAGACCCCCACCAGACCTTCTTCAAGTTGGTCGGCGAAGACAAGCTGGATCAGGACTTTGTGGACCGGCTAAACGACTGGAAATGGGAGAGCTGGAGCCTCTTCGAAACCCATCTGGCATTGGAATCGGCGCCTCAGTTCACCCATCCGGAGACGGCGGGGGCTTTCGTCCATGTGATGGGCTACGAGACCACCCAGGACCTGATCGACCACTGGGAGGCCATCCAGAGGGGTGAGCTGATGGAGGGAGGAGGGTTCAATGCCTGCTTCCCCAGCATCCATGACCCCAGCCAGGCCCCACCAGGGAAGCATTCCGCCCTGATATCCCAGATGGCTCCTTATAAGCTGAAAGATGGGACCAACAAATGGTACGGGCTCAAGTTCAAGGAGCAGCATGCCGAACGCTGTCTGGACGTCATGCAGCGCTACGTGCCGAACATCCGGGAGGCCCTGCTCTGGAAGGGGATGGCTACTCCCCTGGACATAGAGAACAAGTTCCTGGACATGGTCGAGGGCTCCATCAAGCAAGGGGCCTACCAACCCTTCCAGATGGGTTACTTGCGACCCAACGAGGAGTGTTCCCAGAATCGGACGCCGATCAAGAACCTCTACCTGGGCGGGGCTAGCTGCCACCCCGGAGGCCTGATCCTGCTGGGGCCGGGTTATGTGGCGGCAGGCACCGTCGTGGAGGATCTGGGCCAGGAGAGGTGGTGGAAAGAGCCGGAAATCGTCAGAACGGCTCGGGAGAATGGATTACTATGAGAATGAGATCTACCGGTCTGGGACGTACCGAGCTTCTCGGCAGGTTTGAGGGGATCACCCTAAGCGGAGACTACTTGGTCTTGTCGGTGAAGACCACTGCTCCTGTCAAATGGCATGTGAGGACAGCACTCAGCCGCAGGGATGCCATCGAGATGCTCAAGCTAGTATTGAAGCCTCGTATATTGCTCTTCTTCCTCTCCTGCCTCAGCAAACGCTGTGAAGGGGAAGCACCCAAGGAGTACTAAGCTGGTGGCAGGGCCGCAGCAAACAGGTGGGGTCTGCTGCGAAAGCCAACTAAGGCGGATTAGGAGAGATTAATATGCCCGATGCAAGTTTCGATGCCGTGATTATCGGGGGAGGCAACAAGGCCCTTTTCACCGCCATGTACCTGGCTAAGTATGGGGGCATGGACGTGGCCATTTTTGAGAGACGGGAGGAGCTTGGTGGAGGGCTGAGCTCGAACGAAGCTGCTGCCCCCGGCTTTATTGGGGACACTCACGCCAGTACGCTATGGGAGTGGTATTACGAGCCGGTAGAGCACGATTTCCCCGACTTTGTGGAAAAGGGCGGGAAGATGACCCATTATCCCTCCACGTACGGGATAATCACGAGAGAAGACCAGAAGTTTTTCGGCATATATCATCACACGGTAGACCCCACCGGGGAAAAGACGGCACGAGAACTGGCCCGCTTTTCTGAGAGAGACGCCGAGACTTACCTGAAGCTGTTCGAGATAGCTAAACCTGGAGGCAGCTTTGAAAGGGCCTATGCAGAGGCGTTCTTCAGCGTGCCTCCGACCCCGGACCAGCCCGATGCGTTGGAGAGGTGGGTACAGGAATATCTTAAAACGCCGGACTGCCCGATAGACCTGGCCTGGACCATGATGCCGGCCAATCGCGCAGTACAGGAACTCTGGGACAGTGTGGAGCTCCAGCTAATGACCCTGAAGCGACTGAAAACGGCAGGGATGCCCACGGAGATGACCGGGGCTCTCAACTCTCTTTTCATCATGATGGGCTCGTCCGCTCAGACTTATGCCGTTGGAGGAACCCACAATATAGCGCATGCTTGCCAAAGAATTTTCCTGGAAAACGGGGGGAAGTTTTTCACCAGGGCCGAGGTCGAGAAGATCATTATGGAGAACGGCCAGGCGAGGGGGATACGCCTCAGTGATGGAACTGAGATACAGGCCAGGAAGCTGGTGGTAAGCGGTGTTGATCCTCAACAGCTCTGTTTCGAGCTCATTGGCAGAGAACACCTGGATCGCAGGCTGATAAGGAGGATCGAGACGGCGATGCGAGGGCTGACCTGCATAACCTGGTACTCCTGGGCCGTGCATGAACTCCCTAAATACGACGCCGCCGGGTGGAACCCTGATGCCGACAACTGCCATTGGATCTTGCTAGCTTTAAAAGACCTGGAGACGACCCTGAATGAGGGGTTGATGCGGACGCTGGGACAGGTGCCATCCGTTGAAGGGCAGCTAATCGTCTTTGGGCAGCATTCCCAGTACGACCCAAGCCGTGCTCCCGATGGCAAGCACGTGGTGGGAAGCGAGCACCATGTTGTTCCGGCCTGGACTTTCACTGAGAGGCAATGGATGGATTTCAAACGAAGACATGCGGAGGAAACTATCGCGGAATGGCGAAAGTACGCGCCCAACATGAATTGGGATAATGTTATAGGCTACGACTCGCTAACTCCGTATGACACGGCCGCCAGGCTAAAGAACATGCCTGCTGGGGACCAGGCCATGGTGGACACCGTGCCAGGCCAAATGGGTAAACTGCGACCCATCCCCGAGTTGGCTCGTTATCGGACTCCGATCAAGAACCTCTATGCGACCGGGGCGGCCTGGGGCCTGATGCACAGCGGGAGTGCTGCGCAAGGCTACGCCTGCTACAAGGCGATCGCCGACGATCTCGGGCTGCGGAAGCCCTGGGAAGAAAAGGGGCGACGATTCTAGGTTAACAGGCGCATCGCCCCAAAACTTGACAATGCCAGAAAAGCTGTTAACATAGCCACAAACGGGTTGTCAGGTTAGCACGCGGGTGTCGTATGCTCCGTGCTCTATCATATTAAATGCAGGAGAGGGATTATGGCTCACACTAACAAGTGGCGGTTAGCTGTTCTGGCAGTAGCCGCAATGTTCGCGCTGGTCATAATGGCCTGCGCCCCCAGCGCAGCGCCAACACCAACGCCAACCAAGGCGCCCGCGGCGGCCCCTACCACGGCGGGGGCTCCCGCCAAGACGGCCGAGCCGGCCAAGCCGGCGGAAGCCACGAAGCCGCCGGCTGCGGCTACTCCAACCGCCCCACCTAAGGCCCTGGACCCCATCAAGCTCGGGTTCTTGAACTCATTCAGCGGCTCTTTGGCTCCCATGGGCCAGCCGGAGCGGGATTCCGTGCTCATGCTGGAAGAGAAGGTAAACAAGGAAGGGGGCATCAACGGCCGGCCCCTGAAGGTTATCGCCTATGATGATGAGTCCGATGAGACCAAGGGCGTCCTCGCCACAAAGAAGCTCATTAACGAGGACAAGGTGCTGGCGATCATCGGCACGGCCGCCAGCGGCGTGGCCATGGCCGAGGTACCCATCGCGGAAGAGGCCGGGGTGCCCTGGATAACTATGCAGTCGGCCAAAAGCACCATACTACCCAACAGGAAGTGGATCTTCAAGCTGCCCCTGAGCGAAGCCGGCTACCTGGAAGCTTTCTACCGGTGGGCCAAGGGCGAGAATATCACCAAGGTCGCCCTGATCAACCAGGGGGCCGGCTTCGGGCGTGAGGCCCGCAAGTATATCGAGGAGACTGCGCCAAAGCAGGGTATCACCATTGTGGTGAAGGAAGAATACGGCCCCAATGATACGGACGTCAAGCCTCAGCTCACCAAGGTGAAGGCCAGCGACGCCCAGGTGCTGATAGTGTACGGAGCCGAGGTCGCCGGGGCCATCGCCGTGAAGCAGGCCAAGGAGATCGGCATTACTATGCCGATCATTGGACCTGAGTCTCTCACTCTGCCCGCCATCATGAGCAACAAGGAATTGCGTGACGGGCTCGAGGGTCTTTACATCTTCGCTCACAAGCCGGACGTCTGGGAGCAGCTCTCGGATTCTGACCCCCAGAAGGCGCTTATCAAGTCTCTCTCGGATCAGGTCAAGGCTAAGTACGGCGCTAACCGGGTCTTGTCTATGTGGGAGAGCGTCGCCCATGATGCCTTCACGATCATGGTCAATGCCATGAAGAAGGCCAACCCCGATCCGGCCAAGCTGGATGAGGCCCGGGGCAAGATCCGGGATGCCATCGAACAGACCAAGGACTTCCCGGGAACGACCGGTATCGTAAGCTACAGCGCCGCGGAACACGAGATCTGGGAGATCAAGGCCAAGGTGATCAGCCAGATCAAGGACGGCAAGTTCAAGCTGGTAAAGAGCTTCCAGTAGGGGCGCACGGCTGTGCGCCCCTACGTCTTTCAGCACGGCTGTGCGCTCCTACGGCAGTGGTCATGTCAGAAGCCCTATAACAGACCATTAGTGTCTTGTTAACAGTAGAGCCCAGATTGGGTTTAGGCGCCTCCGGGTAGGCTCAGATTCAGGAAGAAGATGAAGGAGGAGTTAGCGATGGCAAAGAATTGGCGGATACTGGTGTCCTTGCTCGGGGCATCCGTCCTGTTGTTGCTGCTGGTCGGTTGCGGGCCGGGCGCCGCGCCGACTCCGACACCAACCAAGGCGCCCGCAGCGGCACCCACATCAGCGCCAGCCGCCGCGCCTACCAAGGCGCCAGAGCCTGCTAAGCCCGCGGCGGCTAGCCCGACGGCCCCACCTAAGGCCCTGGACCCCATCAAGCTCGGTTTTGTAAACTCATTCAGCGGCTTCATGGGCCCCATGGGCCAGCCGGAGCGGGACCTGGTGCTGATGATGGAGGAGAAGGTCAACAAGGAAGGGGGCATCAACGGCCGGCCCTTGAAGGTCATCTCCTATGACGACGAGAGCGATGAGACCAAGGGCGTGCTGGCCATCAAGAAGCTCATCGAGCAGGACCAGGTCCACGCCGTCATCGGCACCGCTGCCAGTGGCGTGGCCATGGCCCAGGCGCCCATCGTGGAGGAGGCCAAAGTTCCTTGGATTACTATGCAGTCGGCCCGCTCCACTATCCTCCCCGACCGGAAATGGATCTTCAAGACCCCCGTCAGCGAGCGCACCTTCGTATCTGGCATCTACCGGTTCATGAAGGCCCGGGGGTTCACTAAGTTCGCCTTGCTGAACCAGGGAGCCGGGTTCGGCCGGGAAGCCCGCAAGTTCATGGAGGATACCGCCCAGCAGCAAGGCTTTACCATAGTGGCTAAAGAGGAATACGGCCCCACTGACACGGACGCGAAGCCTCAGCTCACCAGGATAAAGGGCACAGATGCCCAGTTCCTGATAGTCTACGGGGCCGAGGCCGCCGCGGCCATTGCCATTCGGCAGGCTAAGGAGGTCGGAATCAACGTACCCATCATAGGGCCGCCCTCCTTGACTCTGCCTGCGATCATGAATGTCAAGGAATTGCGAGACGGGATGGAGGGCCTCTACCTGGCGGGCTTCAAGACCAGCGTCTGGGAAACCCTCCCTGACACGGACCCCATGAAGAAGGTCAGTGCTGACCTGGCCAAGCTCCTCAATGACAAGTACAAGCGTCCCCTTTCGGACTGGGAGGGCCAGGCCTACGATCCATTCGTCATAATGGTCAACGCCATCAAAGTGGCCAACCCCGACCCGGCCAAGCTGGGGGAGGCCCGCTCCAAGATACGGGATGCCCTGGAGAATAACACGAAGAACTACGTTGGGGCGGTAAGCCTCATGACTTACACCCCTGCAGAACACGAGGGGTGGACCCAGGCCGGCGCCCTGGAGATGGTGGTCTTGCTTCAGGTAAAGGACGGGAAGCTCGTGGCGGTGAAATAGCGCGGCCGGTGTAGGGGTCTTATTGAGGGTCAGGAGACCATTGCCATCAAGCTAGCCAGTCATTGGGGAGATCCGACAGCGGAAGTACCAGTTGGTTGAGTAGGGATCCGCGACCGGGCCGTTGACTCGGGTGGGGGCGCTGATGGCGCCCCCACCCTCTCAGAAACCAGGAACAGATCGCTGAGAGTCCGGGGGCGTCCCCCGATTTCTCCTCTTATGAGGGGGGAGGTGGGGAGGCCCAAGGAAGGTCTTCCGGCCGGGCGCCGTGACAGGGGCTAAGAACACTAGGAGCAGGCGGTGGGGTTTTTCGATCAACTCTTGCAGTTTGCGCTAAGCGGCGTAGGCGTAGGTGCCATCTATGCCATAGTTGGCCTGGGCTTTATGATCGTTTACAGCGTTACCAGGGTGGTGAACTTCGCCCAGGGTGAGTTTGTCATGCTGGGGGGGATGGTGACAGCGACCCTTTATGCGGCCGGCGTCCCCCTGGCGCTGGCCATGGTCATAGCTGTGATATTCGCAGTCCTGGTCGGCGCGCTTATGCAGCGGGGGATCATCCACCCTGCCCGGAACGCCTCTACCGTGACCCTTATTCTGCTCACCTTCGGCGTCTCTATCGTGATCCGGGGAATAGCCCTTCTGGTCTGGACTACAGACCCCAGGAGCTTCCCTGCCTTCTCTGGGGAAAAATCCATCGCTGTAGGGCAGGCGGTCGTGTCTCCCCAGGCCATCTGGGTGGTGGGAACCCTGGCCGTGCTGGCTGTAGCCCTTTACCTCTTTTTTGGAAAGACCATGCCCGGCAAGGCCCTTCAGGCCTGCGCCGTCAACGCCCCCGCAGCCAGGCTCATGGGCATCAGTGTCGAGACTATGGCTCTCCTGGCCTTTGCCCTGGCGGCGGCCATGGGGGCACTGGCCGGCATCGTGACAACGCCTCTCACCACTACCTCCTATGATATAGGCATACCCATGGCGGTAAAAGGTTTTGTGGCTGCTCTGGCCGGCGGCTTGAACCGGATCGAAGGGGTGCTATTGGGGGGCCTGGTGCTGGGGGTCCTGGAGTCCATGGCCGCAGGACTCATCTCCTCGGGCTTCAAGGACGCCATAGCCCTGGTGATACTGATCCTGGTCTTGCTGGTGCGGCCAGGCGGGTTGCTGGGAGGAGCAGAGGCCGGACACATTTAGACCTTTCCACCGGGGATACCGCACAACTAATTGTGCGGTATCCGGTTGCCCTGCTAGGAGCGGAGCTAAATCAGGAGGGTCATGACCGAACGCAAGGGCATCAAGTATGCCAGGTACTCATTAATAGGGGTGCTGATCCTGGGGCTGGCCGTTTTGCCTCAGATCATAACCAACCCGTACCTGTTGAGCCTCTTCACGTTCATCGCCATCTACGCCATCGTTGGCATTGGCCTGTCGCTGCTGATGGGGTACGCCGGGCAGATCTCCCTGGGCCAGGCCGCCTTCTTTGGCATCGGAGCGTATGCCTCCGGCGTCCTCACTGCCAAACAAATGTGGGACCCCTGGATAGCCATGGTGGCGGCGGCCCTACTAACAGGGATCATCGCCGCATTGACAGGTGGAATAATCCTACGGTTCCAAGGCCATGTCCTGGCCGTGGCCACCCTGGCCTTGACCATCATTGTCTACATCCTGTTGGTGCAGCTTGAGCCCATCACGGGCGGCCTTTCCCCGGGTCTTCCGGGCATACCCCGCCTATCCATATTGGGGCTGAAACTCAACAAGGACTTCCACTATTTCTACCTGTCCTGGGCCGCCCTTCTGGTGCTCTTGTTCTTGGCCTCGAATATCGTGCACTCCCGCGTGGGCCGGGCCCTGCGCTCTTTCCACCATTTCTACGGAGGCAGCGAGCAAGCGGCTGAGTCCGTAGGAGTCAATCCTACCCTTCTGAAGGTACAGGTATTCGCCCTCAGCGCCATGTATGCCAGTATCGCAGGAAGCATATACGCTCACTACATAAGTTACTTGAACCCCTCTCCTTTCGGCATCTTCATGTCACTGCAGTTGATGGTGATGGTCATTCTGGGAGGCTTGCGCAGCCTCTGGGGAGCCATACTGGGAGCAGCCACGGTGATGGCCCTGGGAGAGGCATTGCGAGCTGTGGTCCCCATGCTCTTTCCTAAAGCCTTCGGGGAGTACCAGATCATAGCCTACGGGGTAATCATGATCGTCATCCTCCTGATGGCGCCGGAGGGCATGGTGCAAATACCCAGGATCATCTGGGCAGCCCTGAGAGGGATTAGGTCCAAGGAGAGCCAAGCTCCCCAGCTAGCCAGCGAAGGGGTCGTCGCCCAGAGAGCCGAGAAGGGGAGCTGAGCGTCCGATGCAAGACGGGAGCTTACTAGAAGTCCAGGAAGTCTCCAAGGTCTTTGGGGGGCTGGTGGCTGTGCACCGGGTCAGTTTCCAGGCGCCCACGGGCAAGATCATGGCCATCATTGGTCCCAACGGCGCCGGCAAGACCACCCTATTTAACACGATTGCCGGCCTCTTCCCCCCCTCGAGCGGGCAGATCTGGTTCAAGGGCAGCAAAATCAGTGGCAGGCCCTCTCATCACATTGCCTCGTTAGGAATCGCTCGCACTTTCCAGCTTCTTCAGCTCTTCACCAATATGACAGTCCACGAAAACGTGATGGTGGGAAGGCACCCCCGCTCCCACGCCGGCTTCCTGAGCACAGCGCTGCGGCTCCCCGGCGCCGTTGCTGAAGAGAAGCGTATTCGGGAAAAGGCCTTGGAGAAGCTGGCTCTGGTGGGACTGGAGTCCAGAGCCAACGATACCCCTTTGAGCCTGCCATACGGTCAGCAGAAGCTTCTAGAGATAGCCCGGGCACTGGCTACGGAGCCAGATCTGCTGCTCCTGGACGAGCCTGCTGGCGGCCTCAGCACCCGGGAGATAGAAGGTCTGGCCCGCCAGATACTGGATATCAGGGATAGCGGGGTAACGGTGCTACTGGTCGAGCACCGCATGGAGCTGGTGATGGGTATTGCTGACTGGATTGTCGTGCTCAACTACGGGGAGAAGATGGCCGAAGGCCTGCCATCCCAGATACAAAATGATGAAAGGGTCATCGCCGCCTATCTGGGGGACGAGCTGGACTGATGCCCTGGATGGCCGGATTCCCGATATCTCCCATGGCGCGTGTTTAGCTCTTTGCGCAGAGGTCGGTAGTACTCGGCCATGGTGGTCTTACGTGGTGTCATTGCGAGTCTAGCAAGTCGGGGTGGCCGACCCGATGAAGAGCAATGAACCGATTGGCAGTTCCACGGTTCATTGAAAGGCCGCAGCCGAAGCAATCTCGGCGTGGGTTAGGGATTGCTTCGCTTCGCTCGCAATGACGTGCTGTGGTCCAACAATAGTTGCCGCTTAACGAGGAAGAGATGGAAATAGCGAGCGGGGGAGAAGCCCTCTTAGCCCTGGATGGGGTATGCGCCGGCTATGGACCTGTGCAGGTGCTGCGTGACGTATCCTTTCAGATACATCCCAAGGAGATAGTCGCGCTTATCGGAGCGAATGGCGCCGGTAAGACTACCACGCTCAGCTCCATCTCTGGAACGCTTGCTCCAACTGCGGGGAGCATATCCTTTGATGGACACTCCCTTAGCGGCCTCGTCCCTGAACGAGCCGTTCGCCTTGGCATAGGCCATGTTCCCGAGCGTAGACAGCTCTTCAGCACTATGTCCGTCACGGATAACCTGGCCCTCGGGGCTTACCACAGGTACCGTACCACCAAGAAGACGCAATTGCAGAGGGATTTGGAAGAGGTTTTCACGCTTTTCCCTGTTCTCCAAGACCGCAAGAGCCAACTGGCGGGCACGCTGTCCGGTGGCGAGCAGCAGATGCTGGCCATCGGCCGTGGCCTTATGTCCAAGCCCAAGCTCCTCTTGCTGGATGAGCCCTCCCTGGGCCTCGCGCCTATGGTTATCCGCGAGGTAATGAGAGTCATCAGCGAGCTCAAGGGTCTTGGACTGACCGTACTCCTGGTGGAACAAAACGCCCGGGCTGCCCTTCGCATCGCTGATCGCTGCTACATCATGGAGAACGGCACTATCGCCATGGAGGGCTGTCCGCAAGATCTGGCGGCCGACATCCACATCCAGGCGGCCTACCTGGGGCATCGAAAGCTTGATTTTAACCGCTAGTTTGCTACCGTCTTAAGAGCGAATTTATGGGCCGTTTGACCGGCTCGCTCCTTTTGTGATAATGTTTATTCATACTATTTTCCAGGGAGAGGCTTCGGCGGGAAGAGAGCTATGGCGGGGGACGCTGTTCAGACCCTGCCCGTCAGGGTCAAGTTTTATGGCATCATCAGAGATGTGGTGGATGGGCCCGAGGTGGAGATGCAGTTACCACAAGGTTCCACGGTGATCGATCTGATCCATTCCCTGGCTGATAGGTATGGTCAGAAATTCGTCGAGAGAGTCATGACCAGCCAGGGGGGACTGAAAACGTACGTAAAGGTCTTTATCAATAACCAGGAGGTGGATAGCAGCAGTCTAACCACACGGGTTGTTACAGAAGGCGAGTCCACCGAAGCGCTCGTCTACGTCCTTCCTGCCTCAACAGGGGGCTAGAGAGCGGTCCCAAGTAAAGGAGGTCCAATGGCTACGTCCAAGTCGGCATCCACGGGCGTGAAGGAAGACGTCTGGATCCCCTCGGCCTGTTCCATGTGCTATGGAATGTGCTCTATCAAAGCCCACCGGGTGGACGGCACCCTGGTGAAGATAGAGGGTAATCCCGAAAGCCCCATCAGCAATGGGCGGCTGTGCGGTAAAGGGGTATCCGGCATTATGACCCTGTATGACCCCAACCGAGTCAATGTCCCCCTCAAGAGGACCAACCCGGAAAAGGGCCTGGGCATAGACCCCAAGTGGGTCGAGATAACCTGGGATGAGGCCATGGATACCATCACCGAGCGGCTGAAGAAGGTCTATGAAGAGGACCCGCGCAAGCTGCTGCTCCAGGGCAGCACCACCAACGCCTTTACTATGCTGGCGGGCCTTTACAACTTCGCGGCTGCCTTCGGCACCCACAACCTTCACGTGGGAGGCGGCGGCCTCCACTGTGGCAACGGCGCACACGAGCTTAACGGCATCTTGCATGCCTCCTGGTCCACGGTGCCCGACTTCGAGTTGTGCAACTACACCATCTACTTTGGGGCCAGCAAGGGACACTCCGCCGGGCATGTAGCTAATGTCAATGCCCAGAAGGCGGCCGATGCCCGGGCCCGCGGGATGAAGCTGGTTGTAGTGGACCCCATGTGCAACTTCGCCTCGGGCAAGGCCAACGAGTGGGTGCCCATCCGGGTGGGAACAGACGCCGCCCTGGCCCTTTCCATGGCCAATGTTATGGTGAACGATCTGGGAATCTACGACCAGGAATACCTGAAGAGGCGGACCAACGGCCCGTATCTGATCAGGCCCGATGGGCACTACATGCGGGATGAAAAAACCGACAAGCCTCTAATGTGGGACAGCCAGGCAGGAACAGCCAAGCCTTTCGATGATCTCACCATGGAAGACCCCGCCCTGCTGGGCACATTCACGGTAAACGGGATGGAATGCACCACCGGCTTCCAGCGGTTGAAGGAGCACTTGAAGAAGTACTCGCCCGAGGAGGCCTCCAAGATCTGCACGGTGCCGGCAGCCCAGATCCGGAGGCTGGCGAAGGAGTTCGGCACTAACGCCCGGGTGGGAAGCACCATCGTGATAGATGGCAAGACGATCCCCTTCCGGCCGGCGGCGGCCATCTTCTTCCGGGGCTCCCAGGGGCACAAGAACTCCACCTATAACTGCCTGTCCATAGACCTGCTCAACCACCTGGTGGGGTCCGCGGACGTCGCCGGCGGGGCCTTGGGCTTCAACCCGGTGTCTCACGGGCATCCCGACACGGGCAAGCCCTATTACATGCCCACCGCGTGCCCGGATGGACTGATGATCACCGGGGCCTGGTTGGTGCCGCACTTCCCTTATCCGCCGGCGGACCCGGCGGAGCCGGGCACCCTGGGACTGACCGAGCTTTTCCCCATGGGCATGATGTCTCCTCTTCAGATGGGCTCAGACCGGGAGATGCTCTGGAAGACCTTCGAGATCCCCTACCGTCCGGAGATGATCATCAACTACGGTTCCAACTCCGTCATGAGCGTCGGCAACCGTTATATCCACGAGGAGTTCCTGAAGTCGGTACCGTTCTTCGTGTCTTTCGATGTAATCCTGAATGAGACCACCGACTTCGCCGACATCGTCCTCCCGGATACTTGTTATCTGGAGAGGCTCGACCCCGATCCCAATTTCCCGTTCATCTTCAACCACCCGGCGGGGATGGGGGAGTGGGGCTGGCCCATCCGGCAACCCACGGTGGAGATCCCCGAGCAGAGGCGCCACTTCGTGCAGGTCATGCTGGACCTGGCGGACCGGGTCGGCGTACTCGACGCCATGAATATCGCCTTGAACGTGCATTACAAGATCCACGAGCCTTACGCTTTGAAGCCGGGCCAGAAGTACACCTGGGAGGAGATTACCGACCGGACGTTGCGGAACAACTTCGGGGATGACCGAGGCCTGGACTGGTTTTCGGAGAATGGGGTGATCACCTGGCCCAAGAAGGTGGAGGAGGTGTACTGGCAGCCCTTTGTGCCGGTGCGCATCCCCATCTACTTCGAGTACTTCCAGACCATCGAGGAGAAGGCCCGGCCCATTGCGGAGAAGCACGGCTTCCAGATGGACTTCTCCCGCCACAAGCCTCTTCCCGACTGGCTGCCCTGTCCCTCCCATGAGGTAAAGGACCCCCAGTATGATCTCTGGAGCTTCTATTACCGGGATGTGCTCCACACCAACTCCTTCACCATGGAGAACCCCTGGCTGGATGAGGCGGCCCAGATGAATCCCTACTCCTACTTCATCGCCATCAATGCAGATGTGGCCAAAAAGAAGGGGCTTAAGGACGGGGATACGATCTGGGTCGAGTCCAATACGGGGCGGAAGATCAAGGGGCGGTTAAAGACCACCGAGGGGATTCATCCCGAAGGGCTGGGGGTGGCGGCCCTGTGCGGCCACTGGTCCGTGAACCAGCCCATCGCCAGGGGCAAAGGAGTATTCTACAACGACCTCATCGAGGTCGACTACGAGCATAGCGACCCAGCCAACATAAACCAGGACCTCTGTGTGAAGGTTAAGGTGTATAAGGCGGAGGAGAGGTAAGATGCCAAGATATGGGATGGTAGTAGACCTCTTGAGGTGCATTGGCTGCTACGGCTGCCAGACCTCCTGCAAAGCGGAAAACGCTACCCCGCCGGGGGTCACCTGGGCGCGGGTAGAGGTGACGGAGATGGGCAAATACCCCAGCGTCACCCGCCTGAACCTGCCCCTTCTTTGCATGCATTGCAAGGAGCCGGAGTGCGAGAAGGTCTGCCCTTCAGGGGCCACGGTCAAGGGCCAGGACGGCATCGTCACTGTGGACGATGCCAAGTGCATCGGCTGCCGGTACTGCATGGTGGCCTGCCCCTATGGCGCTCGCTATTTCTACGAGGATGGGCGCGGCTACTTTGGGGAGACCCTCACCCCTTATGAAGAGGTGGGATACCAGAGGCACAAGCAGGGCACGGTCCTGAAGTGTGACTTCTGCAAGCACCGCATAGAGGATGGGCTGAAAAAGGGACTAACGGTAGGGGTGGACCGGGAGGCGACACCGGCCTGCGTCATCAATTGCATGTGCAAGGCCCGGTGGTTCGGAGACCTGGACGACCCCGAGAGCGAGGTGTCCCGGCTGGTGGCCAGCGGCCAGGCCTTCCAGCTTAATCCCGAGATGGGGACCGACCCCCAGGTCTACTACCTGCCGGCCGGTCGTATAGTTTCTGAGAACATCTAGGAGGACAAGATGCAGGTACCACAGGGCATCTGGCGGTGGAAGCTGGCGTTCTACCTCTTTCTGGCGGGGACCGGAGCCGGGGCCTATCTGGCCTCGACCCTGATGGACTTTCTGGGCTATGGAGAGGTGTCCAAGGTGGGGGTCGTTATCGCGGCGCCCACCGTGCTGTTCTCCACCCTCTTTCTGATCGCTGACCTGGGGCAGCCGATGCGGTTCATCAAGGCCTTCGTGAGCCCCCAGCACTCCTGGATATCCCGGGGAACGTTGATTCTTACCGGGTTCATCATCCTGGGGCTGGTGCATATCGGGCTCAATATGTGGCCGTTCCAGGTACTGGGTGGCCAGACCCTGGTGCTGTTAAAAGTGCTGGCGGCGGCCTTCGCCACGGCTACCGCCGTGTACACCGGCATACTGATAGGCGTCGTGGTGGCCAGACCCTTCTGGAACAACGCCATGCTGCCGTTCCTCTTCCTCATCTCGGCCACTTCCACGGGTATCGGCGCCATTTTCCTGTCCGGTGGCATCTGGTTCGGCTTAACGGGGGGAGCGGAGGCCAACGCGCTCCACGGCATGCTGGTGGCCCTGGGCCGCATGGACATGGTTCTAATCGCCCTGGAGTCCCTGATACTCTACTTCTATCTGTCCATCGTCTCCGGGCGGTCGAAGGACAGCGTCGATCTCCTGCTCTCCGGGCCCCTGGCGGGCCTCTTCTGGGTCGGGTTCGCCTTGGTCGGGCTGGTAATCCCCTTCGTTATGGACTGGGCCGGGGTATATGCCAGTACCGGAGCCGCCAGCCTGGCCATAAACGCCCTCTCCGGGATATTACTTCTAGTGGGGGGCCTCTTCCTGCGGGCTCTGATCCTGGCGGCCGGACTGCGCAGCCCCATCTACGTCCGGGTGCCCGTGGTGGTAAGGCCGGGGGCGTAGCGCACAGCAACTAGGAACAAGGATCCCCAATACCGCACAATTAATTGTGCGGTATTGGGAAGAAGAAGAGGAAAAAGGGCCCGCCTCCCAGTTGGGGGGCGGGCCCTTGCTATTGTGTGGGCGAGCGCCTGGCTGTTATTGACACCCGTGATAGTATGTGATAGTTTAAGATGACTTCTAGGGGCCGGGCCGGCGGTTCCTTAACTTAGGGAGGCTCTTATGGCTACTGATATCGACATGGACCTGCTGACTACTGCGGAGGCAGCCAAGCTGCTTAAGATAAGCGTCGTGACATTGCAGCGCTGGCTCAAGCAGGGGCGGCTCCGGGCCTTTCGTTTGGGCCCTAGGGCCGTTCGTATACGCCGCTCTGACCTGGATGAGTTGCTGCTCCCATTAACGCCAGAAGCTGGTCACATCTTGTTTGAAACCGAGAAGGTCTACAAGAGCCTGGACGAAATTCCCCGGCTTACGGAAGATGAAAAAAGGAAGCAGTTGGAGGCAATCGAAGCAGCACGGGCCTTCCGGGAGGAGGTGGCCGCACGGCGGGGAGGCAAGCCCTTTTCGCCCTCCTGGCCTTTGATCCGCAAGGCTCGCGAGGAGCGCTCGAGGCAACTTTGAGCGCGGCAAAGCCCGCTGTCGTGGACGCCAGCGTGGCAGTGAAGTGGGTTGTCGAGGAGGAATTCTCAGACCGAGCGGAGGCATTGCTGGAGGCCGGGATGGCCTTCGGTCTCGCGCTTATGGCGCCGCCCCACTTCACCGGAGAGGTCCTCAACGGCCTTTATCAGCGCACCAGGCGCCAGGCGCTGGGCAGCAGGCTTAGTGAATTCGAAGCTTTCCAAGCTGTGGAGCAGTTCCTGGGTCTGGACGTCAGGTCCGTCGCTCCGGACGGGCTCTACAGTGGAGCCTTTACCTTCGCCCGTGAACACCGGCAGGCGAACGTGTACGATGCACTCTACGTTGTGCTGGCTCGGATGCTCAGGACGGAGTTCTGGACAGCCGATCTTTCTCTACTGCGGGCGGTGGGCACCATTGCACCGTGGGTCCGCTGGATCGGCGAATATGAACCTCCCAACACGTGAGTCGATACACGGGACCGTATCCGCGAATTGCCAGCGTGCGAGGGCAAGATGCTGCGTCTGAAGATGCTGGTTACATCATGCTTGAGACCGAGAAGATCTACACGAACGTGGACGACATTGCCTGGTTGACGGAAGATGAAAAAAGGAAGCGCAGCAGTTCCCGGCGCTGGACGTGAGGTTGGTCGCCCCGGGGGCTCTATAGGGAGGGTCTCGAAGCCGCTAACGCAGCCGAGGACGCGAAGTGGGATAGTCCCCCACGCTTTGGCTAACATTCCGGCGCCCCTGTACAATCGGAGGGCAGGTTCCCCATCCGGGTGGCGAAGCGAATATAGTCCACGCCAAGAGGAAGCCCGTTGCTGGCCAGGATTGGGTCAAAACGCACCTGCCTAGAGCCTTGTAAGAAACACCGGTCGGAAGCTGCGCTAACACCAGAAGGATGATGGCAGCTAGTCTTAGCGGGTTCGCCAAAATCATGGCATCGTCCTCTGTTGCTTTTGTCATCGGATTCCAGGGCATCAGCAGGCAAAGCGTCCCAATTGGCCATCGCAGACTTGATCCGTGCAGTGAGGTCGTTTAGCGGAATACTACTATTGGTTGCCCCTCCGACGGCCAGACCCCCGGTAATCTTGTACTTTCCCTGGAAGGAGCCCCTAACGGCGTATCCGGGACGCCCGGCGAGTTCCGGACTCGTATCGGGGCTGAGGAAGACCAACACCTTTTCCCCCGGATCCAGGCTTACCTGATCCTCGACCCACATATTGTCGGTCCCTACCTGCCCCCCCTCAAGATGAATAGTTAGCTCCTTTGCACCGAACGAACCTTTGATGTACTCTTCTACCTGCAGCAGTGCTTCCCTGAAGATGATGGGAGCGTCGGGGCCGCCTCGCAGGGGCCCGGACGGCCGTTTGCCGTCCGGCGTGCTCCATCGCCCGGCAGACACTTCGCGTATGGTCCCCGCGACCACGATGCTCGCTTCTCTGGTTAGATCCTCGATGCTCATCTCCCTAACCAGAGCGGACCTGCGTAATGTTACGCCGTTGCCGGACTCCGTGACCCCGGTGCTGGTCTGCTGCGGTGGCGTAACTTCCCCAATGCACGCAGTAGTGACGAACAACACCCCGACAACACCAACCACAACCGCGATAGAAATGCAGAAGCCGCCGACCGCGTGCGCCCAATACGCCTTTCCCGAGGGAAGAGAGCGTGCAGCATGCCGGATACTAGCGCCTAAATGGAATACGGAGACCCTGGGGAAAAGCGTAATGCACCGCGCAAGGGAACAGTTACAGGGCGGTCTGCGAAGCGCTGTCTTGCCGTCGTTATGTGATTGGCAAAAGGCCAGAGGCTAACGCCACGTCTGGCTGAGTCAACGAAACCCGCTCAAGCTGCTGGGCTCGGAAGGAGGTCAGGGCCAAGAGCAGCTACTCTATCCCCAGCTCCTCTTCCGTGAGGTAGCACGCCGGGTCCTCGGCCCAGACATCGTTGTAGACGGCCTTGGCCCGGGAGCGGAAGTTGCCGTTGCAGATGTCCACGTGGGGGCAGCGGCCGCACTTGCCCCCCAGCAGGGCCCGGCGGTCTTTCAGCCCGGCCATCAAGGGGTCGGAGGTATCGTTCCAGATCTGGCTGAAGGGGCGCTCACGTACGTTGCCGAAGCTGTAGTCCTGCCAAAACTGATCGGCATGAACGTCCCCCTGATTGTCCACGTCGGCGATGCCCACGCCGGAGCTGTTGCCTCCATTCCAGCGCAGCAGTTGCAAGACTTCCTCAGCACGCTCCGGCTGCTCTTGCTTCACCTTCAGGTAGACGTAGACGCCGTCGGTGTGGTTGTCCACGGTCAGGATCTCCTTGTCCACACCGCGGCGCTGGAAGTCCATGGCCTTCTGGCAGATGAAATCCAACGCCTCCCGGGTCTCCTGGTGGGTCAGGTCGTCATCCCTCATGCCCCTGCCACGCCCGGCATAGACCAGGTGGTAGAAGCAAGCCCGGTCGATCTCTACCTCCTCTATCAGGCGGAAGATCTCGGCCAGGTCCCGGACATTGTGCTTGGTAAGGGTCAGGCGCAGGCCCACACGCTGGTCCGCCTTGCGGCAGTTCTCGATGCCCCGGAGGGCCTCATCGAAGGCCCCCTTCTTCCCGCGGAAGCGGTCGTTAGTGCTGCCGATGCCGTCCAGGCTCACACCAACGTAGCTGATTCCCGCCCGCTTGATCTCCCGGGCCGCCTCGGCCGTGATCAGCGTCCCATTGGTGGAGATGACCACCCGCAGGCCCTGGCCGCTGGCGTACTTGGCCAGATCGAAGAGGTCCTCTCTCATGAGGGGCTCGCCCCCGGAGAAGAGCAGGACGGGCGCTCCATAGGCTGCCAGGTCGTCTATCATGGTCCGGGCCTCGGCGTTAGTCAGCTCTCCGGAATAGGCCTGGTTGCGAGAGTCGGAATAGCAGTGGATGCAGCTCAGGTTGCACCGCCGGCTGCAGTTCCAGACAACGACTGGCTTCTTGTCCTGCGCGAACTGGAGAAGGTGTGCCGGAAGATTGTTCATCTCACGTCCATAGCGGAGTGCGTCACTGGGAGTAATCGCCCCGCAGTACAGCTTGGTAATACCGATCATCTAACCACCCCTGACCTCATTATCTTCCACTTGGGGCCTTCTGGAGTGTCCTGGATTTCCACCCCCATCTCCTTCAGGCGCTCTCGCATGGCATCGGACTTGCCCCAATCCCTGGACCTCCGGGCCTCTTCTCGTTCCCTGATTAGTTCTGCAATCTCCTCCGGCAGCTCCTTTTCTCTTCGCTGGACCTTGTCCAGGCCCAGGCCAAGAATTCGGTCGTAATCCAGCATCAGGGCCGCCTTGATGGACGAGGGCAGGTCAGAACGGACCATGTCCCAGACCAGTGCCAGGGCCCGCGGGGTGTCCAGGTCGTCGTCTACAGCCCCCTGGAACTGCTGCCTCCACTCTTCGTCGGTTTGCCCGGGCTCATCCCAGTCGGCCATGTAATCGTAAAGGCGGTTCAAGGCTATCTCCGCCGCCTTCAGTGAGTCCCAGGTGAAGTTGAGCTTGGACCGGTAATGGGCGGTGAGGCAGAGATACCGGTAAGCCAGCGGGTGGAAGCCGCTGTTAATGATATCCTGGAGGACGTAGAAATTGCCGGCGGACTTGGCCATACGCGTGTCGTCCACCATGAGGTGCTCGCCGTGGAGCCAGTACCTGACGAACTCCTTGCCCGTGGCAGCCTCGCTCTGGGCGATCTCATCCTCGTGATGGGGGAAGATGTTGTCCACGCCGCCGGTGTGTATGTCCAGTTGTTCGCCCAGGTACTTCATGGACATAGCGGAGCACTCGATATGCCAGCCGGGGAAGCCTTCACCCCACGGGCTATCCCACTTCATGAGCCGTCCTGGCTCGGCCTTCTTCCAGAGGGCAAAGTCCTCGGGTTCCTGCTTATCCCCTTCCACCTTGACCCGGGTCCCGGCCCTTAGCTTGTCCATGCGGTTGCCGGAGAGCTTACCGTAGTCGGCGAAGCGGCTGACATCGAAGTAGATGGCGCCGCCGGCCTCGTAGGCATATCCCTTCTCCAGCAGCGTTCGGATAATGGCGATCATTTCCGGAATGTGGCCGGTGGCCCTGGGGAAGACCCGGGCCGGCAGGATGTTCAGCCTCTTCTCGTCCTGGAGAAAGGCCTGGGTATAGAACTCGGCTATCTCCCAGGGGGTCTTGCCCTCCTGAAGCGCGGCAAAGAGGATCTTGTCCTCGCCCTGGTCCTGAAGGTCGTCACGCATGTGCCCTACGTCGGTGATGTTCTTGACCTGGAAGACCTCGTAGCTGTGGTACTCCAGGATGCGGCGGGCGACGTCCGCGGCCAGGTAGGAGCGCAGGTTCCCCACGTGGGCGAAGCGGTAGACCGTTGGCCCACACGTGTACATTCTCACCAGTTTCCCGGCCGGGTCCAGGGCCCGGAACTCCTCCTTAGCCCTGGACAGCGTATTGGTGAATCTCAGGGACATAAAACGCCTTCCCCTCCTTCTGACGGGAGAATAACCCTATATGGCGATTATAACATTTGGAGGCAGGTTTTCTCTAACTGTAGCTAAGGGACGCCTATCAACAGTTGCTATCGACAACTACCCTAGTTCCTTAATCAGCTCTTCGGTGGAGTCGAAGGCCTTGACTCTGCCTTCCCTGATATCCCGATCAGCCTCTTTCTCCGCCTCCTGCCATTCCCTGGTCCAGAAGTAAGCCTGGCTCTTGTCCACCAGCCTCTTGGGCGCTAAAACTGCTCGCTCATCCTCAACGGTGATCTCGATTATGTCTCCCTCCTCTATGCCCAGCTCCCGCCGAACAACTGCCTCTTTGCGGGGCTGTTATTAGAGGGGGCGACAGGATGGTATCGGTGGGCCGGAGTACTCTCCGCATCTTTCGTTCGGCCGGTAGGCAAGATGCCGCAACGTGCGCCCAAACGGAGCGAGAAACTATGTTATGATAGGGCCGAAGAGGGACGCCTGATGCCACGGTCCGGCCACAAGCCGGGCGGCGTCGCCGGGAGCGCTCCCGGCCCGGCACATTCTGGAGAAAGGTACCCGCGTATTGGACAGTTTATTGCTCTCGGCCCAGCGGCCGGGACCCCTGGATGCGACCTTCGTTATCGACAGCGACCACCCTGATATTCTGGCCAAGGCCGGACAGCTAACGGAAGGGCTTTCCGGCGTATCGGAGCGGGCCCGGCGCCTCTTCTACTTCGTAAGGGATGAGATCATCTACAACTTTGCCCCCGTGGTGCGGGATAGGGAGGACCTGGTGGCCTCCCGCACCCTGGCTCGTGGCGATGGCTTTTGTATCCAGAAGGCTATCCTTCTGGCCGCCCTGTGCAGGGCCAGCCAGATTCCCGTGCGCCTGGGCTTCCAGGCCATCCGCATCCATAAGCTCAGGGAGGAGTTCGCAAGCCTCCTGGGCGGGAGCAATATCTTTGAGTATCACGGCCTGAATGCTTTGCACCTGCATGGCAAATGGGTAAGGCTGGACGCCACCCTGGACCTGGACCTGGTTACCCGTAAGAATTACGTCCCGGTAGAATTCAGCTCCAGTTGTGACGCCCTTCTTCCTTCCAAAGACCTGTACGGTCTCCCCCACTTCGATATCGTCCGAGAGCACGGCTACTTCAACGACCTTGCGGAGGACCTCTGGAGCGCCGTCTGGGCCATCATGGGTGGGATTGATCAGGATGCCTGGCGAGACCTGGTACTGAAGAGCGACGCATCTATGTGAGAGGCATGCTTACTCACTCACCTCCACCGCCAGGCGGTAAATCGGCAGCTTGTACCCCAGCGCCAGGCCTGGCTGGTCCTGAAGCGCCGTCAACTGCGGCATCTCATAGTTCCAACCCCCTTCCCCGTGTCCCTTGAAGATCATCGGGTAGAGGTCTATAAGGTGTGTACCCGGCCCTCCGCTGGCCTGCAGGGTCATAGTGACGTCGCCCTGGCTGTTGAACCCGCAGGCGTAGCCGGTGTAGGCATTGTCATAGGTTACCGCAAAGCCGTTGTCCAGCTCGGTCCAGCCTATTCCCTTGACGTGTACTGTGAAGGTCTCGCCTGACTTTACCTTCACAGGGGTGACACCCACCAGGCTCCTGTCCACGAAGTAAGGCACCTCAGCCAGCACCTTGTCTCCCTGGGTCAGCCTGAATGTGTGCCAGCCGCCCAAGTCGTCTGGGATTTCCAGTTCTTTGCTGAGGGAGCCATCTTGACCTACCGTCGCTTTGGACAGCACGTCATCAGTCAGGTTCCAGCCGCTGGGGGTCACTCGATTCCCTTTGACCGAAACCCAGCGGATATCCACGGCGGCGCCTGCGGACGCTCCGCTTGCCTGAAGGGTGATCTTGGACAAGATGGGGCCGGAACCGGATGACAGGCTGGCCTTTATCCCGGGCGCAGGCGCCACACGCGATACAGTGGTCCTGGTCAGGGTGCCAGAGGTCGCCACGCGGCTGCCATCGGGCCAGTCCATGGTCAGAGGCGGCGGACCGCCGTCCTTGGTTATAGCAAACGCAAACTTGAATTGGGGAAGTTTCCGGGGCGACTGCTCAGTGTTGAGGTACGGGGTGGCGGCGCTGGCATCGGTGACCCGGATCTCGTGTTGGCCTGCCGGGCCGGCGGCCCTGATGACCGCCCTGGCGGTGCCCCTGGTGGTCACCGCTGAGATAAAGCCGCTGTACTTGTTGTCGTAAAGGACGCCCATGGTGTTCTCAAAGGGAGCCCAACCCAGTCCCTTGACTTCGATAGTGATTGGCGTGCCCACGGGGCCCTGGAGAGGCTGGATCGTGACGGTACGGACTACCTGGAACCCCCCTTTGGCCACATCTTTTCCATCCACAACCGCGAAAATGTCGTGGACCTGGCCATAGTCCTCCGGGACACTGAAGCTTGCCGTTACCCGGCCCTGTTCGTCGGCGGTGGCACGTCCCAGCGAAGTCCTCTTAAGAGTGAAATCGCGGTCGTAATACTCGATAGTCTCCACGCTCGGCTTAGTCTTGTACGTGCCATCCACAGTTGCCCAAAAAAACTCCACCGGCTTGCCTGGTGGAATCCCCTCGCCGCTGAGGGTAAAGGCCGTCCCTACCGGCCCGACCTCCGGGGCCGTCTTGAGCGAACGCAAGGGCACGGCCGTGGGAGTGGCGGCCGGAGCGGCCGGCACGGCGGTGGGACTCGCGGCCGGAGCAGGAGCTGTAGGTGCAGGGGCCTGAGCAGTAGATCCAGGCGGCTGGCTGGCTGCCGGAAGGGGAGTGGCCTGCTGAACCGTTGGGCTCGCGCAGGCGGCCACCAACAAGAGCAGCACCCCCACGGCTAATGGCGCACCCACTAGCCGCATCCGCCTTCCACATCCAAAACGCGCTAGATAACTCACGACCCAAACCCCCTATTTATTCAGCCTCGGCAAGATCTGCTATTGGAGGACCTGGAGCAGCGAACCATTCACAGGTATTTCCTTGAAGGTACCGGTCTTCCCACTCTTGGTGGCGACCTCAATTGTATAGTCTACGTTGCCCAGGGGGTAATCCATAGGAACGTCCCAAGCGGTGGTCCAGATCCATGTATCATCCGTAGCACCATGCCTGCCGTAAGCGAAGTTGCGAGTTTCCCCGTTAGGCAGCTTCAGGACAGCCCGGTCCACGTCGGTCGTTTGTATCACCTTCCCGGTGGAAGTGTCAACCATGTGCATGCGCCAGACGACGTGCATGCCGCGCTTGAAGGCGCTGAGCCGCACGCAGGTCAGGTTTGCGTCAACCTTGAACTGGCTCTCCCCTAGGCCCGCTGTGACCGTGTCTACGTAGAAGCCGATGGGCTTGGTCATTTCCGGCGGCTGGGGCTTCGGCGCTGGGGTGGCGCCCGGCGGAAGCGGCGTAGGTGTGGCCCTGGGCGGGGCATTGGGGACAGCAGCCATGATGCCGTTCGTGGCCGCCGCCTTGACGTCTGCAAGCTCCTTGTCCTTAGCAGCTAGCTGCTGCTGAAGGGTTGTGGCTTGCTGGCCGGCGGCCTGCGCCGCCTGGAGCTGCTGCTTGGCGGCCGCCACTTCCTGGTCCTTGGCTGCAATCTGTTGCTTGGCCGCCGCCGCTTCCTGCTCCTTGGCGGCAAGCTGCTGCTTCGCCGCATCCAGGTCCGCTTGAGAAACCCCCGTTGAGCAGGCGCTGAACAGGGCAGCGGTGAGGACCAGAAGCCCGAAAAGGGCCCCTAGCTTATAAGAAGTTCTTCTGTGCACTTGTTTCTCCTTTCCATTCCGATAAGCCTTGGATTCACCCAGCGCTCCCCTCAAGTCATAGGCACCTCCGCCTGCTTTCCGCACCAGGATTCGGCAGCCCCAATCGGACTGGCAGGGCCGCTCGATCCCCCTGTATCCCCTGATTTCCCTCTATTTAAGGGTACCCAGGTAAGCTATCAAGTCGGCCAGTTGCTTATCGTTGATCTGGTTTGCCGAGAAGGCGGGCATGCTGCCGCCCCCGTTACGCACCTGGCGGGTCATGCCTGCGTCGCCCATCCGTCCCGCCGCGCCGATGAGTGAAGGCCCGGCACCTGCCTGGCCGCCGGGATGGCAGGCGGTGCAGTTAGAGTCATAGACGGACTTGCCCGCGACAGGGTCCCCGGCTCCAGCCGCTGGCTTCGTCGGGGCGGGGGAGGCCGCCGGCGCTGCAGTGGTGGGCGTCGCCGCCGGCTTCGTCGGGGCAACGGTGGCCGCGGCTGCGGCTGCCGTTGGCGTGGCCGCCGGCTTGGTTGGGGCAGGAGTAACCGCCGCCGCGGCCACCGTGGCAGTCGCCGCCGGCTTGGTCGGTGCAGCAGTAGCCGCCGCCGCGGCCACCGTGGGCGTCGCTGCGGGAAGAGCCGCCGTTGGGGCCGCCGCTGGGGCTTTCACAGGTGTAGGCGTGGGAGCAGCAGCAGGGGTGCACGCCGCAAGCAACAGAACGATGATCGCTCCAATAATTACCCAGCCCATCCTCTTTTCCAAGTTCATGCGTCTCCTTTCAAATTGAAAAACTTGCCAACCAGGGGATTAGCGTTTGGTGCCCTCCGCAGATCCACTGGAGCAGGTATCATCCGTAGAATACAGGGAAAGGCACTGCAGGTGCATCACGGAAACCAATCATTTTGGGGGGCCAAAAGGGACCATTTCCTCACAGCCCTTCGGACGAGTCTATTCGGGCGCGCCCCCGGGGCGCCACTGGAAGCCGTCCTGGGTGATCGTAGCGGCGTAGTAGGGGCTGCCTGCTCGGTGCGGCTCCTTCTCACCAAGCTGGCGCAGGTAGCCGAGACAAACATCTGCCAGGTCTCCCAGGGAAGATTGGGGCGGGGCTGATGCCAGTTTCATCTCAAGGGCCAGGCGCCGGGGCATGGTCAAAAAGTTGGAATAGGCAGGAGTTGGAAATTCTTCTCACTGTGTCGTACTGCATACCATGCGTTGAACGACATGTCAAAGTATGGCCCAAAAAAAGTCTTTGAATTTGCCGCAGGAAATTGCCACAGGAAAAGGTTGACTTATCTATCAGCGCATGATAGTATATGTGGTTGCATGGGATATTATTTCATGGGACCCATGGTAGGACCCGTGGTCAACCCGCCTAAAAATCCCCGGTAGTTTTGCAGTAGCTTTTCATTTAGTCCCCGCATAGCCGAAAAACGGCCTGTATTCAGCGGTGAGGAGATTGCTGGAATGGTGACCCTAGCCAACAGAAATGAAACGGCCCCCGGCCGCCGGTCCTATTCTCATATTGCCGACGTCCTGGCCCTGCCTAATCTTAACAAGCTCCAGCTTGATTCGTTCAAGTGGTTTCAGGATGAGGGATTGAGGGAGGTCTTTGATGAGATTTCTCCCATTCAAGACTTCACCCGGAACAGGCTGGAGCTCAGTTTCCAGGATTACCGCTTCGGAGACCCCAAGTATTCCGAGCGGGAGTGCCGAACCAGGGATCTCACCTTCTCTGCCCCCCTCTGGGTGCGGGTCCGGCTCCTGATTAAAGAGACCGGGGAGATCCCGGACCAGGAGATCTTTTTGGGGGACTTCCCCTTGATGACCTCCAACGGCACCTTCATTATTAACGGTGCTGAGCGGGTCGTGGTGAGCCAGTTGGTCCGTTCCCCGGGGGTTTACTTCACGGTGGAGGAGGACCCTGCCAGCGGGCGCGACCTTTGCTTCGGCAAGCTCATTCCCAACCGGGGAGCCTGGCTGGAATTCGAGACCAGCAACAAAGACGTACTTTCCGTCAAGGTGGACCGCAAGCGAAAGCTGCCCGTTACCACCCTCCTCCGGGCCGCGGGGCTCGGCTCGGACGAAAAAATCCTCGATCTTTTCCGGGAGATTCAAGAATCAACCAATAGCCATTATATATCTACCACTATGGAGAAAGAACCTCCCAACATAAAGACCGTTGACCAGGCCATACTTGATTTTTACAAGCGACTGCGTCCAGGGGACCCCCCGACCATGGACAACGCACGCACCTTCCTGGACTCGCTCTTTTTCAACCCCAGGAGATACGACTTGGGGCGGGTAGGCCGCTATAAGCTGAATAAGCGCCTGGGGCTCCAGGTCCCTTTGCACCACCGGGTGCTGACGCAAGAGGACATGGTGGCGATAGTACGCCAGATGGTCCTCATCAACTCCGGCAACGGATCGGTGGATGATATCGACCACCTGGGGAACCGGAGGGTCCGCTCGGTCGGAGAGCTCATTCAGAACCAGTTCCGCATCGGCCTGCTGCGCATGGAGCGCATCGTCAAGGAGCGGATGAGTATCCAGGATCCTCACACGGCAACCCCAGGCACCCTGGTAAACATCCGGCCTCTGGTGGCAGCCATAAGGGAGTTCTTCGGCTCGTCCCAGCTCTCCCAATTCATGGACCAGACCAACCCCTTGGCGGAGCTGACCCATAAGCGACGCCTCTCGGCCCTGGGGCCCGGAGGCCTCTCCCGGGAGCGGGCCGGGTTCGATGTACGGGACGTTCACCACTCTCACTATGGGAGAATATGCCCCATTGAGACCCCGGAAGGCCCGAACATCGGGCTTATCGGCTCGCTGGCCACCTACGGCATCGTCAACGAGTACGGCTTCATAGAGACTCCCTACCGGCGTGTCTATCGTGAGCTTGAGAACTCCCGCGACCTCATCGTGGGACACGCTCTGCGGGAAGACGTATTGGACAAAAAGGGCAAGGTCATGGCCGAAGCAGGCACGATTATCAGCCCTGAAATGGCCTCCAAGATCGCGGCCCTGCCAAGCACTTTTGTGAAGGTCGTCCCGTTCGTCTCGGACGAGATCGCCTACCTCTCTGCCGACGAAGAAGACCGGTATACGGTAGCCCAGGCAAACTCCCTTCTAAACGAGAAGAATGAGTTCATTGAGGAGCTGGTCGAGGCCCGCCACGGCCAGCGATTCTTGATGGAGCGGCCGGAAAGGGTGGAGCACATGGACGTATCCCCCAAACAAATCGTCAGCGTGGCCGCGGCCCTCATACCTTTCCTGGAGCACGACGACGCGAACCGGGCACTGATGGGCGCTAACATGCAGCGCCAGGCTGTTCCCCTGATCCGGCCTGAGGCCCCGCTCGTGGGGACGGGCATGGAGAAGAAGGTTGCGGAAGACTGCGGCCAGTTGGTGGTCTCTCCGGTCGATGGAGTGATAGTCAGCAGCACCTCCAAAGAAGTGGTCGTCCGGGACAACCAGGGTCGGGAACACGACTTCCCTATGTCGAAGTACCGCCGGACCAACCAGGGCACCTGCGTCAACCAGCACCCCATAGTGCAAAAGGGAGACGTTGTGCGGGAGGGCCAGGTCTTGGCTGACAGCACTTCTACGGACCACGGAGAGCTGGCCTTGGGCCAGAATGTGCTCTGCGCCTTCATGATCTGGGAAGGGAGCAACTTCGAAGACGCTATCGTCCTTAGCGAATCGATCGTCCGGGAGGATAAGTTCACCTCTATTCACATCGAGAAGTTTGAGGTGGAGGCCAGGGATACCAAGCTGGGCCCTGAGGAGATCACGCGAGACATTCCGAACGTAGGAGAAGAGAGCCTTAGGGACCTGGACGACAGCGGCATCATCCGGGTCGGAGCGGAAGTAGGCCCCGGGGACATCCTGGTGGGCAAGATTACCCCGAAGGGTGAGACCGAGCTCACCGCGGAGGAGAAGCTGTTAAGGGCCATCTTCGGAGAAAAGGCTCGAGAGGTAAAGGATACGTCCCTACGAGTACCCCACGGCGGACGGGGCACGGTTGTAGACGTTGAGGTCTTCACCAGAGCTAATCGAGACGAGCTACACCCCGGAGTAAACCAACTGGTAAGAGTAAGCATCGCCCAGAAGCGCAAGATCGCCGCCGGAGACAAGATGGCGGGGCGCCACGGCAACAAGGGTGTGGTAGCCAGGGTCTTGCCAGTGGAGGATATGCCTTACCTGCCGGACGGCACGCCCGTGGAGATAATTCTGAACCCTATCGGGGTCCCGTCCCGTATGAACGTGGGGCAGATACTGGAGACTCATCTGGGGTTGGCGGCCCAGGCGCTAGGCTTCCGCGCTAATTCCCCCGTCTTTGACGGGGCGGCGGAGGGCCCGATAGAGGACAGCCTGGCCAAGGTATGGCTTATCTCCAAGGCCCTCGGAGAGAGGGGGCTTCCCAAAGGCGATCCGACCGCCAACGGCGAGACAAGTCGTAAGGAGCGCCTCTACGCCTGGCTAGCGGAGCGGGGATTTGATGGCAACCGGATCTTCAAAGAGACCTCAGCCGGGGAAGCGCGCCTCGCTTGCCTTCGCTTATGGCTGAAAGAGGAGATGGACATTCCACACCAGGGCCTCTCGGACCATGAGGTGGAGGAACGGGCCCTGGCGGTAGCTAAGGAGCGGCGGTTGCCTCTGCCCACCTTCGGAAAGATAACCCTTTACGACGGCAGGACCGGAGAGCCCTTCGAGCAGCCGGTCACCGTTGGCAGCATCTATATGATGAAGCTCATACACCTGGTAGAGGATAAGGTCCACGCCCGGTCGACAGGTCCCTACTCCCTTATCACGCAGCAGCCCCTGGGAGGCAAAGCCCAGTTTGGAGGCCAGCGCTTCGGTGAGATGGAGGTGTGGGCATTGGAGGCCTACGGAGCGGCCCATACGCTTCAAGAGATGTTGACCGTGAAGAGCGACGACGTGGTGGGCAGGGTCAAGACCTATGAGGCCATCGTCAAGGGCGAGCCCATCATGGAGCCAGGAGTACCGGAGTCCTTCAAGGTCCTGGTAAAGGAACTGCAGAGCCTGGGGTTGGCCATCGAGGTGCTCAATGAAGAGGAGGAGAAGATTACCTTTGCGGAAGAGTTGGGGCTGGAGCTGCCGGACTTGGGTATCAGGCTGGACAGGCCGGAGGAGGGTTAAGGGATGCTAGGCGCAGTAGCCTGGGGGGCTTGTGGGGTGTCCCCCCATTTAGTCTGGATAGGCTGGAGGAGGGTTAAGGGATGCTAGAGGTTAACGATTTTAATGCAGTACGGATTTCGTTGGCTTCCCCAGAGCAGATCAGAAGCTGGTCATACGGCGAGGTAACCAAGCCAGAGACCATAAATTACCGGACTCTCAAGCCAGAAAGGGATGGCCTCTTCTGCGAGAAGATCTTCGGCCCGACCAAGGACTTCGAGTGCTACTGCGGTAAATACAAGCGAATCCGCTACAAGGGCGTTGTATGCGACAAATGCGGTGTTGAGGTAGCCCGTTCCCGGGTGCGTCGCGAGCGAATGGGGCACATCGGCCTGGCGGCCCCCGTCACCCATATCTGGTTTGTCAAAGGCACTCCGAGCCGGTTCGGGCTGCTGCTGGACATCTCTCCGCGCAGCCTGGAGCGGGTCATCTACTTCGCCCAGTATATCATCACCGAGGTAAACGAACCGGCCAAGGAAGAGTCTGTACAGCAGGCCAGAAACCGGCTGGAGTCCGAGCTGGCGCAGATGGCGTCGAACCTAAAAGAGTCCATGGTCCAGCGAAACCAGGTCCTGGAAGAGGCTCTGGCCGTAGTGGAGAGACGCCTCCGGGAACAGCTAGAGGCCGCGGGAGGAAAGGCTGAGCAGGCCAGGGAGAAGCTGGCAGCCGACGAGGCCACGCTCAGAGCTCGATTAGAGGAGCTTCAGGGACAACCCGCACCTGAAAGGACCTCCCTGGGATCGGAGGCGCTGGTAGAGGCCGGCGTAGAGGTCACCGAAGACCACCTTTCGATCCTTAGCGAAAAGGCAGCAGACCAGAAAAGCGATATAGAAACCCAGCTAAAGGATGACCAGCTTCGAGTGCGGGACTTGGCCGGGGCTGAAATGGACCAGTTGAAGCATGCTGCTGCCCAGGAAATCGAGCAGCTTCATCGGAATTTCCAGCAAGATGAGATGCGCGTCCGGGATGAGGGAGAGAGCACCATCGCGGAAATCGAGGACCTGGCGCCTCTCCGCCTTCTAAATGAAGCCCAGTACCGGGAGATGACAGACAAGTTCGGCGGGCTCTTCAAGGCCGAAATGGGCGCCGAGGCTATTCTGGATATCGTCAGCCGCCTGGACCTGGACCAGTTGCGAGAGGGGTTGAGGCGGGAGGTTAACTCTACGTCCGGCCAGCGTCGCAAGAAAGCCATTAAGCGCCTTCGGGTGGTAGAGGCCTTCCGCAAGAGCGGCAATAAGCCGGAATGGATGATTCTGAATATGCTCCCGGTCCTGCCGCCGGACTTGCGTCCCATGGTGCAATTGGACGGTGGACGTTTTGCCACCAGCGACCTGAATGACCTTTACCGGCGAGTCATAAACCGCAACAACCGGCTGCGCCGGCTGCTGGAGCTCGGAGCCCCGGAGATCATCATCAGAAATGAGAAGCGCATGCTTCAGGAGGCCGTAGACTCCCTGATCGATAACGGGCGGCGGGGCCGCGCTGTTTCCGCGGCAACCAATCACCGGCTCAAGTCCCTCTCCGACATGCTCAAGGGGAAGCAGGGACGCTTCCGCCAGAACCTGCTGGGGAAGCGGGTAGATTATAGCGGCCGTTCCGTCATCATCGTGGGACCGGACTTGAAGCTGAACCAGTGCGGGCTCCCGAAGCGAATGGCCCTGGAGCTCTTCAAGCCGTTTGTCATGCGGAGGCTGGTGGAGCGCGGCCTGGCTCACAACATCAAGAGCGCCAAGCGAGTCGTGGAGCGGGTCAAGCCCGAGGTGTGGGATATACTGGAAGAGGTTATCCAGGACCGCCTCATTCTCTTGAACCGGGCCCCTACTCTACACCGCCTGGGCATCCAGGCCTTCCAGCCTATCCTGGTCGAAGGCAGCGCCATTCAGATCCATCCGCTGGTCTGCGCGGCCTTTAACGCCGACTTTGACGGCGACCAGATGGCGGTCCACGTGCCACTCTCGTCTGCCGCAATAGAGGAGGCCAGGACGCTCATGCTGAGCGTGAACAACCTGCTCCTGCCCAGCTCCGGCGAGCCGACCGTTGCCCCCACGCTGGACATGGTCCTCGGTTGCTATTACCTGACCACGAAGCGGCCTGGAGCCAAGGGAGAGGGCGCCTTCTTCGCTTCAGCGGAGGAGGCTAAACTGGCGAACGACCTGGGCCAAGTGGACCTCCAGGCCGCGATACAGGTACGCCGGGATGGCGAGTTGGTCAAGACCACCATCGGGCGCATAATCTTCAGCGAGATACTGCCTCCGGAGCTAGGCTTCAGGGATATTCTAATGGACAAGAAGACTCTGCGTCAGCTCATAGCGGAGAGCGTCCGCCGCCTCGGTAACGTGAGAACAGCGCAACTGGCAGATGCTGTCAAACGGCTGGGCTTCCAGTATGCCACCCGCTCTGGAATCACAATCTCCATCAGCGACCTCACCGTGCCCCCGGAGAAAGAGGGTATCCTCCGAGATGCTGATGAGGAGATAGCCAAAACAGAGCGCCAATTCCGGCGCGGCCTAATCACGGAAGAGGAGCGTTACAACAACGCTGTTAGCGTCTGGACCCGGGCCGGCGATGCCATCGAGAATGCTGTGAAAGACGCCCTGGACCCCTTCGGGCCGGTAGCCATGATGGCTACGTCTGGGGCCAAAGGCAATATATCCCAGATCCGCCAGATGGCCGGGATGCGCGGGCTCATGACCGACCCATCCGGCC
>Ga0082335_1002246_pt1 | contig 36877 bp, 36 predicted proteins | sample Subgrocontami58m_FD_72375 | JGI IMG/M metagenome (GOLD analysis project Ga0082335, IMG submission 72375) | Subsurface groundwater microbial communities from S. Glens Falls, New York, USA - GMW37 contaminated, 5.8 m (SPADES assembly) (version 2) ... | reverse complement strand
CCCCATCAGGTCCCAGGCATGATTTATTGATCTCTTCACCAGACTGACAGAGACAGGGTTGTTCATGGCAATCCTGCGGGCAAGAGCCATAGTCTCTGCTTCCAGTTTTTCCCTGGAGACCACCTTGCAGACAAAACCGAGCCGCTTGGCTTCCTGAGCATCGACCGGGTCACCTGTCCACAGCATTTCCTTGGCTCTCCTGAAGCCGAAATCATAAGGCTCGAACAGAATCTCACCCGCGGCTGGAGTCATTCTGACTACGGGGTTGTTGAACAGGGCGTCTTCTGAGGCAACGATGAGGTCCATCATGGAACAATCCATCAAGGCTCCGGCCATGCAGTTACCCTGTACCATGGCAATGGTCGGTTTGCTCACATTGCGCATATCCAGACCCTGGTTGAGAAAAACGTAGTCCTCTCTCTTCAAGCGCATTTCTATGCCGGTCAGCTTGGTGTCCAGTGCTCTTCTCATTACTGTCCCTTCATGAGCCTTCTCTCCCGTACCGCTCATGTCATGACCGCCTGAGAAGTCCTTGCCTACTCCGCCAAAGATGATTACTCGCACATCTTCGTCAAGGTCGGCATTGATAAAGGCATCGGTCATTTCCGAAAGCATGAGGGCATCTTGAGCATTGCGCTTCTCGGGGCGGTTCATCATAATCTTGACAATACCGGGTTCGGGGGTTTCGTAGAGAATCCTTTTGTATTCCATTAGCTCCTCCTTTTATTTTTGCCTGGGTTTCTAAGCCATTGAGAATTATAGCGCTATGACTCCACTGACAACAACTACCTCTATCATTACCAGAACCTACTCATTTTGATTAATTAATTCAGAAATCGGGAATTCTCACACTTGCTGTGTTTATATTAACTCCCAGCTTATTGCTTGTCAAAGGTGTGCTTCGCAAATAGCCCGGGCTCATCGGAATAGTTTAAGAGCCGGCGGGATAACGGCAACGGGAGGTGTAATAATCAAACTTGTTTAAAAACGCAAAAGAATTGTTCTTTATAGGGGTAAGTCAAAGGGTAATAAGCGCCGAATAAGTAATCTGACAAACCCGATTGCGTTTTTACTGCACGACTAACTCTTACCGAATGCTTCGTCAATAGCTCTCTGAATATTAGGAGGTAACTTGGTCATCTCTTCTTCTTTGGCGCTTTCTTCTCCCTGGTCGTATATGTTTTCTAGTTCCTTTGATAACGCCGTTAACCGCTGTGACAAATGCACTTCTTTGGTTACTGTATCATATTGCTGTTTACCGGTAGACTCAAAGCGTTCAAGCGGAAGCTCAATTCCTTCCAGTTTTGACAAAACATTAAGAATACTAAAGACACCGTTATAGTCTGTTTCCTGAAGGGTGAAATATGTTGGCAGGTGTGCAATCAAACTGACAGTTGTAATACCTTCACTTTGAAGCCTGGAAGATATGCTATTAAAAATGCTTGTCGGACCTTGATATTGTCCACCCACTGTCTCATGCACACCTATTTTCTTAAGCTTTCCCGTTACTTCAGGGGCGCTACTTCTACCGGTGATCCTTATGGGTCTCGTATGAGGAACAGGGCTGCCCATCGCTCCGATTACCTGGTATCTAACTACATTCAACCTTTTCAATAAAGCAACAACTCTATCTACATAAATCTCTCCAAACTGCGTCGGCTCCAAGAGGTTAACCAGAACCAGGTCACTTAATGGCTCTGTTCTCCTAACATAGTAGACTCTGGAGTTCGGAAACTCTGTGCGTCGAACACCTTCATTATCTAAATAGGTTCGACTACGGTCTCGATAGGCAACAAAATTATAAAAATCTCCCGGTCTTTCAAACTCACCTATTTTTTGTGCTTTGAAATGCTCTACCAGTTCATCAAAGGATTCATCTCCAACATCACCCCAGTTCAGCCATCCGATATGTACCGAAATAGCATGGAGAGTCCTCCCTTTTATGTCAGGAAGCTGTAGCTTAAAGTCAGTTAAAAAATCGGTTATATCCATAGTTGATTATCGGGATGTCATTTGTTAAGCTCAAGAGATGAAGAAATCTTCTGTATTCTATTATATAACATTTTGGTCACCTGGTTCTAGTCAAATACCTCAAGAAGGAGTCCAGTCAGGTTTTAATAAATTGCGACGAAATAAGGGGTACAAATGGTCAGGAAGGTGAGCAGCCTTTAAAGAGTTATTTCAGTGGGAGTTCGACTAACTAAATAATTCTGTCTCCGCATTATATAGAGTTAATCATCTTCGGCTGCCGAGCCATGTTCTTTTGAACTGCATTAAATCCCGTGCTACAATTGCTGGAATAATATTGAGCTATGTGCTATGCTGCCTTTCTTGCCTTTGAGCAGTTAATCCCATTTATCTAACGAACTTAGACCCAATAGACGGTTATTGAGAAGAGCAAAAAGAAATGATTGAGTCCGTATTGTCCTATATCTGGGCAGCAACCCTTGCAAGTCTTATTCAAATTGGTGTCTTCATTGTTCCCGGCTTAGTTCTGGCATTAATCATGAATTATCAATCCGAGTTTACAATTCGTCGTGCCCTTCTTGCCCTGGGCGACCGTTGGTATCTTGGTTTATTCGGTTGGCTGGGGACAATAGTTCACGAGCTTGGTCACGTAATCTTTTGCCTTATCTTTGGTCATAAAATTACGGCGATGAAATTGTTCTCGCCAGACCTCGAAACCGGAACTGTAGGCTACGTAAGAAATTCCTATAATTCCAAGAACCTTTACCAACTTGTAGGTAATTTTTTCATCGGCATTGGCCCAATTATTCTGGGCACCGCTATAATATTCCTTCTCTCATATTTACTCCTGGGCATCAATCCTTTTAAATTAGCCGGCAACTCTAATATGGCATCGTCCTATATTCCTTCATGGGATGCCTTGATGCAGATATTCCAAATTCTCTGGACTTCATCGACTAGCCTGCTCTTCGAGCTTTTCTCCCGGCATAATTTATCCGGCTGGCAGCTGTATGTATTTATTTATCTCACGTTTGCTATCGGGAGTTCGATTACACTCAGCCTCCCCGATTTAAAAGTCGCCTTGAAGGGGTTCGGTGTAATAGTAGCCTTAATATTTATTTTCAATCTCGGCACTATATGGGCAGGAGATTTCATTTCAAACATTATTATCGCCACTGTTGGCTATTTCCGTGTTTTCTACATAGCCCTGTTTCTGCTATTACTCCTTAATAGCGCAGTTTCTGTCCTGCTTTTACTTCCGCTCTCTCTTCTACGGGCGCGTCGCTAGTATAAGGACAGAATAATTGTATTCGGTATTCAAAATCGACCATAGATTCCGATGAGACCCTCCCAGTAAATTGGTAGATACAAAATGACAAAATGGACTTGCTTTCTTGAACACAAAATAGCGTAGTCACAATCACACCGTCAGTATCTATTACGCCAGTTACTTATACAGCCTCACTGTCAAGCCATACCGTGATACCGGGCGGCGCTTGCTATCAAAGTCCAATGTGGATAACCGGTCCTGGACTACAGCTTGGAGAGATACATTACATGGTACGCGCAGTCTATAGCGGGTGCGTGCTAGTCGATAACCACAAATTCCCCAAGTGCCCCACCCGGGCTATGTGTTTGCCGATTTACAATTCGTGGATTCTAGCTTATGAGAGAAGAACGGTTCTACCCAACACTATCATAGCAAGCCGAGCAAATAACCTCGCAATTTGAAATTATGTCACCGTTAGAGATATTGATATGGTGAGCCTCCCATCCACCAGGACCCTCACCACCTCTGTTCTTCCATATTAGCTGTTTACCACACGGAGTGCGGAAATGACTGTGTGTCCGCTTGATACATTCACACTGGTCACCAGCTCGTTCCCACGCCTGCTTTACGACGTCGTCAGAAAAGGCCATATCATGCCCCCTTCTTATAAGCCATATTATAAGCCATATTTACGACAACTGACTGCTGTACTATGTTAATACCGTTGCTCGCTAGCTGTCAACGGCTTTAGCTGCGTTAAGAGTTGCTCCGGGGCAATTAGTTCTTCATATTGACAAACTGCAATGGAAGGTTATAATCCTGCTCTTGAAGCAGTCGCATGATTGTCTGGAGGTCATCAATCTTTTTGCCGGTTATCCTGACCTGATCGTCTTGAATAGCCGGTTGAACTTTCATCTTTAAGTCCTTGATGAGTTTGATGATTTTCTGGCCGGTCTCTTTGGGGATACCTTCCTTGATCATGATATCCATCTTTACTGTACCTTGGGAAGCGGATTCTATACCCTTGAGGTCCAGACACTTGGGATCCAATTTAAGTCTAGAGCATTGTCCGATGAGCATCTCTGCAACCGCTTTGACCTTCCAATCGTCTCCGGTAACAATATGAATATTCTTGGTTTTTCTATCGAAAGTGATCTCAGTATTCACGTTTTTGAAATCGAATCTCGTGGTGATTTCACGTTTTACGTTATTGATTGCGTTATCCAGTGCCTGCAGGTCGACTTTACTTACCACATCTACTGATGGCATTTTTACCTCCCGGCTGCTAACTATCCGTCAAATTAATTGTATCACGAAAATGATAGACCTGCCCACTGAAAAAGAGTCCTGTCATAGATTTGGAAAAGAAACTCTCAAACAAAACAAAGCATTGTTTCAGGCCGAGTTCGACTCTAGTCCCACTCCCTGTCGTCTGTTGGAGAAAAGAATATCCAAATATAGTAAGTTGACAGGGCAAGCCCGCCCAATTTGCTATGAGGTTTGACGCTGTTCTGTCCTCTTCTCAACCCTTTGATGGGGTTTCTATGGATTGGGGTTCCTCAGGACCTCGACTATTTCCGTCCTTCCGCAAATAGTTTGTGATACGTTGTGGGTATTTGCCCGTCTTTTCGGAAAAGAGAGCCATAACATCGAATCAACTCGGAGGTTAACTTTGCATTATGGAAAACGCGATTCCCAGTAGCGTTCCCGGCTCCTGTATTCTTAATTGATTCAAACAATTGCGTCACGGTATTGTATTTCATTAACCTGTAGTCCTCTGTTATCTTAACTTGTGAAAATCCACAAAAAATCAGATAGTCTCTAAGTTTATCCTTGTTCAATAAATCTTGCCCAGGAAATGTGCTAGATACAATACCGAGATTTTGTAAAGCTATCTGGAGAGAAAACCGTAACTCCTGAAATGTCCCCTCTCCAAACGTTGACGACATCATATAGCCCCCTTGTTTTAGGGCTTTGAGGTAAGAAGTAAATGTGTTCTCGTAATTATTAAACCATTGAATCACCGCATTAGAAACGATGAGGTCAAATTCCTCTTTATTACAATTTAGGTTCTCACCATCGAGTTGCTTAAACATGACATTTGGGTAAATTGACAGGTTACGCCTGGCTACAGTAAGCATGGCCTCTGAAATATCTGTGGCCAAAATCGAGGAATGAGGAAACTTCTCGCAGAGAAGTTTTGTCAAGAAACCTGTTCCTGCCCCAATCTCCAATATGTTAACGAAAGGCTCCTTTTTCTCTTTTATAATATTAATAAACTCGAGTGCCATTTCTTTTTGAACGATCGCATACGTATCGTATCTCAATGCATGTCTTGAAAAATTCATAATGACTTTATTTTTATTTATCGTCATTTAATCAATTGCTCAATTAATAGGTTAACTCTTGCCTCGTAAGTGAGAAAAGGAATATGACCACAGTTATCAATTATAACGAGTTTTGAATTTGGGATATTCCTTTCTAAGTAATATGCCGAGCTTACTGGACAAATGATATCATCCTGACCGTGACAAATGGTCACTGGACAGGTTAAATGGCTCAATAAATGCCTGCAATCTGTATTAATGAGATAGTCTAATCCTCGTACAACACGATTTTTAGTAAGCATGTTCATTCGAGGTAAAACATTATCGATAAAAAGAGCTTTATAACCTCTTTCCTCTTCATTCGAAGAAAACATTTGACTATAAAATCGATTCAAAGTAGTCTCATAATCTTTCTTCAAAGATTTTTTTAATTGTCTTACTAACGCAAGTGGTTGACCGCAAGAATAATTCTTTTCTGAGATGAATTTAGAAGTGGCTGAAATCAACAAGAGCGAAGAGACCCTTTCGGGCAAAATATTTACTAATTTAATTGCTACTAGAGACCCCAGAGACCAGCCGATAACAACAATATTTTTTAGATTCAGCTGTTTTATCAAATTGACTACATTTTCGCTGTAGTCTAAATTATCAGTCGATGATTCTTCCGCCATTAGATCAACTAGAAGAATCCCAAGTTTTGTCTCAAAATATTTAAATTGCTGAAAAAATATTTGAGAATCGGTCGCCCAACCATGTATAAATAGGAGGTTTTGTTCACAGTAATTATTGTGAATTGAATAAGTATAATTTATAGTAGTGATTTTGACCTTACCCGTAATTAGTATCACTGCCGGTTAGAGTTCAGTAGCTGCTTCAGTATACTCCTTTGGAGTTCTTCGTTTCAATGAGATGTGTGGTCTGACCTCGTTATAGCCCTTTCCGCCAGTCTTCGATGACATCCATAGAGTGCTTCAGGTTCGCAGGCAAACGAAATAGAGAGCAAGCGTCAGCCCGTTGAAAACTTCACCGCCTGGTGTGGCTTTGATTGATTTTATCCCGACAAGGATATAAAATGAGAGATAGTATGTGTCCGGAAACTCCCACATTTCACTGTTGAGTATCGTTTAAATATGAGCAGTAAAAATTGGTCAATTAGTGATTTAGCCAGCATCTCCGTAGGCGGGGAAGGCCTTACCCGGCAACAGTGTAAAGAAGTATTAAACTGTCCTGATGAAAACTTGATGCTGCTGCTTCACGAGGCATACAAAGTGCGACGGGAATATTTTAGTAACCACGTCCATGTGCAGGTATTACGCAATGCCAAGAGTGGTTTATGCGCTGAAGACTGTCATTATTGTTCTCAGTCACGCATTTCGAAGGCACCGATCGACAGATATCCCCTGGTATCGAAAGATACCCTGCTGGCTGAGGCTCGAAAAGCCAGTCAAATAGGGGCCACCCGGTTTTGCATGTCGACAAGCGGTACCCGTCCCACCGAACGTGAGGTTGACCAACTGTGCGATGTCATAAAGGCTATCAAGGAGGATACTAGGCTTCCTTTATGCGCCACGCTCGGCTTGCTCACCGATAATCAGGCTAAAAAGCTGAAAGCTGCCGGCTTGGATAGGATAAACCATAACCTTAATACCAGTCGGCGATACTATGGTCAAATCTGCACCACACATACTTTCCAGGAACGTCTCGATACCGTAGCCCTTTGCCAGGCGGCAGGTCTGGAGATTTGCTCCGGTGGTATCATCGGGCAGGGAGAGACTGACGATGATATTATCGATATGCTATTGACCTTGAGAGAAATCAGGCCGCAGGCTGTTCCTATCAACTTCTTGATTCCAGTTGAGGGCACCCCGTTTGGTAGCCTGGACACAAAGCTGAATCCGCGCAAGTGCCTGAAGGTGCTTTGCCTGACCAGGTTCGTCAATCCACAAAGTGAAGTGCGGGCTGCCGGCGGTTGGGAATACCACATGCGGGATCTGAAGCCACTGGCGCTCTATGCGGTGGATTCCATCTTCGTCACCGGTTATCTTACTACCGGTGGAACCTCTGTCAGCGAAGTCTGCCGGATGATAGCCGATCTGGGTTTTGAATCGACGATTGAAGATATTGATAGTGAGCATTGCTGACTGGGCTTCCAGCAATACCTTTTTTAGAACCTCGCAAGCGGATTATTTATCTACTCTCTGAGGAACAGGTTACTAAATACTTCAGTTAAGAGCGGTTACTATGTCGAATACATTTTTTGAAAAAGAATTGGCTTCTCTGGACGAGCGGGGGTTGCTGCGTAACCTGTCCGTCATGCCGGGAACAGGCGGTGAGATATCCGTTGAAGGCAGAAAAATCCTGAATTTTTCTTCTAACGACTACCTGGGTTTGGCGGGAGACCAGCGACTTAAAGATGCCTCGATTCAGGCAATCAATAGATTCGGGTGCGGCGCGACGGCTTCGCGCCTTTTAGCCGGACATCTGCCGCTTCATGAAGAGCTGGAGTCTGACCTGGCGCAGATGATGGGCACCGAAGCGGCTCTGGTATTCGGCAGTGGTTTCTTGACCAACCTGGGGATTCTTTCGGCACTGGCAGGGGCCGGCGACGTGGTGTTCTCTGATCGGTTGAATCACGCCAGCTTGATTGATGGCATCCGGTTAAGCCGGGCCCACTGCGAACGCTATCGGCATACAGACCTCGAGCACCTGGAAGAACTGCTAAAGAAGACTAAAACAACAGGCAAACGGCTTATTGTCTCCGAATCTGTCTTTAGTATGGATGGCGATATAGCCCCGTTGAAAGGGCTGGCTCAACTGGCACATCGCTACGGCGCATTGCTGATTATCGATGAAGCCCATGCCATTGGGGTGATGGGTAATAATGGTGGCGGCGTCTGCCGGATTCCCGGAAACGAAATCCAACCTGATGTGGTAATAGGGACACTTAGCAAGGCTTTAGGAGGCTATGGAGGTTTTGCCGCTTGTTCGCAGCCAATACGGCAGTTCCTGATAAACACGGCACGCAGTTTTATTTTTTCCACCGGCCTGCCCCCTGCCTGTCTTGGCAGCGGTCGCGAGGCGGTATCAATCGTAACTCGGAATCCTGAACTGGGGCAAAAATTACTCGAAAAGGCAAGATGGTTCCGGGGATCGCTGGCACAATATGGTTTGAATTTACCTGCCTTTGAATCTCATATCTTGCCTGTCCTTATCGGTGGTAACGAGGAAGCGGTAAACTTCTCGCAGCTGTTGGTGGCAAAAGGACTCTTTATCAAGGCAATACGCCCGCCGACAGTGCCTGTCGGCACTTCACGTGTGCGTTTATCGATGACTCTTTCAATGACTGAAGAAGCTCTGGAAAAAGCGGCGGCTATAATCGGTGAGTCGGCAGAAAAAGCAGGGATAATTGGGCACAAGTAGGGGAATATTCGTTACCGGGACTGACACGGGTGTTGGCAAGACACTGATAACTGCCGGCATCTTGCGCTGGTTGCGGCATCACGGAATCAATGCGGCGCCGATGAAGCCGGTCCAGACGGGGGGTGAAGCAAGGGATGGTCGACTAATAGCTCCTGATTTGGAATTCTGCCTGGCGGCTTCGGGGATTCAGGCAAGTCAGGATGACATAAAGCTGATGGCACCATACGTCTATGAACCAGCCTGCTCTCCGCACCTGGCAGGGAGGATGGCACAACACTATCCGGAGCTATCCAGAATCAAGGATTGTGCCGGCAAACTATTGCAGAATTACCAGGTCGTGGTTGTCGAAGGTGCCGGTGGGGTTATGGTGCCGCTTAATGAGAGCTTTACCATGCTCGATTTAATGAAAGAGCTGGACTATCCCGTGGTGTTAGTTTCACGATTCGGTCTGGGGACTATAAATCACACTTTGCTCTCCATCCATACCATGCAAACATCCGGGCTTAAGCTTATCGGCATAGTATTTAACCATACGGAACGACCTCAGGCTGAAGACAGGTTCATTGAGGAGGATAATCCAGTAACAATAGCTCAATTCAGCGGGGCAAGAGTTCTCGGTCAAATAGGGTATTTAGAGAACTTAAATCCGGAAAAGGAAGAAACCTGGCAACATTTTGAGAAAGGTATGACCGGATTAGAGAATATCCTGCTAGAGGTATGAGATAAATGGATGATAGCCTGCGCGAACGCGACCTTAAATATGTCTGGCATCCCTGCACAGAGATTAACACCTTTGAGCGGATGCCATTCCCCATAATCGAGAGCGCCAGGGGAGTTTATCTTTACGAAACTGGCGGGCGCCCCTTGCTTGACGGTATTGCCTCATGGTGGTGTGTGAATCTTGGACATGGCCATCCCAGACTCATTGAGGCAATCCAGAAACAGGCCGGTAAGCTGCAGCATAGCATTCTTGGCGGTATGTCTCATCCCAACGCTATCGAGCTGGCTGAACGGTTGGCGCAAATAACTCCGGGTAATCTCAGCCACTCCTTTTTTGCCAGTGACGGGGCTTCTGCTGTTGAAGCTGCCCTAAAGATGGCCGTTCAGTTTTGGGCGAACAACGGCGAAAAGAATCGGGTACATTTTGTTGGGTTGCAGGAAGGCTATCATGGCGACACAATGGGCTCCATGGGAGTCGGCTATGTTGAAGCTTTTCATAGCGATTACAAGAAGGTGATTCGTCCGGCATATCCTGCTTTGTCTCCTCACTGTGCCCAGTGCCCTTGTGGAAAAGAACCGGAGACATGTGATATCGAATGTTTCGATTCAATGGAGAAAATTGTGCAGGCACATCACAGAGGGATAGCGGCGGTCATTCTGGAACCCCTGTGCCAGGCTGCTGCTGGCATCAGGATTTATCCCGAAGAGTATCTGCGGCGTCTGCGCAAATTATGTGATACCTATGGTTTGATTCTGATAGCCGATGAGATAGCCGTCGGCTTTGGCCGTACCGGATACATGTTTGCCTGCGAACGCGCCGGCATCGTGCCGGATATTATGACTGTGGGTAAAGGCTTAACCGGGGGATACATGCCTTTAAGCGCAGCTATAGCTAATGACCATATCTATAACTCGTTTCGCAATAATAATAACGGTCGAGATAATACCTTTTATCACAGCCATACTTTCGGCGGAAACCCGATTATTGCTGCCCTGGCTCTTGCCGCACTCGATGTCTACAAGGAGGAGTCCATCCTGGAGAAATGCCAGCCCAGAATCAAGCAGCTTGAGCAAGGTATGCGCCAACTGGGGGTACTGCTCAACGGGTCGAAGGTTCGGGCAATGGGTATGATGGCCGTCGTCGAGATAAACGATGTTAGCGGTGGAAGCGAGCGTGCCTCTCGAATCGTCAGGAAAGCCTATGACCTGGGAATGTCTCTCCGCCCGAGGGGGAGAGCGGTTTATCTCTGGCCGCCGTTGGTCTCCACAGAGGACGAGCTCGGTCAAATGCTATCGATATTAAAGGAATCTATTGAACAGACCCAGTGAGTCCATCCGTATAATCCTAAATTCTATTCTTAAAAAAAAAGGGGGGGGGTACTCCCTTAGTATCTGGGGCGGGCTTGTACCGCCCCAGACTTACTATTCAATAACTATAACTGCCGCCACCACCGGAGGAGGAAGAGGGGGCGGCCGGTGCAGCCGGGATACTGGTTGGGTTCACTATGAACCACACTCCGTCAACGCCATTGCCGTTGTAATCTCCAGATGTCTTATCCAACACATAGTAATATAGCGGCCATCCCTTGTATGTAGTTTGTTTCGACCCATCGTTCCTGGTAATGCTGCTGAAGTTCGATGCAGTCAGGGAAGCCGGGACAGTGATGTTTGAGCTGTTGAAGATTGGCCACGTGGCGAGGTCGGTGATGTTGCTCTTACCAGTTGTATCTAACGTCGCGTAGTAGAGCGTCATTCCCTTGCTATCGACTAAATAAGTGCCAACTGTTGTTTTGGCCGCCACATCGATGGTGTATTGGGGAGGAGTAGGTGTGGGCGTAGGTGTGGGTATCGGGGTTGGAGTAGGTGTTGGAGCAGGTGTTGGAGCAGGGGTGGGTGTGGACACTGATGGAGCGGCTAACACCGTTATCGTCATTGTAGCGACAATGGGCGGGACTAATGGTGTATGGTCGTTATTTATCAGTTCCGCAGAGAATGTATGAATACCGGCAGCCACATTTTTCCAGGTGTAGCTGGTGCTGACGGTCGCGGCATAAGTACCGGCGGCCGTTACTGCGGGCTGACCCGGAGTTGTAACGGCATCGACATCCAGGAAGTAGTGGACGTGTCCCTCACCGGTGACGTTTGTCTGCCCCAGTTTATTGACGATAGAAAAGTTGGACGCCTGGACAGAAACAGTGACATCACCTGCCTGGGCACTACCCGACGGCGAGGTTATCTGGATAGTGGGTGCCAGAACTGGTGCAGGCGCAGGCGTTGGGACAGGGGCTGGGGTGGGAGTCACCGGCGCCGGGGTAGGAGGTAGTGGGGCTGGTGGAGGTGTAGTGTAGCTTGGGCCACAGGCTGCCAGAACAACCAAACCCAGCAAAGTGATTGCTATGAGCGAGAGTCGGTAGAATCTGTTGATAGACTTTTTCATTGTTCTTTCCTCCTTTTAGAGTGGGTAGCATGTTCCCTTGTATCCAGTGGCCGATATTTAGATTATGACAGACTAAGTATCAAGAAGTTATAAAACTTGTTGGGGCAAAGTAACAAAATTGTGACATTTCACATTTGATGTAAATAAAGAAACAGGAAGATAAGGCTGGGGGCTAGATCTTAATTCTTACCTTGCCCGCAATGCCTGAATCCGACGAGACAAGCAGTGATTAATAGTATGATTTTCGAATAATACTAGCCGCAAACTACGAAACATAAAAGTGATGTACAGGATAGATATTACTATCCAGGTATACATTAAAGACTGTCCCATAGTAAAATAGAAGAACCTGATAAATTAAAGGAGGGAAAGTCATTTTGAAAATCGGTATTATTCGCTGTGATGAGCAAAGCGCCCGGTGCGCGGGATATAGTTGTTTCCCGTCAGTACAAAACAAAACAGGGAAATTCGAAGTGTATGACAATATTGAACTCGTTGGCTTTGAAACCTGTGGCGGTTGTGGCCGTGGTAAGGCGGACAAGATTATGGAACACGCTACCAGACTAAAAACAAAGGGAGCCGAGGTGATTCATTTATCCAATTGCTTGCTGGGGCCCTGTCCTTCTAAGGAATTGTACCAGAAGACATTAGTAGAACAGATGGGAATTCCCATTGTTATGGGGACACATCCAGGAATGACTCCGGAACAAATGGCTGCCGCCAGACGCGCCCGTGAAGATCAGGAGTCCTTGGCATCCAAATCAGCAGCAACACACTAGAAGTCAGATAAAAAAACTTACTGATTGTTGGGTCTATCTAATGACTGCTGACAATAATTTTCTGGAGCAAGTCGTAGGTCTGCTAACACCTTTAGGAGGTATCAGCAGTAAGTCGATGTTCGGTGGTTATGGAATATTTCATGAAGGGGCGATGTTCGGAATAATTAAAGGCACCGGTCTCTTTTTCAAGGTAGGGGAATCGAATCGTCATGACTATGAAAAAGCTGAGGCTAAGCAGTACAAACCCATGCCCTACTATCAGGTACCCGTTGATGTGCTGAATAATACTCAGGCATTACTGGATTGGGCACGTGCTTCTATACATGTTGCTCATGAGCCAACGAAAAAAAGGAAATAGTCTTACAAATAATTCGTACCTGACTTTTCATGTATATACTCAACTTAAAACAAAAATAAACCCTTGTTTCAGGCTAACTTTGTCACTTCCAAGTCTCCACCGGAAAATCTGATTTTGACAAAGCTACCTTAGCCAGCTAAAATTATAGTGTATAGTGCTACCGATAGCACTCGGGCTAAAGAGAGAGGCGTCAATGAGCAAACCTGTTATCTATACTTTAAGAACCTGCCCGGCTTGCATTAAATTGAAGGAAAGTTTTATTGCCCGGGGCAAAGAGTTTGAAGAGCGGCAGGTGGATTCGAATCAAGCCTGGCTCAATGAAGCCCTGAAGTTTGGCGATTTAGTGCCTATTGTTGTCTATGAGGACGGACGGGTGGAAATTGGCTACGCCAATATGATTAGCTGCTGTATCGCTTAGCCCGGTGCCGCACCGACAGACATAATGCATTGGCAATAAAATAGTTGTAGGAGGAATATATGGCAGAGAAAACAAGCGTGGTAACAGCGCAACGGTTTGCTTCGGGTTTTACCTACCCGGACTACATCGCCCAGATTAAAGTGAACAAGGACCAGTTTGAGAAGTATTACGCTACGGCGGCGCTCTCGGCTGACGACACTAAGTTCTTTCATCAGGCGGCTCAACGTCCTAATGGTATCGGCAAAATATTGGTACTGGGAGAAGATTGGTGCCCTGATGTTTTCCGGGGGATGCCGGTGGTTGCACGCATTGCTGAAGCCGCAGGAATAGAGATGAGAATATTCCCGCGTGACCTTAACCTGGACATCATGAATGAATTCCTCAACCAGGGTAAGTTTATCTCTATACCCGTCGCCGTATTTTATACTAAAGACCTCAAGCATATAGCACACTGGATAGAACGACCGGCTGCAGCCAATCAGGAACGGGTAAAGATTGAAGCAGAAGTTAAAAAAGAGATGCCTAACGCCGCCGAACCGGAACTACGGACGGCGATTCGGGAGCGCACCCAGACCAGATATCCGGCCTGGCAGAAGGAAACCATCCATGAGATACGCCAGATGCTGGCGTAAAAGCGGGCATTGCTTGACAAAGAGTCTGCTTCAGATTTATACTTTCAATAATAGAATAGATAAAGGCTAGGAACGAGACTAGTATACTCCCAGCGAGGCTCAGAGAGCCGGGTAAGGTGTGAGCCGGTGCCAGGCGCAGGGGTTGAATGGACTCGGGAGCTGCAAACCGAAAGTCCCGATGTAGGGATGCCGTATAAACGGAAATGAATCGGCAGAATAGGGATGAATAGGTTTTGACGGAGAGGGCACCGTTATCAGAGCCCAGGGTATCGTCCCGGCGAAATCGGGACTGTACCTGAAAGAGATCCCGATTATATCGGGAAGTAGGGTGGCACCGCGCAGGATGACCTCTCGCCCCTACGGCGAGGGGTTTTTTGTTTATAAAATCCCTTCTCCCTTGAGGGGAGAGGATTAAGGTGAGGGTGATTCGAATTCCACCCCTCACTTTCGTCTCTCCCACAAGGGGAGAGAAAATTTGAAGGTTATTTAAGAGGCTTAATACTAGAACGGAGAAAGATATGTATTATCCAACATTGGCAGAAGTTAAAAAACAGAGGAGGAACGGCAATCTGGTGCCGATTTACCGTGAAATCGTGGCTGACCTGGAGACGCCGGTGTCGGCTTTCCTCAAGAGTAATCGCGGCGGCTATTCCTTCCTGCTGGAAAGTGTCGAGGGTGGTGAACGGCTGGCCCGCTATAGCTTTATCGGTACCGAGCCGTACCGGGTGCTGAGGACGACAAAAGATGATAAGACCGACCCGCTGCCCTTGATTGCTGAGGAACTTAAACGGTTTAAGCCGGTGTCAGTTAGCGGACTGCCCAAGTTTTGCGGCGGCGCCGTGGGCTATCTGGGTTACGAAACGGTAACCCGCTTCGAGGATTTACCTTCTCCTGAGCGTGACCCCCTGGACTTGCCCGAATCGCTATTTATGTTCGTGGATACCGTGCTTGTTTTTGACCATGTTACTCATAAAATTAAAGTGGTAAGTCATGTCCATCTTGATGGCGACATTGAGCTGGCCTATCAAAAAGCCGTGGACAGGATTGATAACCTGGTAGCGCGGCTACAGCAGCCACTTCCTGTCGTCAAGCAGATGAATGGGTCTGCTCCTGCGGTAAGTCAAAGCAAGCCCTCCTCAAACTTCACTCTGGAAGAGTACGCCGCCGCCGTGATGAAGATAAAGCAGTATATCACCGCCGGCGAAGTTATCCAGGTGGTGCCCTCCCAGCGTCTTTCTCAGCCCACTAAGGCCGCCCCCTTCGATATATACAGGGCGCTGCGTACCATAAATCCCTCGCCATATATGTTTTACTTCGACCTGGGCGACTTTCACATTATCGGGTCTTCTCCGGAAATTCTGGTGAGGGTAGAGGATGGTACGGTCACCACCCGGCCCCTGGCCGGCACCCGGCCGAGAGGGAAAACTCCGGCTGAAGATGCCAGACTGGAGCAGGAACTGCGCAATGATGAAAAGGAGCGTGCCGAGCATATTATGCTGGTGGATTTGGGGCGTAACGACATCGGACGGGTCAGCGAGCCAGGTACGGTTGAGGTCAGCGAGCTGATGGAGGTAGAACGCTACTCCCATGTGATGCACCTGGTGACCAATGTGCAGGGTAAGCTGCGGCAGGATATGACTGCCTTCGATGCCCTGCGGGCTTGCTTCCCGGCGGGTACAGTCTCCGGGGCGCCCAAAGTCCGGGCGATGGAAATAATAGCTGAGCTTGAGACAGAGAAACGGGGAGTCTATGCCGGCGCCGCCGGTTACTTCTCTTTCTCCGGCAATATGGATATGGCGATATCCATCAGAACTATGGTGATGAAGAAAGGCATTGCCTATACCCAGGCTGGGGGTGGTATTGTCTACGATAGTGTGCCGGAGCTTGAGTATCAGGAAACGATGAACAAGGCGCGGGCGCTGCTTAACGCTATCAGCCAGGCGGAGAGTGCGGGTGGGTAGCAGGAAAATACTAAACCATAAACACTAAATTCTAAACAAGTTCAAATGTCAAAGCTAAAATGTCAAATAAAATCCAAAGGCCTAAATGCCTTGAATCAATCCTCTCCCTTGACGGGAGAGGATTAAGGTGAGGGTGATACCCAATTTGTTTACCCCTCACTTACGTCTCTCCCGCAAGGGGAGAGAAAAGGTAGGATAAAAAATGTTACTACTGATTGATAACTACGATAGCTTTACTTACAATCTCTTCCAGTATCTGTCGGAACTGGGTGAAGAGGTAGTGGTGGTGCGCAATGATAAGACCACTATCGAGGAGATTGAGAAGCTGAAGCCCCAGCGGTTGGTTATCTCACCCGGCCCTTCTAATCCTCAGAACGCAGGTATCTCCAACGATGTCATTAAGACTTTCGGGGCTACAGTGCCTCTCCTCGGCGTCTGCCTGGGGCACCAGTGCATCGGCTACAGCTATGGTGCTAAGATAGGGCAGGCGAAACAAATAATGCACGGCAAGTCCTCTATGATTCACCACAGCAATAAGGGGGTATTTGCCGGGTTACCTAATCCCTTCCCGGCAATTCGCTACCACTCGCTGGTGGTGGAGAGGGAGGGGTTGCCCGACTGCCTTGAAATAACCGCCTGGACGGAAGATGAGGATAATGAAATAATGGGTCTGAAGCATAAACAGCACCCTGTCGAGGGCGTCCAGTTCCACCCTGAATCCTTTATGACAGGTGCGGGTAAGGACATTTTAAGAAACTTCCTGAAATTGTATACTTAGGGGTAGAGAAAATCCCCCTTAGTCCCCCTTTACGAAAGAGGGAAACATAGTGAACGGGCAAACCTAGACTTCTCCCTTTGAAAAAGGGAGATTGAGAGGGATTTAACCGAAGAGTTTAAGATATGACAATAACCGATTGGATTAACGCAAATTCAGTATTGATACAGGCAGTTTCCACAGTGATTCTTGCTATAGTGACGGGTGTTTATGCTTTTCTCACTTATGGCATAGGTAAAGCTACAAAACAACAAGCAAAAGCCAGTGTGAAAATGGCTGAAGAGATGAGAGAGCAAAGGTATAAGGATACCTTGCCTCTTCTAGCCCCTACCCTGCTCTCGTACCCGAGCGAGATTGCCCTTGATGTGGTTTCTTATGAGGCTTTACAGAGCGGGGACAGAATAAGAGTTATGTGGCGCAATGTCGGTAAAGGCGTGGCCATTAATACGCGTTTCTCCTTTTGGTCTGCGCCCACTTCTCCAGAAGAAGCGAGTTTCTTTCCGCCCCGTGAGTCGGGAACATTACAAGTTGGAGGCATAAAGATAGTTGATTACAGAGAAAAACAGAGCGATAGACAACTATGCGATATATCCGATAAATACTGTCCACGCCTAGTAGCGGAATATCGGGACATTTACGAAAGGAAGATTACTACCGTCCAGGAGTTTGTTCTGGACAAAGAAAATAATAGGTCATTTATTGGAGAGCTATACTTCACAATCAATGGCAGACGATTAGGTAAGGAGATTAAGAACAATGATTCGTGAAGCTATTCAAGCCTTAGTATTGGGCAAATCGCTCACTATGGACGAGGCGTCCTCGGTGATGGATGAGATAATGGAGGGGCAGGTCACTCCCGCCCAGTTCGGGGCTTTTGTTACCGCCCTCAGGCTTAAAGGCGAGACCGCAGACGAGATTAGCGGCATGGCGAAGGTCATGAGGGCGAAAGCCATCCGGGTAACCATCGCCGACCCGGTCATCGATATTGTCGGCACCGGCGGCGACGGACTGAATAGCTTTAATATCTCGACGGTCACCGCCTTTGTTGTTGCCGGCGCCGGGCTAAAAGTTGCCAAGCACGGCAATCGTGCCGCCAGCAGCCAGTGCGGCAGCGCCGATGTTCTGGAAGCCCTGGGGGTCAATCTCAAGCTGACTGCCGAGCAGGTGCAAAGGTGTATCGAGGAAGTAGGCATCGGCTTTATGTTTGCTCAGGCATTTCATCCGGCCATAAAATATGCCGGCCCGCCGAGGCGCGAGATTGGCATCCGCACCGTCTTTAATATTCTCGGCCCTTTGACCAATCCGGCCTGGGCTAAAAACTACCTGCTGGGTGTTGCTGATGGCTCGCTGGTGGAGAAGATGGCGTTGGTGCTGAAGAGCCTCGGCTGTAACCATGCCCTGGTTGTCCATGGCGGGGACGGCCTGGATGAAATCACCATTAGCGGGAAAACTCAGGTGTGTGAACTGAAGAATGGGCGCATTAAAAAGTATACTGTCAGTCCGGAAGATTTTGGCTTACCGACAGCCAGTCTGGAAAGCCTGAAGGGTGGCACGGCTCAGGAAAATGCTAACCTGTTGCGTAACATCCTGACCGGTGCTTCCGGCCCTCAGCGGGATGTGGTCTTGATGAATGCGGCGGCGGCTCTGGTTGCCGGAGATAAGGCAAAAACACTTCGTCAGGGATTAGATTTAGCCAGAGAGGCTCTGGACAGCGGTCGTGCCCTTGCCAAACTGGAGCAACTCATCAAATTAACTCGGAGCTTTGCATGAAATGTACTGTCATTGCGAGGAGTCCCGATTTTATCGGGGCGAAGCAATCCGTATAGGAATACGCCATACCGACGGAAGTCGGTATCCATGGCATGTGTATTCTGGATTCCGGGTCAAGCCCGGAATGACAAGGATTCTAAAAGTGCGGGTGAGACGCAACACTTGAGAGGGAACAATGATTTTAGACCAGATAGTCGCCGATAATAGATTAGACCTTGAAGCCAGCAAGCTCAGGCTACCTCTGGCGGAGCTACACCGGATAGCTCTGAAACAGCCGTTGCCCCTCGATTTTGCGGCGGCGCTACGGGGCGACCGTATCCGGCTCATCGCTGAGGTCAAAAAGGCGTCACCCTCCAAGGGCATTATCCGGGCTGATTTCGATCCGGTGGCGATAGCCCGGATTTACGCGGCTAACGGGGCTTCCGCCATCTCGGTATTGACCGAGTCTAAATACTTTCAGGGCAGTCTGAATTACCTGAGGGACATACGGGAGGCACTGGGCGATAAAAAGATACCACTGCTCCGCAAGGACTTCATTTTTGACCCTTATCAGGTCTATCAAGCCAGAGCCTGCGGCGCCGATAGCGTGTTGCTCATCGTGGCTATGCTGACACCCGAAAAACTGAGGGAGTTGCTGGAACTGAGCCATCAATTGAAGATGAAGTGTCTGGTAGAGGTGCACAACGAAGCCGAGCTTAAGGTTGCCCTGAGCTGTAAAGTTAGTATCATTGGCATCAATAACCGCGACCTCAACACCTTTGAAACAGACCTGAGCACTACGGAACGTCTGAGGCCGCTCATACCGGCGGATAGACTTGTCGTCAGTGAAAGTGGTATAAAAGACCATAACGACATGGAAAAACTGGGACGGTTGGGGGTTGACGCCGTGCTCATTGGCGAGTCTCTGATGGCGTCGGATAACATTGCGGCCAAAATGAAGGAGCTATTGTCTCCGGCGGTTCGGTCGCTATCGGGTAAGGTGCAGCCTGATATCACTGCCAGGACGAAGGGACAGTAATGATTCGGGTTAAGATTTGCGGACTATCTGAAATTGAGCCAGCCCTGGTAGCGGCTGAAGCCGGGGCTGATTTCCTGGGATTAGTATTTGCTCCCAGCCGGCGCCAGGCCTCTCCGGAAAAAGCAAAGCAGATAGTAGACGCTATCAGAAGTTTGCCCAACCCCCCGCAGGTGGTGGGTGTTTTTGTCAATTTAGCCGCTGCCGAGGTGAACCAAATTGCCGACTACTGCCGACTGGACCGGGTGCAGCTCAGCGGTGATGAGACCTGGGACTACTGTCAGCAGATTGACAAGCCCCTGATTAAGACTATACATGTCACTGACTGTCAGCCAACTGAAGACGTAATCAATGAAATTGAAAAAGGCTATCGACTGCTTGGCAGAGACAAGCTTATCTGTCTGCTGGACACACACGATAGTAAAGTTTATGGCGGCACTGGGCAGGTCTTCGATTGGCAACTGGCCAGAGAGGTATCAGCCCGATTTCCGGTGATGGTGGCAGGAGGACTAACTCCAGCTAATGTTGGCAATCTGGTCAGGGAAGTACAGCCCTGGGGAGTGGATGTTTCCAGCGGAGTCGAGACCGATGGGCGCAAAGATGTTTCAAAAATCAGGGGTTTTATACAGAAGGTGAGAAGTGCCGACAAAGAAAAAATTGCTACCAGATAACAGAGGCTATTTCGGTGACTACGGGGGGCAGTTTGTCCCTGAGACGCTGATGCCAGTTCTGGATGAGCTGGTAGCTGCCTATAAGGCGGCAAAGGCTGACACCGCCTTCTGGGCTGAGTTTGACTTGCTGTCCCGGGACTATTCCGGCCGGCCGACACCACTCTACCTGGCGGAAAAGCTGACCAAGCAATGCGGTGGTGCCCGTATTTTCCTGAAGAGGGAAGATATGGCGCATACCGGCGCCCACAAGATTAACAATGCCCTGGGGCAGGGTCTGCTGGCCCGACGCATGGGCAAGCGGCGCATCATCGCCGAGACCGGAGCCGGGCAGCACGGGGTGGCTACATCAGCCGTATGCGCCATGCTGGGGATGGAGTGCATCATTTACATGGGCGAGGAGGATATCCGTCGCCAGTCCCTTAATGTTTTTCGTATGAAGCTGCTGGGTGCCGAGGTAAGGTCGGTTGCCAGTGGCAGCCGTACCCTGAAAGACGCCATCAATGAGGCGATAAGAGACTGGGTAACCAACGCCCGGGATACCTACTACCTTCTCGGCTCAGTTGTCGGTCCCCATCCTTATCCCATGATGGTGCGTGACTTCCAGTCGATAATCGGTAAGGAAGCCAGGCAACAGATACTGGCTCAAGCCGGGCGCCTGCCCGACTATATCATTGCCTGCGTCGGTGGGGGCAGTAATGCTATGGGTATTTTCTATCCTTTCCTGAAGGATATGGAGGTTAAGCTTATCGGGGTAGAGGCGGCAGGGAGGGGAATTAGTACCGGTGAGCACGCCGCTTCACTGGTGGCGGGCAGAGTGGGTGTGCTCCACGGGACAAAATCTTATCTGCTCCAGGATGCTGCCGGGCAAATAATGGAGACCCACAGTATCTCGGCCGGTCTGGACTATCCCGGGGTAGGACCTGAGCACAGCTATCTCAAGGACAGCGGGCGTGCCACCTATGTTGCCGTGAACGATAAGGAAGCTCTTGATGGCTTTCAGCTTTTGTGCCGCACCGAGGGTATTACGCCCGCCCTGGAATCATCTCATGCCCTGTTCCATGGAGTCAGCCTGGCAGGGACTCTGGCTCAGGAGCAAATCATAATCATCAACCTCTCCGGACGCGGCGACAAGGATATGAGCATCGTCGCCGAAGCACTGGAGGTGAAGCCTTGAGCCGTCTCGCTTCGGTCTTTAACCGACCGGGTCATGTTGCCCTGATGCCCTATGTAACTGTCGGTTATCCCAGCCTGGAAGCCACCCTGGAGGTAGTCCCTCTTCTTGCCAGCAATGGCTGCGATATTGTCGAACTGGGCATACCCTTCTCCGACCCCCTGGCGGATGGCATTACCATACAACAGGCAAGCTTCAAGGCTTTAGAGAGAGGGGTTACTCCTCAGATTTGCCTGGAGATCGCCGGGCAACTAAGGAAGAAAGTGGATATTCCGCTGGTATTTATGACCTATTTTAATCCTGTCTTTAGCTACGGCCTGGAAAAGTTCGTTAACGCCTGCCACAAGTCGGGTGTCGATGGTTTAATCATCCCTGACTTACCTCCGGAGGAAGGCTTGGAGCTAGAGGCGCTGACACAAAAGCAGGGAATCGACCTCATTTACCTGCTGGCGCCGACCAGCACTCCGGAGCGCATCAGACTGGTGGCAAAGAGGTCTCGCGGGTTTATCTACCTGGTTTCCTTGACCGGAGTCACCGGAGCCAGGGCTAGCTTGCCGTCCGATTTAGAGGCGTTTGTCACCCGGGTGAGACAGGTAGCTAAACAACCGCTCTGCGTTGGCTTCGGCATCTCTACCCCGGAGCAGGCGAAGCGGGTCGCCGGTAGCTCTGACGGGGTTATTGTCGGCAGCCGGCTGATTCAGCTGATGGAGACTGAGGGTAACTTCTTAGCCCCGGTGAGCCATTTCATTAAGGGGCTAAGGCATGCCCTTGATGAGTTGCCCGAAGAGAAGCTGTAAAAGGTGTTGAGAACCTTGATTTTGCTTTAATGATAAAATCAAGGCGAATGAGGTTCGAAGCCTACTCGGGGAGCCAAATTTCTTATTTCCGAACCTAAACAGATACAAAATTACGAAACGAGGGTTGCACAGTAATCCATGAGGTCGAACAGCTTAAACCAATTGATCCCTTTCTCGTCAATTGGTTTGCCATTAAGCCCTCTGGTATCGAGAGTGAAACTAGCAGAGGGCACGGTAAAGACGTCTGCATAAGACCTTCCCGTCACGTTCCACTTTGGCTCAAGGGGATTATGAGCGAAGGCACATCGAATCATATACATGATGCATCGTGCAGCTCGGCGTTCATGAATTGTGTCCTCATGCGGTTTGTTACAGAAATAATCACTCAGCACGGAATCAATTTGGATAGCCGCTATGGCGAGCGCTGCACGAAGCTGATTCAGTACCCATATCCGGAATCCTTTCTCCGTGCGGGGCGCCCATTTAAAGTAACGCGTCTCACCATCGATAGTCCAATTGAATCCAGTTGGAAGGTCAGTATATTTCAATCGTCCATTTTCCATTGATGCCCACTGGAGGGCAGCAAAGGAGAAATTGTCTCGAGCAGTCCGGATAAGAGCTTCAGGTGTCATAGGTCTATCACCGTCTGAGCGACTTCTTACGATTTGACATGGTTTATTTTAGCACAACTCCTTATTGCCCCGCATCATCTTTCGTCTTGTTTGAGTGTTTTTCTGCGTGAAATACCCAAGACCAACCATACCTCAAGAAAAGTTCGGATTTTCCCCACGACGATTAGCTTTTGAAGAGCTACTGTTGCGTATCAGCCCTTCTCGCGGGCATAAGCACGACGTGGGGAAGTCCGCTTGCGGGGTGTAACTCCACCCTGACCGTTGCCGCAAAAACCTCTCTTATTATATCCTCGGTTAAAACCTGAGATGGCGTGCCATCTGCGGAAATCCTGCCCCCTTTAAGCAGCACCAGGCGGTCAAAGTAAAGGGATGCCAGGTTAAGGTCGTGCATGGCGGCGATGACAGTAAGCCCCTGCTCCCGGTTGAGACTCCTGACCCTCTCCAGGATTTCTATCTGGTGGCTGATATCCAGATGCACTATCGGCTCATCGAGCAGCAGCAGCCTGGGCTGTTGTGCCAGTGCCATTGCCAGGATAACCTTCTGTCGCTCCCCGCCGCTAAGCTCATCGAAACGGCGCAGTGCCAGCGGACTGATACCAACCAGTGCCATAGCTGCCGCCACAGCCTGTCTATCCGCCGTCGTTTCTCCCGCCAGAGCTTTAATGAAAGGAATGCGCCCCAGCATCACCACTTCGCTAACCGTAAAAGCAAAGGGGATGTGGAATTGCTGTGGCACCACGGCGACACTGCGGGCGACAGACTGCCGGCTCAACCTGTTTAAGCTGGAACCATCCAGACTGACATTCCCTCGCTTTGGCTTAAGCACGCCACTGGCTATCTTGAGCAGGGTAGTCTTGCCTGAGCCATTAGGTCCGAGCAGTGCCACCATCTCACCGGTGGGCACAGCCAGGTTAACATCATGCAGCACTAACCCGTTGAGATATGAGAAGTCGACTTGCTCGATTTGTAAGCCACTCATCAGAAAGTATACTCCCTTCGGGAACGCCGGAGCAGGTAAAGAAAGAAGGGGGCGCCTATAAGGGCGGTAATGACACCCACCGGGATTTCTGCCGGGGTTAGCAGGGTACGGGCTAGAAGGTCGGCAATAACGAGGAAGCTGGCGCCGGCCAGTGCCGAAATTGGCAGCAGGAGCCGGTGGTCCGGGCCTAAGCTCAGGCGCACGGTATGGGGTATCACCAGTCCGACAAAACCGATCAAGCCGCTGATAGAAACGGCTGCCGCCGTAAGCAGAGAGCCTAAAGCCAGTATGAGCATTTTATCCCGCTCGACATCGATGCCCAAATATGCAGCACCTTCTTCCCCCAGGGCAAAGGCGTTCAAACGGAGGGCGAAAAAACGGGCGGCGATGATGCCCCCGATGACCAGCGGCGCCGCAACGGCTATCTGACCCCAGTTATTGACCGAGACATGACCCATCAGAAAGGCATAGACCGAGCGCAGATCTAAATTTAAGCGGTCGCTCATTGACATAATAAAGGCGATAATTGCTCCCAGCAGGGAGCTGACGACAAAGCCGGCTAAGAGCATACTGATGAGGGGTGTCTTGCCGCCCACCCGTGCCAGATTGTAGACCAGTATCACCGTTGTCAGGGCGCCGACAAAGGCAGCCATCGGCACCAGCCCAAAGCCCAAAAAAGCCAGGTTTATCGGCAGTATCATGGCTATCGTCGCTCCCAGGGCGGCACCGGCCGAGGTACCAATGATGTAAGGGTCAGCCATAGGATTACGCAGTAAACCCTGAAACAGCACTCCGGCGGTGGCTAGAGCGGCTCCAATCAGGGCACCGCCGACCACCCGGGGCAGCCGGATCTGGAAAATAATGGTTTCGTCCACGGCTCTCCAGGTAACCGGAAAATGAAAAAAAGCGACTTTATTAAGCGTCATTTTCAAAATATCAGGTAAAGGGATGGTTACGGCGCCGAAAGCGCTGGCCAGAAATAAAGCTAAAACCAGAATCCCGCCCAGTAGTAACGAAACCCAAAGCAGCCGATTGCCGTGTCTTAGTTTATCCAGCATCTACTCACTCGATAATCAAGTTGATAATGCGAGGGTTGGTTAGTAACCTATCCCCCTGCCCTCTTCCCCATCTCCTTTTGAAAGCTTTGTATCAAAAGTGAGTTTATCCATGTCACACTGGAGTCCCGACCTGTCGGGACTCCAGTGTGACATTTGGTACAAGGCCCCTTCTCAAGGAGAGGGGGACACAGTGGGTGAGGTCAATAAATAAGCTCATCTATCTTTGTTTCAAACCCTCTCAGGGATACAAAAAAATCCCCTCGTCTGAAGAACAAGGGGATTTCGCCAACGGTCTACCGTCTGCCTCCCCCATCTCCACGGAGGTAGTAAACAGTAGGGGCGAGTGTTCTGACTACCCCGATATATCAGGGTTACAGCAGGTGGGACTGTGCCGGATTCGCACCGGGCTTGCCTTCCCTTTAAGCCCTCGCTTGCGCTCGGGCACCCCTAAAGTTCAATATTTATTCAGTTGCACATAGCATACTGGAAAGGTAAAGCAAAGTCAATTCAGGATAGTGGGATTGGTAACTAGTTGTATTTTTTCTGAATAACATCAGCTAAATGATTTATCGATTCAGATAAGCGATTATTGGATTCACTTATACTTGTTTGGGAGCTCCTATTTTAGTTAAGCGTCGCGCTTGTGGAAGTTACTACAGACTGGGGCCTCAGGCTCACGCAGTTCATTATAGAACAGGCTTGCCCTGTTGATACAGCAGTAGTCATGGGAGAACTGGCATTGAGAGTGCTGCGGACGCAATTTTTTCTCCGTTGAACCTGCCTTAGAGTCAACCGTCTGGCTTGTTTCGCGGGTAGGTTTTCCTTTAGCAGCCATAAAAACACCCCCTCAGCAATCAATATATCGGGTGGTTGGGAATCAGTATTAAGCAGACTAAGGTTACTTTTATCATACTTGAGGAGGGGTAGCTTGTCAATGCTCAATTTCTTGACAGTGTAGCTCGGGCTAACTAGGATGAGAGGTATATTGTTGGCCTGCTGATCAATACGCCAGGGGCAAAAAGAGAAGGGGCTTATGCTATGGCTACAGTGCAACTGAAGATGCCACCCTGGATTGCCAGTATGCTCAAAGCTGAAGGCTCTGGTTGGTTTATCCTCGAGAAAGAGATAGGCACAGAGACTACAATCGGTACCTTATTAGCCGAGCTTACCTCCAGCTACGACGGTTTTCGTCAGGTGGTTTTTAACCCTGATGTCGGTCAGATCAGTGAACAGGTGATGGTTTTTCTTAATGATAAGCTCTTACCCGATCCTGAGGTGACCCAGGCTAAACTCAATGATGGCGACAGTATCATGCTTCTCCAGGTCTTTTCCGGAGGCTAAAAATAGGAAAGGGAGGGTGTTATGAGCAATCTGTATGGTTATGCCGGTAAGATTTTGAGGGTAGACCTCAGCCATGAACGAATCACCGAAGAAGAGCTTGACGAGGCAACCGCCAGGAAGTATATCGGTGGCACCGGCTTGGGGGCCAAGTATCTTTATGATGAAGTTCCCGCCGGAGTAGAGTGGTCTGATGAGGCTAATCGCTTGATTTTAGCCAGCGGACCATTGGGGGGCACCGCCGTGGGAGGGTCAGGTACTTTCTCCGTAGTCACTAAAGGTGCTCTCAGCAATGGCGCCGTGGCGACTCAATCCAATGGATTTTTTGGTGCCTTTCTCCGCTTTGCGGGTTTTGATGGCATTATCATACAGGGTAAAGCCAGCCGGTGGGTCTATCTTTATCTGGATAAAGGCAAGGCTGAACTGAGAGACGCCTCGCATCTGCTGGGCAAGGACACCTGGGAGACCACCGACCTGATTAAGAGCGAGAATGGACAGGAAGAGCGGGGGATGAGTGTCGTTAGCATCGGGCCGGCGGGGGAGAACCTGGTGAGGTTTGCCTCCATCTTCGCTGACAAAGGGCATGCCGCTTCCCATGATGGCGTCGGGGCAGTGCTGGGCTCCAAGAAACTAAAGGCCATTGCCGTGGTCAGGGGGAGAGGGCGACCGCGTCTGAAGGATAGAGAGGTTTTTTCAGCCACCGCAAAGCAATACCTCGAGAGTGTTATGAATGACCCGCGAGCCGTATCGGGGATATATACCTGGGGGACGCTTACTCTGCTGACGCGGAGTATACTGGCTAAGGATGGCAGCTTGCCGGTGAAAAACTATACCACCAATATCTACGATATCGAGCCTGAAAAGCTGGAGAAGTTCGGTGGTCCCTATATCCGCAGCCACTTTGAGCCTAAACCCAGTCCCTGCTGGGGCTGCCGTTTTCACCACTGCCATATGATTACCCTTACCGAAGGACCGTTTAAGGGATATGTCGCTGAAGAACCTGAGTATGAAGGCTTTGCCGCTTTCGGACCGGTTATCGGTGTTACCGATGTCACCGCAGCTATCTTTCTATCCAATGAGGCTGACCGCCTGGGCATTGATGTCAATGAAACCAGCTGGACAATCGGTCTGGCCATAGAGTGCTATGAGAAGGGCTTGCTAACCCGCGAAGATACCGACCAGCTTGAACTTACCTGGGGCAACTATGGTGCAGTGAATCAGCTTCTGCACAAGATTGCCACCCGCCAGGGATTCGGGAATGTCTTAGCCGAAGGGGCAATGAGAGTTGCCCGGAGTATTGGCGGGGAGGCAACTAACTTTGCCATTCATACCATGAAAGGTAATACCCCTCGTGGTCACGACCATCGCAACAGGTGGCCGATGCTCTTCGATACCTGTCTCTCCCAGATGAGTACAGATGAAGGGCGCTCTACGCTGTCGGCAGCTGAGCTGGGGCTGACGCTCGACCCGAAGGTCGACCAAAGTCAGTCGGTAGAATATATTGTAGCCTCTAATGTCTACGGCAAGGGTGATACTCAATTCGAGGACTCTCTGGGGGTATGTCGCTTTACCTGCCGCACCGACCTCAAACTGCATGCTCAGGCAGTAAGCGCAGCCACCGGGTGGGACTTTTCCATAGAAGAAGCGAAGCAAGTGGGCAAACGTATCGTCAACCTGCTGCGTGCCTTCAATATCAGGCATGGGCATACTGCCGAGATGGATGCCCCCTCACCCCGATATGGCTCGGCACCCGTGGATGGGCCGTCACAAGGTAAGACTATTATGGTGCATTGGCCGGAACTGCGCCGTAAGTACTATGAGCAGATGGGTTGGGATGGCAAAACAGGGAAACCGCTGCCTGATACTCTGAGACAGCTTGGTTTGGAGTATACCATTCCTGAGTTGTGGGGCAGATGAGAGCCGGTTATTTATCGGGATTCACTGAGATTGTTTAGTAGGTAGACTTGAAGGAGAGTTAAAGAGAGGCGAAGCCTCTCTTATACAACTACTTCCCCCTCTTATTTTTAAGGAGAGGGGGATAAAAGGGGGGTGAGGCTTGCCCTGGAGGGCTCAAGCCCGAAAGGGTAATAAACAGCCCCTCCTCAGCGTTTAAGCCGGTTAATTAAATCGCGAAATTCCTTGACAGGGCAGCGGCGGCTGGCTAAAATGATGATGATAAGACTATTAACCTGACTGCGGTAAGTAATCAGGTTATCACCACTAAGCAGGAAGGAGTTGGTATTAGTTGACGGGTGTAAGTGCCGGCAAAAATGAGAACTTCGAGAGTTTGCTCAAGCGGTTTAACCGTACGGTACAGCAGGCTGGTATCCTTTCTGAGGTGCGCCAGCGGGCATACTTTGAGAAACCCGGTGCTAAACGCAAGCGCAAGGAAGCCGCTAAGAGGCGCAGCACTGCCAGGACATCGGAAAGATAACGATAAACTCTCGGGTGGTAAATTAGAGTGGAAACAGACTTAAAGAAAAAGCTGAACGATGACCTCAAGCAGGCGATGCGGGGTGGGGATACGGTAAGACGTTCGGTTATCCGCCTGGTCTTTGCTGCCGTACAGAATGCTGAAATTGCGCGACAGGCGGCTCTGGAAGGTAATGATATCCTGGGCATTATTGCCAGGGAAGCCCGTCAGCGTGAGGAGAGTATTTTAGCTTTCAAACAGGGCAACCGCCCGGACCTGGTAGCTCAGGAGGAAGCAGAGCTAGCCATCCTTAAGGAGTATTTGCCGCAGGCGATGACACGGGATGAAATTATCACCGTAGCCCGCCGCATTATCGGGGAAGTGGGGGCACAGACGGCTCGCGATAAGGGTAAGGTTATGCCCAGGCTGATCGCTGAACTTAAAGGCAAGGCCGATGGCCGCGAGATAAACACCGTCGTCACCGAGTTGCTTGGTTCCTAGCCTGATGCAACACCGGTTTAAGCATAATATCAATGCTTTCGAGGGGCTGATGTCTCTCTGCTGTTCTCTAGCTGGTTTAAAGTCGCAAGCCAATGTAGAACGATGCACAAAATAGAAATTCGTTTGCAAAATCGTCTCCCCGATGCCAGAGGACTCGGCCTGGTCAAAGATATACAGGACCTGGGTATAACCACCGTTTCCGCAGCCCGCGTCAGCGACATTTACTGGCTGGACGCCGATTTGCTGCCTGAGAAACTGGACTTGATTTGTCACCGTTTGCTGGCTGACCCGGTGACTCAGGAATACCAGTGTTTTACCCCTCTGCTTGATAGCAGGGACACAGAGGATGAGGTTGGTAAACAATCGCGTACCATCGAGGTGGCTTATAATGCCGGTGTGACCGACCCGGTCGAAGACACCGTGATGAAATCGGTGCGGGATTTGGGTATCAGCGGCATCAGGGCCGTGAAAACGGGCAAACGATACTGGCTCCAGGGGCATCTGAGTGAAGACCAGCTAGAGGTTATTTGTAGTCGGCTGCTGGTGAACCCGATTATCCAGCATGTCGTCGCGTCAGAGCAGTTTACCTTCCCTGAAAACCCCCGGTATCAATTCCGCTTAAATCATATAGGTCTCCTGGAATTGGATAATGCTGGACTTCTGGCAGTCAGACAGCAATTTGGCTTTAGTGCTGAGGAGCTTCAAGCCATCATTACTTACTTTCGCCAGCAAGGGCGCAACCCCATCGACGCCGAGCTTGAGACGCTGGCACAAACCTGGTCGGAGCACTGTGTACACAAAACATTTAAGAGCCGAATCTCCTTTGACGGACAAACTATCGATAACCTGCTTAAGAGCACCATCATCCGGGCAACCGAAGAGCTGAACAAGCCCTGGTGTCTTTCCGTTTTTAAGGATAATGCTGGCGTGATTGACTTTGATGGCTACTGGGCAATCTGTTTCAAGGTAGAGACCCACAATCATCCCTCGGCGGTCGAGCCATACGGGGGAGCGGCCACCGGGATAGGCGGGGTGGTGCGTGACATACTTGGCACAGGCCTGGGTGGTAAGCCGATATTGAACACGGATATCTTCTGTTTTGGACCCCCGGATTTTCCGTATGAGAAGCTACCGAAGGGAGTTCTACACCCGCGCCGTATTTTTAAGGGGGTGCGAGGGGGAGTGGCGGACTATGCTAACCGCCTGGGAATTCCGACCCCTAACGGTGCCATAATCTTCGATGAGCGCTATATCGGTAATCCTCTGGTCTACTGCGGCACTTTAGGGCTGATACCTAAAAATCTAAGCCCCCAGGGACGGCAAAAACCGGGTGATTTAGTAGTCGTGGCCGGAGGCAGAACCGGGCGTGACGGTATACACGGCGTTACCTTTGCTTCAGCCCAGCTTACTGAAGAGTCAAACACCGTTTCTTACAGCTCGGTGCAGATTGGCAATGCTATTGTCGAGAAAAAGCTGATTGATATTCTGCTCCAGGCTCGAGACCGCGGATTATATCGTCGTATAACCGACTGTGGCGGCGGCGGGCTTTCCTCGGCAATCGGTGAGATGGCTGAGGAGACCGGGGTTCGGGTTGACCTGGACAAAGTGCCGCTAAAGTATGCCGGATTGTCCTACTCGGAAATATGGGTCTCCGAATCTCAGGAACGAATGCTGCTGGCGGTCCCGCCCGACTGTGTTGACGAGTTAATGACCCTCTTTGCCAGCGAGGATGTCGATGCCGCCGTCATCGGGGAGTTTACCGACGACCGACGACTGCGCCTTATGTATCAGGGGAACAAGGTCTGTGACCTGAGTATGGAATTTTTGCATCACGGTCACCCGCAGCTGGTGAGGGAAGCCGTGTGGCAACAGCCACAACATGCCGAGCCTGACTTTGCCTGTCCCCGGGATTTATCCGAAGCTTTGCTGGCTATTCTCGGCTCCTGGAATGTGTGCAGTAAGGAATGGGTCATACGCCAGTATGACCATGAAGTGCAGGGTGGTAGTGTTCTTAAGCCCCTGGTGGGCAAGAATAATGATGGGCCGGGCGATGCCGCCATTATCCGACCTGTCCTGGATTCTGACAAAGGAGTAATTATCGCCAATGGTATCAATCCCCGGTACGGAGAGATCGACCCTTACTGGATGGCGGCATCGGCTATTGATGAAGCACTGCGGCAGATTGTGGCTGTCGGTGGCAGCCTGCGTCAGGTAGCTTTGCTGGATAATTTCTGCTGGGGCAATACCAACCGTCCCGATATTCTGGGGGCTTTAGTGCGTGCCGCCCAGGCCTGCTACGATATGGCGATAGTTTACGAGACTCCTTTTATCTCCGGTAAGGATAGTTTACATAATGAATTTAAATTTCAAGGTGAAACTATCTCTATACCGCATACGCTGCTCATCTCTGCCGTCGGCGTGATGGAAGATGTGAATCGTGCCGTCTCGATGGATTTTAAGCAAGCCGGGAACCTGGTCTATATCGTGGGCAGCACCCACAATGAGCTGGGTGGTTCGGAATATTTTCGGACTCAAGGCTTGATTGGCAATAATGTGCCTAAAGTGGACCCGCACCGGGCTAAAGAGTTAATGGATAAGCTAAGCGCCGCCACCGAAAAAAGACTGGTGCGGGCCTGTCACGATTGCAGCGATGGCGGCATCGGTGTTGCCCTGACCGAGATGGCTTTTGCCGGTGGACTGGGGGCAACCATTTCTCTGAAATTTGTTCCGCTGGGTGAGCCTATCGACCGGGACGATTTTATCCTCTTCTCGGAATCAAACAGTCGCTTTCTGGTGGAAGTAGTACCGCGGAACAAGTCCGAGTTTGAAGAAATAATGAGTGGCATCAGTCTCTCAGTTATCGGTCAGGTCACTGCTGCCGAGGTATTAACCATATACGGGCTGGATGGTAAGCCGGTAGTGACTAAGGCGATTAGTGATTTGAAGGAAGCCTGGCAGAGACCACTGAGGTGGTAAAATAAGGGACGATTATGGCAATATTTGTTCAACTTGTTACTTTCAGTTCTAGTAGAGGCTCGTTTGATGGGCTGAAAGATACTGTTACGATTAACGAATATCTTTCAATCCTCCAAAGACGTGGGGCAGTAATCAAAAGTGTTACTCCTTCCATTGGTGGAAAGATGGAAGTAATTTCCGCCGTCTATGTCATAACATACGAGGCGGATGAGCCGATTGAGTTCAAATAGTGTAAGTATACATAACTGAGCATGTGGTAAAAATTATATAAAAACCTCTCCCTCTTACACACACACTCCCCCTTCCTCTTGCCAAGGGGAAGGGGATACAGGGGATAGGGTTTTAAGAATAAAAGGTAAGAATTGATGAGTAAAGTAAGAACACTGATACTGCGTGCCCCGGGCACAAACTGTGATGCCGAAGCTATGTTTGCCTTTCAGCAGGCTGGGGCGGAAGTCACTCTGGTGCATATTAACCAGCTAATCCGCGGTGAAGAGCGGCTGGTTGACTATCAGGTAATGGTTATCCCCGGCGGTTTTACCTATGGTGATGATGTGGCGGCTGGCAAGGTGCTGGCCAACGAACTCAGGCTGAAACTGGGCGAAGATATAGCCAGGTTTGTTGCCGAGGGCAAGCTGATTTTGGGTATTTGTAACGGCTTCCAGGTGCTGGTGAAAGCCGGTTTTCTGCCCGAGTTGGCCAGGGACGGCTCGCAGGTAGTAACCCTGACGGGCAATGATTCCGGTAAATTTGAATGCCGCTGGGTGCACCTGGGGGTGAATAAGCCAAATCCTTGCGTCTTCACCAAAGGAATTGACCGAATGTACCTGCCCGTAGCCCATGGCGAGGGCAAACTGGTTGCCACCAGCGATTCTCTATCGGAGGAAAACATCGTCCTCTTTTATACTGATGAAAAGGGAGACATCAGCGCCGGCTACCCCCATAATCCCAACGGTTCGGCTGGTAATGTTGCCGGTATTTGTGATAGCACGGGGCGTATTTTCGGCTTGATGCCCCATCCGGAGCGTCATATTCGGGGTACTCAGCACCCTCAGTGGACCAGGTCAGGCGCCCGGGAATATGGCGATGGCTTCCCGATTTTCCGCAACGCCGTGGAGTGGGCTAAGGCTCTCTAGGCAAATTGAGCAGCCGTTTCAGGTTGGCTGTCGCTGTATTGGTAATATCCTCAACCGTGGTGCCCCGCAGAGAAGCCAGTTTCTCAGCAACCAGGACTACATCGGCCGGGCCCGCCGACTGCCCGCTGCCGGTAGCATCAGTCTCAGTGAGCAGCCGTTCCCGGGGAATCCCAACCACGGCTGCCTGCAGGGCAGGGTCTGCATCGACGATAATCCCTCTTCTACCGATAGAAATATACAAACCCAGTGCAAGCCAGTCTTTGAGTACAGTCACATTACCGGTAAAGCCGTGGATTATCCCATGCAGACCGGGACCTATCTCTTTGCTAAGAATGTCCAGCATATCCTGGTGAGCTTCCCGGCAGTGAATATTAACGGGGAGACCTCGCTCCCGGGCAAGGGCTAGCTGATACTTAAGTAGCTCCTTCTGAATCTCTTTGGTCTGCGGGTTGCGGGCATAATCCAGCCCTATTTCACCGATGACGACGACCTTATCCCTGGCCACCAGTTGGTTAAAATGACGGCGAATCTCATCCGTCAGCGGCACCGCATTCCAGGGATGAATACCAACCCCAGCCAGTACCCCTTTGTGAGATTGAGCTAGACGGATGGTCTCCTCCGAAGCCTCCAAAGTCTCTCCCAGGCTGACGATGATATCAACACCCTTGGTTATGGCTTGTTCCAGCACCTTTTCCTGCATTTCAGGTTGGTAACTTACCAGGTGGCAGTGACTATCCGAAAAAACCATATCGTTGCCCTCCACACTTTATTGAGGCTATCTTATCATTGTCCTGTTTCACTTTCAAAGTCTTGTATCAAGTGTCATTCTGAAGGAGTCCCGATTCCATCGGGATGACGAAGAATCCGCTCTCGGAGGGGGTATAGAAAGGGGGTAAGGTTACTTATTAAGCTATTACCCCGAATGTTGACATGACAGGCAGAAATATGCTTGAATTAATAAGCGGTAACCGAATACCGCATCATTGCACCACAGATACCACTTTAGCCCACTATCATAATGAAAGAGGATAGTTTTTCTAAAATGAAAAGGGTTTACGTTAAGGAAGAAGTTTGTATTGCCTGCCACCTCTGTGAAGTCCATTGCCAGGTGGAGCACTCAGCATCGAAAGACCCGATTAAGGCATTCAATAGGGGACAGGCCCCGCCTATGTCGGGCGCTCGGGTCGAGGAACGAAAGCCGGTCTCCTTTTCGGTTAGGTGCTATCACTGCGAAGAGCCAGCCTGCGTCTACGCCTGCCTTAGCGGAGCTTTACAGAAGAATCCCCTGAGCGGCGTCGTTACCGTGGACACCGAAAAGTGTATCGGTTGCTGGACCTGTATACTGGCCTGTCCGTTCGGGGCTATAAAACAGGATACTATCCGGGGGAAAATTTCGAAATGTGACCTTTGCCCGGGGCAGGCTGTGCCGGTATGCGTCAGTAATTGCCCCAACGAAGCACTGATATACGCCGAGTCCAAAAACGATGTTTCGGGTCGGTAAGTTTAAAATGAAAATTATTGCCATAATCGATTATGGCGCCGGTAATCTGCGCAGCGTGGTTAATGCTGTCACCCGGCTGGGCTACCAGTCGAAGATTACCAGCAGCCCCGGTGAGGTACTTAATGCCCAGGCAGTCATTCTGCCCGGGGTAGGTGCCGCCGGTGACACCATGCAAAATCTCGAGAAGTCGGGGATGGTTGCTTCCATTGCTCAGTTTATTGCTGAGAGGCGCCCTTTTTTTGGTGTCTGTATCGGATTACAGGTTCTGTTCAGCCGTACCGAGGAGGGAGGCGGGCATGAGTGCCTCGGCATCATTCCCGGGCGGGTGCGTAAACTGCCTGCGGGACTAAAGATTCCGCACATGGGGTGGAACCAGGTCAAGCAAAGGGTAGCTCATCCGCTGTTCGACGGGATACCTGATGGCTCCAACTTCTATTTCGTACATAGCTATTACGCTGAGCCGGATGATAGCTCGCTGATAGCGGGCGAGACCGACTATGGCGTACCGATATGCAGTGTCGTAGCTAGAGACAACCTGGTGGCAACACAATTTCACCCGGAAAAAAGCGGGGAGCTCGGCTTAAAAATGTATGATAATTTTATCAAGCTGGCTCTGGCAACAGGGGTAAGCCGCTAATAGAGAGATTGTTTACTAAGAGGACAGAATGGCACAAAGCAAGGTAAAGTATCTGATTATTGGTAATTCGGCCGGGGGTATCGGTGCCGCCGAAGCGATACGCGCCGTGGATAATAAAAGCACGATAACTATCGTTTCCGATGAGCCATATCCCGTCTATTCCCGACCCCAAATCTCGGAGTATCTGGCGACAGGGCATCCTCTGGAGAAAATGCTGTTTCGTCCGGCTGATTTCTATGACCGGAATAATATCACTACCATCCTGGGGAAGAAGGTGGCACGGCTGGATGTCGGCAAGCATACCATCGAGCTGGAGAACGGAGAACACCTGGCCTGGGGGAAGCTCCTGCTGGCTACCGGCGGTCTGCCCATTGTGCCCCGTATGGAAGGTAGTCAGAGAAAGGGAGTGTTCACCTTTACTACTCTGGATGATGCTAAAGCCATCGACCAATTCCTGAAGCAATATCCCCAGGAAAAGCTAAAAGCCGTGGTCATCGGTGGGGGACTCATCGGAGTAAGTGTCACCGAGGCACTGGTGAAGCGAGGTGTCGCCGTTACCATCATCGAGATGAGAGAGCGAATACTAAACGTTCTCCTTGATGAGGCAGCCTCGGCTCTGGCACATGAAACCCTTAGGCAAATTGGAGTTGAAATCATAACCGGTCACACTGTGAGCAAGATTAACGGTTCTTCAGACAGTAAACCCACCGGTGTAACCCTGGATGATGGCCAGGTGCTCCCCTGTGCCCTGGTAATAGTCGCTATCGGTGTGCTGCCACGCACCGAGCTGGCTGCCGGCGCCGGTATAAAGGTAAACCGTGGTATCGTGGTTGACCGCCACATGGCGACATCCTCTCCTGATGTCTATGCCTGTGGTGATGTGGCAGAGTCCTATGATTTTGTCTATGGTGAGAATCGGCTCGCTCCCATCTGGCCTAATGCTTACCTGGGGGGCAGGATTGCCGGCTTGAATATGGCGGGTGTTCCCACCGAATATCAGGGCGGCACCGCTATGAATTCCATGAAATACTTTGGGCTGTCTATCGTCTCTGCCGGTATGGTGAACCCCCCTGATGATAGCTACGAAGTGCTCAGTCACCACCATAAAGGCAGCTACCATAAGGTCATCGTGAAAGATGGTATAGTGGTGGGCATGGTTTTTGCCGGTAACATTGAGCAATCAGGCATCGTTTTAAGTTTGATGAGGGACAAGGTAA
>Ga0082335_1002245_pt1 | contig 36893 bp, 36 predicted proteins | sample Subgrocontami58m_FD_72375 | JGI IMG/M metagenome (GOLD analysis project Ga0082335, IMG submission 72375) | Subsurface groundwater microbial communities from S. Glens Falls, New York, USA - GMW37 contaminated, 5.8 m (SPADES assembly) (version 2) ... | reverse complement strand
CGAGCACGATCGCTTTGGCAACCTGGCGCGGCGAGCCTTTGCGCATTTCCGTCAGCACTGCGGCAGTGCATGCGGCGCCTGCGCCATACCCCTCCATATTGCAGCCGGTGGTTTGCTTGCCCTCCTTGAAGAAAATGCCGATCTTGATCATCAGTGCCGCCAGCCGCCCCACTTCCAGGCGCGAAAGCCGTGTCTCAAGCAGCGCTTTCAGCAGTCCCGTATAGACGCAGGAATCCCCGGTCCCCGCGCAGGGCTGCAGGCCGACTTCGTGATTGCCGACTTCGGTGGCGATCGTATAGACGACGGCCTTGTCGATGAAACGGTCGCCGATCACCGCGGAGCCGCGCTTGCGGTGCGCCTCCAGTTCCTGCCCTATCGTCCCCAGCAGGAAGCTGCTGCCGCGATTGAGCCCGATTTCCAGCGCCAGCAGGTTGAATCCGAACGCGTCCAGCACCGCGTCGATCACCTCTTTGTGCGTCATGCGGTGCGCGGTCATCGCCTCGGCAATCACGATATCGCTGGTCCTGACGTCGAGATTTTCGGCGAGATCGATGATCTCCCCGAGCGTAAGCTTGCGGTCCGCGAATGCGGATTTCGCGATCCTGTCCTGCAGCGATTTGAAAAACAGGTCTGGTTTCATGTTGGACTCCAGCTGGCGCGAATTTCAATCGATCGATATGCCCGCGGCTTTGACCACTTTTCCCCAGCGCTCATAATCGCCCTTGATCCGCGCGCTGAACACCGCCGGCGAGCTTCCGACAAGCACCGTGCCGCTCGGCTCGAAGCGCTCGCGAAATTCCTGCAGCGCAAGCATACGCTTGGTCTCGCTGGCAAGCATTTCGATGATCTTGCGGTCCGTGTTGGCGGGCGCGACCAATCCGTACCACAGGTCCGATTCCGCGCCCTTCAACAGCGGCAGCTCGCTCAGCGCGGGCACGTCCGGCAACGACTTGTTGCGGGTTGCGCTCGTCACGGCGATGGCGCGCAATCTCTTCTCGTTCAGCAGGGGAGTAACCGTGAATATGCTGATGAACATGAAATCCACCTCGCCGCTCATCACGCTGGTCAGCGCCGGCCCGCCGCCCCGGAAGGCCACATGTATGATGTTGACGCGCGCCATCGCTTTCACCATCTCGCCTGCGAGATGCGCGCCGCCGCCGGTTCCCGACGAGCCATAGGTGAGCCCTTTCGGGGTGACCTTTGCCAGCGCGATCAGTTCCTTCACCGATTTGGCCGGCACCGTCGGATGCACCACCAGCACAAACGGCAACGACGCGACCTCGCTGATGGGCGCAAGGTCGGTCAGCGGATTGAATGGCAGCTTCTTGTAAAGGTGGGGATTGATTGCGATCGGAGCATTCGTCGTCATCAGCAGGACGTGGCCATCCGGCGGGGATTTGGCCACATAATCCGTCCCGATGTTGCCGTTGGCGCCCGCGCGGTTTTCGACGATCACCGGCTGACCCAGCCACTCCGTGAATTTCTGGGCCATCACCCGGGCGACGATATCGGTTCCGCCGCCGGGCGCAAAAGCCACGACGATCCTGACCGGCTTCGTCGGGTAGGCCAGAGCGGGCGAGACGAACATGCCCGCAAGCGCCAGCGCGCACGCCGCGAACGCGAGTCTCGATCGTTGTGCTTTCATCGGTCTCTCCATTATCAGGTCCGAGCCGTCTCCGCCAGATAGCGCTGCCGCGCAAGCTGCGGCAGGCCGCCGCACTCATAGATTCTCTCGATCAGCGGCGGAAACTTGGGTATCGCCACCACCGCACCGGTCGCGACATTCCGTGCGCGGTTGGCCTGGTAATCGATCTCCAGCACTTCGCCGTCCTGCACGATGGCACCGATTCCCGGCGCGACAAAAATCGGCATCGGAAGAGCGATCGTGTTGCGCAGGAACAGGCGCGACGCGGATTCCACCACGATCGCCGCGACACCCACTTCGCGCAGCACGGTTCCCGGCCGGTGCGAGCCGCAGCCAAAGTTGCGGCCCGCGACGATGATGTCTCCCGGCCTGACCTCTTTGGGAAATTCGGGACGAAACGATTCCAGCGTATGCAGCTTCATCTCTGCCATAGTCGAGTACTTGTAGAACGGATTGATCGAGTCGGTGTCCACCGAATCGCCAAACTTCCATATCCGCCCGCGAATTACGCGATTCAGATCAAAGCTCATCGAAAACCTCCCTGGGATTCACGATTTTTCCGGCCACCGCGGCCGCGGTCACGGTCAGCGGACCGCCCAGATAGAGTTGCGCATCGAGACTGCCTTTGCGTCCCCTGAAATTGCGCGTCGTTGCCGTAATGCAGACCTCGCCCGCCGACACGTAGCCGACCTTGGGCTGGCAGATGCCGCAGCCCGGCGTGACGACCTGGGCGCCCGACTCGATGAGCTGCTCGATCAAACCGGCTTTCAGGCATTCGAGGTAAACCTGTTGCGACGCCGGCGAGAGCACGAAACGCACGCCTTTCGCAACCTTGCGGCCCTTGAGCATGCGCGCCGCGATTTCGATGTCTTCGAAACGGCCGTTCGAGCACGAGCCGATCAGCGCCTGGTCGATCTTGATGCCGCTCACCTCCTCGACCGGGACCACGTTGCCGAAGTGATGCGGTTTCGCGACCGGAAACGGCATCTCGTCGACGTTGAGAGCTATCGTTTTTTCGTACACCGCATCGGCATCGGCCGCGACGGGCTCGTAAGGCTTGTCCGTGCGCGTGCGCAGGTATTCGCGGGTTTTGCCATCGAATGGAAACATCGCGAACTTTGCCGCCACTTCCACGCCGTGCGTCGCCAGACACATGCGGCTGTCCATGCTTAGCTGCGAAACCAGCGGGCCGGCGAATTCGATCGCCATGTTCTGTGCGAAATCGTCTCCATAGAGGCCGGCGAGCTGCAGGATGATGTCCTTGGCGATCGGGTAGTTGGGCTGGCGGCCCTCCAGCACGATCTTCACGGTCTGCGGCGCCTGAAACCAGACCTCGCCGAACAGCAGCACGTAGAGCATGTCGGCGCGCGTCATGCCGGTCGAGCCCGCGTTGAGCGCGCCGTAGGCGATCGTATGCGAGTCGTTGCCGACGACGAGTTCGCCGGGCCGCACGTAGCCGTAGTCAGGCATCATCTGATGCGCGATCCCCGGCTCGGCGTCGTGAAAGTACTTGATGCCCAGGCGTTTCGCTTCCTTGCGGATCAGCACGTTCTCGTCGGCGTAAGACTGGCTTAAGGCCGGCTGATGGTGATCGACGAGCAGATATACCCGGTCGGTGTCCCAGACCCGCGGGAATCCCTCCTTGAATCCGACGTCCACCGCCAATTTGTGGATATCCATGAACTGGTAGTGGCACATCGCTCCATCGATGCGCGCGCCGATGAACTCGCCGGCCCGCACCGGCCCCTGCGCAAGATTGTGCCGCGAGAGAATTTTCTCGGCGATCGTCTGTCCCATGCCCCCTCCTTCAGCCCCGCTCTGGTTCATCCCTGTTCGTTCACGTAGCGCGCGATTTCGGTGTGATCCGCCTTGGCGCCCAGTGCGCTTTCCGCTTTCTTCCAGAGTGCGAGCGTGGCGTGGCCGAGTTCGGCCGGCACGTTGCACGCCTCGGCCACATCCATGGCAAGCGTCAGGTCTTTTGTCATGAGTCCCAGCGCAAAGCCGGCGTTGAATTTGCCGTTCAGAATAAACTGCGCGAACTTGTTTTCGGTGCTGTTGTTGCGGCCCGTGGAGGCGTTGATGACATTGATCAGCACCTGCGGGTCGATGCCGAAACGCTCCGCGACGCGCACGGCCTCTGCAGCGGCTGCAAGTCCCGCTGCCGACACATAGTTGTTCAGTACTTTGGCCGCGTGACCCGCACCGAGCGACCCGACAAAGAAGCGCTTGCCCATCGCGGAAAGCAGCGCGTCGTAGCGCTCGGCCAGCGCCTTGTCGCCGCCGATCATGATCGACATCGTTGCCGCGACCGCGCCCTTGACGCCGCCCGAGACTGGCGCGTCGAGGAGCACGATGCCGTATTGGCGCAGGTCCTCGCCGAGCTTGCGCGTGCCCACCGGCGCCGACGAACTCATGTCGATGATGGTCGTGCCTTTTGCGAGACCTTTGACGAGGCAGTCGTCGCCGCTTTCCTTGCCGAGCACGACGCGGCGCACGATGAAACCATCCGGCAGCATGGTGATGATGACGTCGGACTTCCCGCCGAGCTCGGCGAGACTCGCCGCTGCTGCGCCGCCGTGGGCTGCGGTGAACGCGCGCATCCTGGCGGCGTCGGTATCGTAAACGGTGACGTTCCAGCCGGCCTTGATGAGATTCCCGCCCATGGGGGTTCCCATGTTGCCGATCCCGATCAGCCCGATACGTAAATTTTTGTCTGCCATGATTGTTCTCCCTGATGCCGTTGTGATGTGTCTTGCCACCCTTGCACGCCGATCACCGAACCACCCCCACCCTAACCCTCCCCCGTCAAGGGGGAGGGAACTTTGCTCCTTCCCCCTCGATGGGGGAAGATCCTATGGTTTTTGTCAAGCGATTTTAAAATGTTTTTGAGCGTCAAAGACTTCACCGGACTTATAAAGCGCAAAAGCAATGCGCGCGAGTTTGCGCGCCAGGATCACGATCGCCTCAGTGGTCTGCAGCCCGCGTTCGAGCAGTTGCTTATACACGGGCTTGAATACTTTGCTGTTGGCCGCGGCCATGCCGGCGTTGTAGAGCTGGCAACGCAGCAGGGGCGGTCCGTGTTTGGACAGGCTGCGTCGGCCGCGATGACCCCCCGAATCGTTGGGGCGAGGATCGAGGCCTGTGTAGGCGATGAATGCGCCGGCGCGCGCAAAGCTCAGCGTGCTGAACACCGCCACCAACTGTGCTGCCACCACTGGGCCTATGCCGACGATGCTCTTCAGGCGCTCATACAAAGCCGCTGCGCCCGGCAGGCGCGCCATTTCGTGCCGGATCAGCAGGTCGAGCCGTCCCACCGTGCGCTCCAGGCTCGCCAACAGGCTCTGGCGCGCTGCTTTGAGTATCGGCAGGCCAGAGAGGCTCTGCGAAAGCGTCTGGCGCACGCCCACCACGGTGTGCCGGCGCTCCAGCAGCTGCGAGAGCCGGTCGGCCGCCCGTGCCGGGGGCTGCCAACGTCGCAGCTTCGCCTGCTCATGCGCCACATAGCGGGCGATCATGCGCGCATCGCAGTTGTCGGTCTTGCCGCGCTGTCCAATGGCCCACGCGTAGTGCTTGAGCGTTTGGGGATTGAGCACATACACCCGCATGCCCGCCGCGTGCGCCAGGTGCGCGAGCAGCCGGTGGTAAATACCAGTGGCTTCCATCGCCACCACCGCCCCCTTGGGCAGACCCGCCAGCCAGGCGGCAATCGATTCGGGCCGGTTGTCCACCTCGGCCAGCGTCTGCACGTCGTCTTGCGCAACCACCAGTTTCGCCTTGGATACATCGACTCCGTACACCACAGTGTTGTGATCCATGATTGACCTCGCTAAACTAAAGGAGCTGGGGCGGTGAACTTCCGCGCACGTTACCTTGCAGTTCATCGACGGTCGAAACTCGCCGTACGATCCCTTATCGACGTTGGCGCGGGACGGGGAAACTCTTCCCCGGTCTGTCCAAGAACATCTGGCAGAAAGGCTGGTCATAGTTCCTCCGCCCCAGCACTCAACACGTTACTACCTAAAAGAAAAAGCATACAAGGTTGGGATGGGGGTGAAAACGTTCCGAATCATGTCCCATCCTCCTCGGGAGAGCAACAGTGTCAAGAGGAAGGCTGAACTTTCCATGTTTGATTCGTTTTTAACATTGCATTGAGGATGATCAGCAACTTTCGCATGCATACGGTCATACGACTTGCCGGACGCCGTTAGCATCGGCGACTCCTAACGCTGCAGATGACGCGCCGGGACGACTGCGAAGCAGTGGGCTTGGTCGCTGTCCATCAGCTTGTTACGTCTGGCGGCTGCTCATCCTCTCAGCCAACCAAAAAACACACCGATACCCGTAGCCACAAACAGCACCGCCGCAACACATCTGACCGCTTGCACGGGCACTTTCTGCGAGACCCATTCTCCTATTAAGATCACCGGAACATTGGCTAATAGCATTCCAAATGTACTGCCAACAACGACAATTGCAATCCGCTCGAACTCGATAGCCAAAGCAAAGGTTGCCACTTCTGTCTTGTCACCTATCTCGGCGAGAAAGAATGCCCAAACCGTTGTAAGAAACACTCCATATCGTCCGGCGGCACCCATTCCCCCCTCTTTGTCGGGAATTAACACCCATACTGCAAACGCCAGACAGGAGGCTGCAACGAGGTATCGCATCCATGTCTCGAACTGCACTTTGCCAACCGCCAAACTTCCGAGATGCTCAACACCGCCAGCGACCGCTCCAGTTAAACCATGGTTCAGGAGCGTCGCTATTAAGATCCCCCAAAAGATCGGCCACCCACTCCGTGGGAACCGGGTGATCAGTGTGAACGTCAATAGCTGCGTCTTATCACCAATTTCCGCGAGGGCGACGAGGCCTGCAGTGAGGACAAATTCTTTCATTTTCCCGGTCTAGCCGATCCGTTACTGACCACGACCCCGCCAGGCCAAGTAAAGAACACAGAAACTCAATAACCCAAAGCTCGCCAGGGCAAAGGGACCAACGACCTCGATAACAACACGATGCACCGCTAGTGTTTGTTTACCGAATAGATTCCAAATGTCACTAATGACTGCAACAATCACTGGCACAAGTGTTGTCGCAAACACACCGACGCACGTCCAGAGTAGTCTTCTGCTCGTATCACTTTGTTGATACCCCGAATGAAAAAGGAACGCCGGCGCCATGAGTACTTTCAATAAGAACGCTCTTGAGGTTGCGACGCTTAGACAGAGCCAGGCTGTACTTAGATAGTGGAAATACAGATGCACCGGAAAACTATTAGGCCAGTCAACTAAAAAGTCCCGCTCGCTTGGCCCCCGATTATCCCTTGGTTTCGAGTTCTCGCGAACGAATTTTGCATCGATTATGGCTTTTCTCCGGTCCGTCCGTTGGAGGGACGACCGTTCTCCTTCTTGCACCCTGTGGTAGTTATCTATCATCGACACGAGGCCGACACCGGAATGCGTTGCCACTACGACTTGGCATTTTTTATGGCTCAACAGTGACAGTAGTTCGCGAAAAAAGGCCCGTTGCGTAAACGTGGACAAATGTAGTTCTGGTTCATCAAGCAGCACAATGGAGTTTTCGGCTATCAGGCCATGTACCATCAAGAACAGGAAAAAACATTCATTCTCTCCCGCACTCATATAATCTAGAAGCACATCAACGGGTTTACCTCGACGATGCGCGTTAAATCTAAGGTGCCTCTCCTCCTCACTATATTTACATTCGCGTATTTCAAATACAGCTTCCGAATCGGGACCCCCAGGTGGATCAAAATGTGGATATTTATTTAGGATCTGTTTCAGGTGAGTGTTTAGGTCGGCCAGAAAGTCCAATGATCGGTACGTTCCTTCGGCCTGCAGGAGGAATGGGATCTCGAGCCGATGAATCAGCTCACGAGGGAAATCGCCGGTGATGTCTTTGGGAGTCTCTCGAAGATCATTCCCTTTACCGAAATCATTTAAGTCTGTATTGATGTATGAAACAATCCCCCAAGAGGCCTTTGCTGCCTTCTGCTGGCGCGGTAGGATCCTGTCTTTGAGAATGTGTGGGCGTGTAGCGAAAACTCGATCGATCAGTTCGTCTACTTTTGCGTTTACCTTTGGGCCGTATTCGTCGCGCTCCGCGATTATCGCCATAACATTGTCCATCTCTTCGTCTGGATACTGCCGCGAAAGAGCTTTGGTTATAGTTACTTCACGAGGAGACTTGTCACCGAAGTCGTAGGAGTGCTTTCGCACAAAAATGTATAGCTGTATGTCCTTAATACCGTTGGATAGGTGAATTACATACTGGATGGCGGCGCCATCACGACCATCTCGGGGGACAGCTTCGAACCAATCCTGCAATGTGCCGTAGGTCTCGAGGCTAGATTTCAACGGGTTAAATACTTCATCATCAGCCGGCAACTCTCTACCCATTTCTCGCCACAATCTAGACGGGCGTTGTTCAACGGCCAACTTTCCAGATTTTGTGTATGCGAGAACTTGCCGCATACAAGAAACGTGACCGATTAAGGATAGAGCCTCAAGGATGGTGGTCTTGCCGACTCCATTGTTTGCGAATAGGAGAGTGGCATCTGCACCCTCGCCGAATGCAATTTTGATATCAGACAAATTCTTGAGTCCTCTGATATGCACGCTTTTTATTCGCATCGGCTCCTCCTATGACTGCCTTAGTCGAGTATGCGTCCCGCGCTATCGGACCTGACTTTTCGGTTCAGGCGCGCGGGGCCTGCGCCGCGGTCGCCTCTGGTACCGGGGGGTTAGACGGATGATTTCGTAAACTACTGCCAAGGCCACTTTGACGCTCCTATCCGGTAAGAAATACTTGCGACAGCGATCAACAGTCCGGCAATGGCAGAGCCGAGCGCCCAAAGCTGCACAACCGTCAACCGTTTCAGTAACTCACCCACGGTAATTTTTGATACGTCCAATTCACAGACCAATGAGGAACTCGATGCACGGCCAGCGTGCGCAAGAACTGCTGCCTTCCACGATTGAAGCCACCCAGTGAATCGTTCGGACCGAAAGTCTGACGGCTCGAAATTAGTCCAGTACACATTCCAATCGTACATGCCCTCCAAAAGGCCCTGTTCCCAAAGGCCACGTTCGGCAATGACCAAAAGCGGTAGATCATTCGCATACCCAATTGCCGCTTCTATTTGATTCCAAACTGTCGGAAGGCGCTTGTGCGCGAGCGCTATTTCCCCCTGTTTCGTGCGCTCGGTTCCAGAGGTGAATGCGAATCTCTCAAACGCAATTAGTGCGATCCCATCGCATTCTCCAATGACCTTTCGAATGGCCCTCAACGGTTGGTCGTGCGACCATTCGTTTACGCCCATTCGGCGCGGAGACAGTCCTGCGTTTTCAAGGCAGTTCGCGACGATCTCAATCGCCTGCTGTTGGGTCGGCGTTGCAACCGCTCCTGCGCTAATAAAAACCTTGGGCGTCACGGCACCAATCTCATCCGCCTAACGAGGCTGTAGAAAAACTCTGGGCACTTCGACTCTTGCTGTTTTCGCTCTATCTTTGGTATGCATTTACCCCTCCGAAACATTTTGCGTGGATCCAGCGTTCTATGAGGTCACATTTTGTAGGCCTTGCGCAAGACTGGCTTTCGGGGCCTTATTCTACAGCCTCAACGTCTGAACTCATCGGCTTGCGCGACTCTTTGCGCAGGTCCGGTGGAATGATGGGTTAGCCAGTGCTATTTCAAATGGGCTTCGAGAAGTTCTTCCAAGCCTTCGATCATTTGACGCAGGTCACGCTTGTCGAACGCATCCCACTCCGCATGAAAGGCACGATTACGTAAAGCGGCGTACGACCGCAAGCGCTCCGCTTTGACCTTGCCGACGACTTGATTCGCCTTCAGTGCACTGATCAACGAATCCAACGTCTTATCCTCTGTCGCAATGTTGTGCTTCGCACACAACTTCTTCATAGTGTCTTCTAAGACCGCGCTCGCCAATACCGCTGCCTCAAGTTTTTTGTCGCTGTCGTTGTAGACGGTGGCGTGCCTCAGAAAGTCCTCAAACGCCAAGCCAACGAAATGGAACTCCAGTGTGTTGATCAACCCATTCGTCCACTCAGCATTGGCGGATTTCAGGATTCCAAGGACGTTCGCCAGATTCCCTGGCCAGATGGTGACGTCGGCTGGCGGGAGCAGGCGTTGCGCCTCAACTCGGTAGCGGTTGCCCGAAGGCATTGCGACTTCGAGAAGGTTTACGACAGACAACATCCAAGCGACACACTCCGGGCGATCCTGAAAATCAATTGCATTATTTTCGTTGAACTTTTTCAGCAGTTTCTCACCAGCGAAGACGAGTTCCAACAGGCGGCGTCCGATCGTCAGTTCAGCTTTGTCTACCATCGAAATACTGTCCGGCGAGACTGACAACGTTCCCAGCAACCGGCGCCGTACCAGCGGCGCGCCGTTGGCACGGCGTCCGCGTTCACTGAGTGGTTAGCCTTCATGCTGATTTTGAGGCGGCCTGCGTTAGGCCCCCCATCTCGAAATCGATGTAGCGCATAAGCGTCACGGCCGCACTGTCGTTAAAACAAACGCGAGCGGTACAAAGAAACGGGCCGTACGCGGCAGTAACGATTGGGAAACCTCTACTACGGTCGGTTGAAGGGTAGATTTTGTTTCCCCAATGGTGCCCAAAAAAATACTCGACCTTACTGACTCCCGCAAGTGAGGCGCCTTTGTGAGGAATTACATAGATAAGGATGTCGTAAAGCTGGCGCTCCTGGTTGGAACGCTGAATACGATGAACAAGCATCACATCGCGCGTCACCTGGTACAGGCCGTCACGTTCTTTGGCGCGAATGCCATCGTCAACGTACACACCAACCCGCGTATCCTCATTTGAGAAATCGCCTGGCGCTGCGACGAGTCCAGATGCCGGTCCAATCTCAAAAGAACCGACTTTAATGGGGCCTCCAGATTTGAGTCGACTAACGAGCGCGGACAAGAGAGCCTTCAACTCGGCCCTGAGCCACCAAACCAGGCCGGCTATCAGCAATACCCACACGATGCTCGGAACAGCGCTCCAAAAAGCAGAATCAAAGAATAGCTTTGCGCTCTCCGTGTTGCTGGTCATGCCTGTGGTCGCGCTCATGAAGGCTAACTTGTAATGTAATTAGTTGACACTTTTCGTCCAGCTATTCCCCATTACCTTAGTCATACCCGGTCATCTATTTCCTATGATCCCTACGTTACGCCAGATAGGGCGCCCGCGCAATTCTGCATTGAACCCTGAGAGGGGGCACATGAATGACCGTGACATACAAGGTCCGCCAGTGGAGACCGCGCGTCCGCGGCTTCTTGATTTGGCGCGCGAGGCGATCCGGCGGCGGCGTTACAGCCACCCCCACGCACGATTGCGGATATTTGACGTCCGGAAGCGCTCACCGGCGCGCGCTACGTGCACGTCCCGTGGAACGCTTTGTCAAACCACGACCGGCACGTGCACCGACGAACAGGGATCGAAGCGCCTTATTTACGGCAGTAGCATTTTTGAAATGAGCGGCGACGTCGGGTTCGAGCACCACGACATTGCTGCTTTGATGATACCGTTTGTAATACTTGCCACGAACGGCGTCCGAGAAATCGTACTCCGGGCGCATCTCGTCCACCGGTTTTCCGCTCTCAGGATTCGTAGCTTTTTCGGCATGCACGGTGGATTAGATCCTATTCGTTGAGCGGCGCGCGTTGACACGGTAAGTCAGGCGGATGTCGGGGAACGTTGCGCGTACCCCGACCTACGCCTACATTTCCACCCTCTGCCGCGGTTATGCACCCTCAGGAAACGTATCGCTTGTGAGACCCAACGCAAACGCCAAAGCACGATCCAGCAACGTTTGCTTGGCCGGCGACAGAGAACCGATGAAGCTCGTAAGGGAACTCTTGGAAAGACTCATGAGTTCGTCGCAGTGAATGCTGCTTTCGTGCTTTAAACCCTCCTCGATACCAACGTCAACTTGCGTGTGTAGACCGTCGCGACGGGTATACACCGGGGCGCAAATCACGGAGGAGAACGAAGAGTTGACCAGAAGTTGACGACTGACGATGACAAACACCCGCTGCCTGCGCGGATCGCGTGACGAGGGATGTTGTACGAGATACAGTTCCCCGCGTTTCAAAGGGGAACCTGGTAGGAAAGCGCGTCCTCTGCCTCCGCGTTGAGTTCCTCGGCGTGCGCGTTGATAACGGTAAGGTCTGACGCATCTTCTCCCGGACGCGGCCAGGCGAAATAGGCCCGCAAAGCTGCAGCCACGAGTTCGTTGCGCTCAGGGGGACTGGGCGCACGGCGGTCCAGGGTCGCCTTGATGTCCTCGGGCAAAGCAACAACGGTTTCAATGTTCATGGTGCAATGGTACGGCCATTGGCTCATTCGGTGCAAGGGGCCATCAGGCGCGCACCGCCGCGAGCACCATGTCGGCGCCCTTTTCCCCGATGGCAAGCGCAGCCGCATTGGTATTCGACGACGGTATCGTCGGGCAGATCGAGGTGTCGACCACCCGCAGGTTGGCGATGCCGCGCACGCGCAGTTGGGGATCGACCACGGACGCGTCGTCGACGCCCATTTTGCAGGTGCCGATCATGTGCCAGCTCGTCTGCGCGGTTTCACGCACGTAATCGAGCAATGCAGCGTCATCGTTCGTCCCCGGCCCGGGGCGCGTTTCGCGCACGATCATCGCTTTCATTGCAGGCTGCTGTGCGACCCGGCGCGCGATGCGAATGCCGTCGAGAAAGAGCTGCGCGTCGGCCTCATGCGAGAGATACCGCGGGTCCATCGCAGGCTGGTCGTGCGGGTCGGTCGAGCGGATGTGGAGCGCTCCCACCGAACGCGGCTGCAGCGGCGTGATGCCGAAGGTAAATCCCGGATACGGGTCGAGGCCGTAACGCGCGGTGCGCGCGTAGCGGTCCTTGCCGGATACCGGCAGCAGGCGCAGCACCAGATCGGGCTGCTTCACACCGGGCGAGCTGCGCAGGTTGGTCTGCGCGGACGCCGAACAGATCGTGAGCAGTCCTTTGCGCTGGAGTATGAAGCGCAATCCTGCCTTGACCCTCAGCAGCGGATTGCGCAGCACGTCGTTGATCGTGATGGGCTTCGTGCACTCGAACGTCAGCCGCACGTTCGGATGATCGTGCAGATTCTCGCCGACGCCGGGCAGATTGTGCACGGGGCTGATGCCGAACTTCCGCAGCACCTCCGCGTTGCCGATGCCGGAAAGCTCCAGGATCTGCGGCGACTTGAGCGGGCCTGCCGAAAGCACGACTTCGCGGCGTGCCCGGATCTGCTGCAGCGCTCCACCGCACGAAACTTCAATACCCGTCGCACGCTTGCCTTCGGTCAGCACCCGCGTCGCCGCAGCGTTGGTCAACACCGTCAAATTCGGCCGCTTGACCGCCGGACGCAGATAAGCGGCGGCGGAGCTCGATCGCAGGCCGTTGCGCGTCGAATACTGGAGCGGAAACGTGCCTTCGTAGCTGCCGTCGTTATAGTCGGACAGGCGCTTCGAACCGTTCTGCTCGCAGGCATCGACGAATGCATCGACGAGCGCGTCGAAATGTCCGAGATTCGTGACACCGATCGGGCCGCCGCGGCCGCGGATTGCCGGATCGCCTTCGGGATAATCCTCGAGGCGTTTGAAATAGGGCAGCAGGTCGGAGTAACCCCACCCCGCGCAGCCCGCGTCACGCCATTTGTCGTACTCGGCCGGATCGCCGCGCACGAACAGCAGCCCGTTGATGGAGTTCGAGCCGCCGATGACCCGGCCGCGCACCCACAGCTGCGGCTTGCCGTTGAGATGAGTCTGCGGCTCGGTCTTGAACGGCCAGGTCACGCGCTCGTCCATCAGCAGCTTCGCAACCATCAGCGGAATCTGGATGTTGAGCTTGTTGTCGCGCCCGCCGGCTTCGATGAGCAGCACCTGGTGCCTGCCGTCGGCGCTCAGACGATCGGCGACGACACAGCCCGACGAGCCGGCGCCGACGATGATGTAATCGAATTCTGCGTTCTGCGGAAGCGCTGCAACGTACATTTGACCCTCCTTCTGCGGGTTGCCCGATGTTATTCGGCCTTCAGGTTCAGGTCACGGATCATCTTGCCCCACCGGGTGTGTTCTTCCCTGAGAAAGGCTGCGTACTGGTCGGGCGTATTGTGAACGATTTCGAATCCCATCTTGAGCAGCTGGTCCCTGACGTGCGGCTGCGATACCGACTGCACGATCTCGCCGTTCAGCTTGTTGATGATGTCTCTGGGCGTAGCGGCCGGCACCAGTATCCCGAACCACGTGATGACTTCGAAGCCCGCGAGCCCCGATTCGGCGATCGTCGGAAACTCCGCGGCCACCGTCGAGCGTTTGAGGCTCGTCACGGCGATGCCCCGCAATCTGCCCGCGCGTGCATGCGGCAGCAGGACCGAAATGCTCGAGGTCAGCATCGGGACCTGGCCGCCGAGCACATCGATGACCGCGGCGCCGTCGCCCTTGTAATGCACGGGCACCATGTCGAGCCTGGTCAGGCTCTTCAGCCACTCCATCGACATGTGGGGCGACGAACCGATGCCGCCCGTCGCGAAGTTGATCTGGCCGGGACGCGCCCTGGCAAGCGCGATCAGGTCCTTGACCGTTTTGACCGGTAGCGAGGGATTGACCACCATCAGCAGCGGGTTGTGAACGACGCGCACCACCGTTGCGAAATCCTTGAGCGGGTCGTAACCGACCTTGGCATAAAGCGCGGGCGCCACCGCATGCGTAGTCTGGCTCGCCAGGTACATCATGTAGCCGTCAGGCGGCGCTTTGGCGACGAGTTCCGCGCCGATGGTACCAGTCGCCCCGGGGCGGTTTTCAACCACGAAAGGCTGCCCGAGCCGTTCGCTCAGTTGCTGCGCCACCATGCGCGCGACGACATCGGACGGTCCGCCTGCCGCGAAGCCCACGATGATGCGCGATGTTTTCGACGGATACGGTTGCGCCTGCGCGAGGGCTGCGCACGCGACGAACAAGAGCAGGAATCGAGTCGTGAAGTTCATGGTTTCCTCCATTTGAATGTACAGCTTTTTGGAACGTCCTGGTTACGAAACAGATCGCTCAGCTCCCGCACCGGGCTCAGCAGCCCGGCATCGCGTTCATCGCGTGCTAGTCGACTTTTGCACCGGCGGTCTTTATCGCGGCGCCCCACTTCCTGATCTCGCTCGCAATGAACGCGCCGAACTGCTCGGGCGTGCTGCCCACGGCTTCGCTGCCCTGCTCCGCGAGCTGTTGCTGCACGCCCGGCGACCGCAGAGATTTCGTGACCTGCAGCTGCACCGCCTGGATGATCGGCCGCGGCGTTCCGGCAGGCGCGAGCAATCCATACCATGCACTCACGTCGTAATCCGGGAAACCGGATTCGGCGACGGTCGGCAGATCGGGCAGCAGCGCCGAGCGCTTTTTGCCGGTGATCGCGATCGCGCGCACGCGTCCCGCTTTGATTTGCGGCACGGTGCTGACGAGCGCGCCGATGTAGACCTGCTGGCGGCCGCTCATCACATCGGTCAATGCCGCGACCGCGCCTTTGAACGGCACGTGCACGAGATCGATGCCCGCCATCGCTTTCAGCATCTCGGGCGCAAGATGGTTAAGCGTGCCATTCCCCGCCGACGCGTAGAGGATCTTGCCGGGATTCGCCTTGGCATGCGCCACCAGCTCTTTGACGGTAGTCGCAGGCAGCGACGGATGCACGACGAGCACATCGGTCACCAGATTCACCAGCGAAACCGGCGCGAAGCTCTTGCGTGCATCGTACGGCAGCGTGGCGTAGAGACCCGGCGTGATCGCGAAGCTCACGTCAGTCATGAGCAGCGTGTAGCCGTCCGGCGGCGCTTTGGCAACGACCGCAGCCCCGATGGTCGTGCCAGCCCCGGGCCGGTTATCGACGACGATAGTCTGTCCCCAGCTCGCGGTGAACTGCGGGCCCATGACGCGCGCCAGCAGATCGATGCCGCCGCCCGGCGGATACACCACGACGAGCCGCACCGGCTTCGTCGGATAGTCGGCCGCCGCGACGGGAATTGCGCAACACGACAGCAGGAACGCTGCGGTTACTCGGAAAACCATGGCCTTCATGGACGTCTTATTGATTCATTTGGCATCGCATTTCTGGACACCGGCTTTCACCGGTGTGACGAATCGTTTTTGACCGGCCGTTATGCCGCCCTTCTCTGTTTCGCGAAATCGCCTGCGCTCGCGCCCGCGAGCCGGCCAAAGACCGCACCGCTTGTGAGCCCGCTCGCTCCGGGATAATTGAAGTAGAAAATGCCGCCGACCATTTCGCCCGCGGCAAAGAGCCCCGGAATCACTTCGTGGTTCGTATCGATTACCTGTCCGTCGGTGTTGATGCGCACGCCGCCGAACGTGAACGTGATGCCGCACGTGATCGCGTACGCTTCGAACGGCGGCTGATCGATCGTATTCGCCCAGTTCGAGCGCGGCACCTCGAGCCCGGACGCCGAGCGGCCATCCTTGATGTTCGGATCGAAAGGCACGTCGGTCCTGACCGCCGCATTGAAGTCGCGCACGGTCTTCAGGAACTGCGGCTTGTTGACGTCTTCCATCTTGTCCGCGAGCTCTTCGAGCGTGTTCGCAGTGACTTTCGTGACCTGGCGCGTGCGGTATTCGTCCAGCAGCAGATGCGCAACCTTGGCGTCGTAGATCTGCCACGCGTACTGTCCGGGTTGCTCGAGCACGATGTGCCCGTACTTGGCGTAGGTGTAGCTGCGAAAATCCGCACCTTCATCGAGGAAGCGTCTGCCGTCGGCGTTCACCATGATGGCGAACGTGTAGCTGTGGCGCTGGAAATTCGGGGTCTGGATGAGATCGCCGAAATCAGAGGCGTAACGTTCCCAGCCCGTCGCGTGGCATCCGGACCAGTGGCCGTACGGCTGCGCGCCGATCCTGAGCGCCATCGCAAGCCCGTCGCCGGTGTTGTACTTGGTGCCGCGCACCTTCGCGAGATCCCAGCCGCGGCCGAGATAGCGCGAGCGCCACTCGGTATTGGCTTCGAATCCGCCGCACGCGAGGATCACCGCGCCCGTCCGGATCGTCTGCGTTTCGCCGTCGATCTTGGCAATCACGCCGCTGACCCCGCGGTCCGAGTGCACGAGCTCCTGCGCCCACGCTTTGTAGACGACCTCGATGCCCTGTTTCTCGGCCGATTTGAACAGCGCATCGACGAGACCCTGGCCGCCGCCCGACACCACGATCGGCGCGCCGCCCCAGAACTTGAATCTGCCGCCGACGCGATACGCCTGACGGCCGTAGTTGGGATGGAAGCGCACGCCGTTCGCCTTCATCCAGCGCAACGTGGCCCGGCTTTGCCTGACGAGTATTTCGCACAGGTCCGGATCGGTGCGGTTCTGCGTGATCCGCGCCATGTCGTCGAAAAAATCCGCCTCGGTATAGTGCCCGAAATCGCTGCGTTCGATTTCCTCGGGACTCAGGTCGGAGCTCAGCGCGACGATGTCGTCGACGCCCTCGTACACGACGCGCATCTTGCCGTCGGTGTAGACGCTGTTGCCGCCGCGCTCGCTGACGGGGGCCCGCTCCAGGACGAGCACGCTCGCGCCTCGTTCGCGCGCCGACAAGGCCGCGCACAGCGCCGCGTTGCCCGCACCGACGACGATCACGTCGTAGCTGTGCGATCGCAGTGGCATGGTTTTGCTCCGGGGGATCAGGAAACATTGTAATCTAGCAGCAGCGAGCATAGCCTGCCAGAATATTGTATTATTCTGCTATTCCAAACCGTTATAGCTGGAACGCCGATGAACCTGAAGCAACTGGGGTACATCTGCGAAGTGTGCCGGCACGGCAATCACATCTCGGCGGCGGCCGAGGCACTCCACACTTCGCAGCCGGGCATCAGCAAACAGATCCAGATGATCGAGGCGGAGCTCGGCTTCGAAATCTTCCTGCGCCGCCGCAATCGCATCCTCGGCTTGACGGAGCCGGGGCAGGAAGCGGTCGCCATCGCGCAGCGCGTGCTGACCGAAGTGGGCAATCTCAGGAACCTGGCCCAGGACTTCAATGCCATCGGCGGCGGGCACCTCACCATCGCAACGACGCACACCATGGCGCGCTACGTGTTGCCCAGGATCATCGACAAGTTCATGAAGAAATACCCTGCGATCCACCTCGGCCTGCGGCAAGGCAATCCCGAGCAGGTGTGCGAGCTGCTCGACGCGGGCGAGGCCGACATGGCGATTGTTTCCGACACGGTGCGCCCGTTTCCCACGCTCTCCGCCATTCCGTGCTTTCCGCTGTCCCGCAGCGTGGTAGCCAAAGTGGGGCATCCCATACTGAAAGTGCGAAATCTGACGCTCGAGGAGATTGCCAAGCATCCGATCATCACCTATGACCCGGCCTATAGCGGCCGCTGGAAGGTCATGGCCGCGTTCAAGAAAGCCCGCATAGAACCCAACGTGGTATTCGGTGCGGTGGACGCGGACGTGAGCAAAACCTACGTGGAACTCGGGATCGGGATTGCGATCCTCACCACAATCACCTTTGACAAATACCACGATCGCGGCCTGCGCGCACGCGATGCGAGCCATCTTTTCGAGCCCAGCACGACGTACGTGCGGCTGCGCGCGAATACTTACCTGCGCAAATTCCTGCTCGATTTCATCCGCATGCTGGCGCCACACTTGAGCGAGGAGGAAATCCGCGCCTCGCGCAACCAGGACACCGGCCGGTAGCCTTACTGCGCCGTGATGCCGGCCGCCTTCACGACCTTCTCCCAGCGCGGCAGCTCTTCGCGTATGAACCTGGCAAATCCCTCCGGATCGTTACCGACCGGCTCGAAACCCTGGCTCAGCATTCTCTCCTTGATGTCCGGGGCGCGCATGATCGTCACGATTTCGCGGGAAAGCGTGGCGATCGTGCTTTGCGGCACCCCCGTGGGCAGAAGCAGGCCATACCAGGACGCCGCATAGTAGCCGGACAGCCCCGCTTCGTGGATGGTGGGCACATCAGGCAGCGCGCTGCTGCGTTGGGAAATCGAAACACCGATCGCTTTCATCCTGCCGGCATTGATCTGCGGCAGCGCGGCGGGGATGGAACTGAACAGCAGGTGCACTTCACCGCTGACCAGTCCGATCACCGACGGCGCACCGCCTTTGTATGGCACGTGCACCATGTCGATGCCGGCCATGGCGGCGAAAAGCTCCATGGCAAGATGGGTCACGTTGCCGAGTCCGCCCGATCCGAACGACAATTGTTTCGGCTTCGCTTTGGCGAGCGCGATCAGACCCTTTACGTCGTGCACCGCAAGGCTCGGATGCACCACCAGCACCGATGGGCCGATGGCAATCAGGCTGAGCGGCGCGAAATCCTTGCGGACGTCGTAGGCGAGCTTCACGAACAGACTGGGAATGGCGATCGTCGAGTTTGCCATGAGCATCGTGTAACCGTCGGGGTTTGCTTTCGCCACGATTTCGGCCGCGATATTGCCCGCGGCGCCGGAGCGGTTGTCGACAATGAAGGAACCGCCGAGGGCATCATTGAGTTTCAGCGCGATGGCACGCGCCGCAATGTCGGTCGCCCCGCCCGGCTGGAAGCCGACCACGATGCGCACGGATTTTGCAGGATACTTCTGGGCGATCGCCGCGCCCGCGTGCAGAGTCAGCATACTGAGGCCGATTACGGCCAGAAGCTCGCGCGTTTTCATGCGTTTTCCTCAAGGACCTGGGCAAGAAAGCCTAGCGCAGTGCCACCATAACTGACAAGACTGTTACGTTATGCCAGCATAAGCAGACGCTATACTACGCTTGACGGCAACGCGTTGCTATTGATGAACGCCGGCAACCTCGCGGTCCATCGCGTCTTGCCGCGCTCCGGCGAGACGGGCATACTGCCGGCTCGATCAGCAATGCAGGCGAGGAATCTCAAGATGCAACTCGAATCGCGTCACTATGCAGCGCCCGACGTGGACGCCGCCATGGAGCTTTGCGCCGCCAAGGGGTGGACGGATGGTTTGCCGGTCGTGCCGCCAACCGAACCGCGCATCAGCGCCATGCTGGCCGCGGCCGGTCTGGAACCTGGCCTTGAAATCGCTTTCATCGAAAACCGCCAGGTCTCGGTGACCGCGGAAAAAGTCGCGATCAATGCGGTGCTGGCCGGCTGCAAACCCGAATACATGCCGGTCGTCATCGCGGCGGTCGAAGCGCTCGCGGATCCGCTCTACGGCTACCACGGCCCCGCCACCAGCACCGGGGGCTCGGCGGTCTTCATGGTCGTGAACGGCCCGATCGCCCGCGAGCTCGACATCAATTGCGGCGACAACCTCTTCGGGCCGGGCTGGCGCGCGAACGCGACGATAGGCCGCGCGGTGCGGCTCACCATGCGCAACACCATCGGCACGCTCCCCGGCGTGCTCGATCGCAGCAGCCTGGGACACGGCGGCAAGTACAGCTTCTGCATCGCCGAGAACGAGGCGGAGAGCCCGTGGCCGCCGTTGCACGTGGCGCGCGGCTTCAAGCGTGAACAGAATGCGGTGACGATCATGGCAGCGCTCGCCCCGCACCAGTACTCCAACGGCCTGAGCAACACGCCGGAAGGTATCCTCACCACGGCCTGCGCCAACATGCGGATTTGTGCTGGTACGGGACGCCATCCGCAGTACGCGCTGGTATTCGCCGGCGAACACATGGCCACCATGGCCAAAGCCGGCTGGACCCGGGAAGACGTGCAGCGCTACTGCTTCGAGCACACCCGGATCTCGGCTGCCGAATTGAAGCGCATCAACCTGCTGGACGGCGCTGTCGGCCCCGGCGATGAAACCGATATGCATACACTCGTTGAAACGCCGCAGGACTTTCTCGTCATCGCCGCGGGCGGGAACGCGGGCGTACAATCCGCCTATATTCCGGGCTGGGGCAGCAAGAGCGGTTCGCAAAGCGTCACGAAGGAAATACACCGTCGTTAAACCAAAGGAGGGCATCATGACTATCCAGATATACGATCCCACCATCGAGGCCAAGGGGCGGCACATCGCTTACGCGCCGCGGCCAAAATCGCTCGCCGGACTGCGCGTCGGGCTGGTCGACAATTCGAAACACAATTCGGATCAGCTGCTGATGCGGATCGCCGGACTGCTCGAGAGCGATTACGGCGCGAAGGCGCATGTCATGCGGCGCAAGATCAGCGCGGGCGTGCCGGCGTCACCCGAAATCATCGCGGAATTCAAGAACGCCTGCGACGTGGTCGTCGCCGGCGTCGGTGACTGAGGGTCATGCAGCTCGGGCAGTGTGCTCGACAGCATAGTATTCGAACAGCAGGGAATGCCCTCCGCGTCGATCATCACCGACGTGTTCAACGTGACCGGCCGGGCGATGGCCAATTCCTGGGGACTCAAGGATTTCCGGTTCCTCAGCATGCCGCATCCGATTGCCAACCTGACCGATGAACAGCTCGACCAGCGCGCGCGCGAAATCGTGCCGCAGGTCGTGAAGCTTCTGCTCGAAGGGCAGCCGTCGCATTAGATGAGCAGGAAAATCGCCGTACTCGGTTGCGGCGCAATCGGCAGCAGCATCAGCGCCGATCTTACGAAAGCGGGCTACGACATCACGGTCGTCGATCAGTGGCCCGCGCAGGTGGAGGCGCTGAAGTCGGCCGGCCTGCACATCCAGATGACGGACGGGGACGTGCAGGTTCCGATGCGCGCGTGCCATCTGTGCGATCTTGCGTCGGCCAATCTGGAGTTCGACATCGTGTTTCTCGCGGTCAAGTCGAACGACCACCGCTGGATGGCGGAATTCATCAAGCCGTATCTCAAGGCAAGCGGTGTACTCGTTCCGACTCAGAACGGCATGAATGATGATTCGATCGCTTCCATCATCGGCCCCAGCCGCACGGTGGGCTGCGCGATGGAACTGTCGGCGGAAATCTTCACGCCCGGGCTGGTCAAGCGCAATACCACGCACAAGTCGACGTGGTTCGCGGTGGGCGAACTCGACGGCTCATACACGCCGCGCGTGCGCGAAATCGAGTCCATCCTGAGCCACGTGGGGCGGTGCGACGTGACCAACAATATCTACGGCGCGAAGTGGACGAAGCTGATCGCCAACACGATGACGATGGGGCCGTTCGGGCTGCTGGGCCTCGGCAATTCGGAAGCTGCCGCCCTTCCCGGCATGTTCGACCTCTCGGTAAAGCTCGGCCGCGAATCGCTCGCGGTCGGCACCGCGCTCGGCTACCGCATCGAGCCGATCTTCGGCCTGCGTGCCGACGAATTCGCCGGCACGGGCGACGAGAACCTCGTGACGGCGATGAAAACCCTGCTCGGCCACGTCAGCCGCGGCCGCACCGCCCCCATCCACGATCACCTCAAGGGCCGCAGGAGCGAAATGGAGTTCATCAGCGGCGTGGTGTCGAAGAAGGGACGCGAACTCGGCATCCCGACCCCCGGCAACGACGCGGTGGTCGAGATCGATCGGCAGATCAACACGGGGCAAATCAAAATGGACCGCTCGAACCTTGAGCTGCTGAAATCCAGGATCGGGTGAGGCCGAAAAGAACATGGCTTTGGGCCAACACAAGATCGAAATTCCGCCGCCGCGCGGGGTAACGTTTACAATGCGTCACGGCACAATACCAGGAGGAAGCATGAATGCCATTGATAGAATTGCCATTGCACTGTGCGCTGCGGCATCGCTCGTCGCGTTTCCCGCTGCCGCCCAGACTTATCCGTCGAAGCCGATACGGGTCATCGTGCCCTATCCGCCGGGCGGCACGTCGGACATTCTGACGCGGCTGATCGGCGCGAAGCTCACCGAGAGCCTGGGGCAGCAGGTCATCGCGGACAACCGCTCCGGCGCCAGCGGCAACATCGGCTCCGGGCTTGTCGCCCGCTCCGCACCCGATGGCTACACGTTGCTGCTGACGGACATCGGCAACCTCACGATCAGTTCGGTCGTGTTCGCGAAGCTGCCTTTCAACGTACTCGAGGACTTTACGCCGGTGACGACGGTCTCGTACTCGCCGCACCTGCTGGCCACGCATCCGAGCGTGCCGGTGAAGACGACCCAGGACCTGATCGCGCTCGCCAAGTCGAACCCCGGCAAGCTCAACTTTGCGACCGCGCTCGGCGGCTCGCCGCACCTCGCCGGTCTCAGTTTCGAGCAACGCACCGGCATCAGCTGGGTCTATGTCCCGACCAAAGGCGGTTCGCAGTCGAGCGCTGCCGTGACGACCGGTGACGGCGATTTACTGTTCCTGGGCGTCCTGCAAACCCTGCCCCTGGTGAAGATCGGCAAGTTGAGGGCAATTGCAGTGTCGAGCGAGCAGCGCCTTGCCAATCTGCCGGACACGCCGACCGTCGGCGAAACCCCGGCACTGAAGGGCTTCGTGACGGGATCGTGGCAGGGCATACTCGCGCCGGCGCGCACGCCGCCAGAGGTAATTGCCAAGCTCAATGGCGAAATCACGCGGATACTGGGGCTTCCCGATATCAGGCAAAAACTCGATTCCCAGGGCACGACCCCGCTTCCCAATACTCCGCAGGCCACCGGCCGGTGGCTGGCAGACGAGCGGGCGCGCTGGTCCAAAGTCGTCAAGGACAGCGGGTTCAAGCTCGAGCAATAACGATTTACCGGGGCGGCGGCAGCGGTTGCTGCCCCGGCGCGAGTCGCACGTCGAAAGCGGTCAGCAACGCCGCTAGACTTTCCCGGATTTGCGTTTCTGCAGATGGGCCAGAACGCCCTTCCTGCCGGCAGCGGTCTTCGGCTTCCACTTGTTCTGATGCTTGAGAAAGTCCGCTTTCTGCCACACATGCGCCGCATCGCCCATGTCGACGACGAACACCTCGCAGCCGTCCGGATACTCGTAAGGTCCGTGGCGAATGTCCCAGCCAAACACATAATCTCCGGGGCGCAGGTCCTTGCCGGCCACGCACATGCGGCCCTTGGTCACCAGGATTGAATGCCAGCTATTGTGGGTATGCGCGGGCTCGACGTAGCCCGCCGGAAACCGCAACTTGAAGTCAATGCGCTTCATCACCGGATCGTAGTTAAAAACCTTGACCCTGACTCCGGGCGGCAGCTTGAGCAGCCCGCGCACATCGTCGCTTTCCCATTCGATCTCGTGGTCGTAAATCGCCCTGAACGTGCGGTCGCAGCCGTCCTTTGCCTTGCTTTTTTTCGCTTTCATTTTGCGGAAGTCCCCGATGTAATTTACTTGTTGTTCTCCGCCGCGCGTTCTAATGTCCTGCGGCGTCCTGCAGGATCATGTCCGCGCCTTTTTCCGCGATCATGATGGTCGGCGCGTTGGTGTTGCCGGAAACGAGCGCCGGCATGATCGAGGCATCGACCACGCGCAGGCCCTGCACTCCGCGAACCCGCAAACGTGCATCGACGACCGCCGAGGCATCGTTGCCCATCCGGCAGGTGCTGACGGGATGGTAGCTGATGCCGCCGCGGCGACGCAGATAATCCAGCATGTCAGCGTCAGTCGCGCACGCTGCGCCGGGTTCGTGTTCGCGCGCGATGTAGCGCCGCATCGCGGGGGCGTCCGCGACGCGGCGAATCGCCTTCATTCCGGCGAGCAGAATCTCGCAGTCTTTTTCGGTGGAGAGGTAGTTGGGCCTGATTGCGGGCGCCTGCAACGGATCGGCGCTCCGGATCAGAACGTCTCCCCTGCTCTCGGGCCGCAACAGCCTGACCAGCATGGTAAAACCTGAAAAGCGGTGGAGATCGGCGCCGGCCTTGTCGGCGCTGAACAGCATGAGGCCCATCTGTATATCGGGCGTAGTCACCGCCGGGCCAGTGCGCAGAAATCCTGCTGCATACGAAGCCCCCATCGTCAGGAAACCCTTGCGCAGGAAAACGTAACGCAATGCCTCGACCATGCCTCTGCCGAAATTATTGACCACGTCGTTGAGCGTGAATGCTTCGGTGCTCTGGTACACGACGCGGCCGTTGTAATGGTCCTGCAGATTGGCGCCGACCCCCGGCATGTCAGCGATCACGCCGATGCCGAAATCCCGCAGTAACCCGGCCGGACCCAATCCGGAAAGCTGCAATAGCTGTGGAGAATTAAAAGCGCCGCCCGCCAGTATGACTTCGCAGCGCGCGTTGACGGAGCACTTCCGGCTCTGATGAAGATACTCGACGCCGGTGGCGCGCTTGCCCGAGAACAGGATGCGCGTCGCGTGCGCGCGCGTGATCACGGTCAGGTTGCCGCGCCGGCGCGCCGCACGCAGAAATCCCGTCGCGGTGCTGCTGCGCAGACCGTTGCGCAATGTCATCTGAACGTAGCCAAAGCCCTCCTGACGGGCGCCATTGAAATCGGGATTGCGCGGATAGCCGCATTGTTCCGCGGCGGCGATATACGCCTCGCAAAGCGGGTGGGGTTCCGACGGATCGGATACGGTCAGGGGCCCGCCCACGCCGTGATAAGCGTCGGCGCCTCGCTGCTGATCTTCAGACTTGCGGAAGTACGGCAGCACATCGTCGTAACCCCAGCCCGCGTTGCCGAGATCTCGCCAGCGGTCGTAATCTTCACGCTGGCCGCGGATATAGACCAACCCGTTAATGGAACTCGTTCCGCCGAGTACCTTGCCGCGCGGTTGCGCGATGCGCCGGCTGCCAGTGGCTTCTCCCGGCTCGCTGGTGTACAGCCAGTTGACGTTCGGGTTGGTGAAATTCTTGCCGTAGCCCAGCGGAATGTGGATCCAGAGATTGCGATCGGGTCCCCCGGCCTCCAGCAGCAGCACCCGGTGGCGCCCCGATTCCGTGAGCCGGTTGGCGAGTACGCAACCTGCGCTGCCCGCGCCGATGACGACAAAGTCGAATGCGTCCGCGTTCTCCATCGGGTTTCATGCTCCAATGTTAAGCTATCGCGTTTACCGAACGTTTCTCGTAGTATCTACGATATACGACATGCCGCTGCATCGACGATTATAGACGCGGGCGCCCGCACCTGCCCTATTGACACGATCTCGGAACGGTGCAGAATCCAGAACTCACGCAAGATCCCCGATGCCGGCGAGCGGACAGAAACCCCAACCGTGATACCCGAGAACGTCAACGAAGATTTGCTGGGCCCCGCCGGACAGAAAAGCGATGCCCCACGGCAAGGCGTCGTCAACCAATTGGAAACGGATCCGGAAGGAGCGGAGCATTCGACGGGGATATTGCCGTCGCAGGAGCTCGAGCGTCAGGTTCGGGTAACCCGGGAAATCATCGCGGTTGAGCCGATTGAGGACAATCAGTATCAGCCGGCGAGCCTCGACCTTCGCCTGGGACCGGTCGCTTACCGGGTGCGCGCGAGTTTCCTGCCGGGAAAAGATGCGACGGTCGAACAGAGGCTCGAAGACCTCGCGATGCACAGGATGGACATCAGCGACGGCGGGGTGCTGGAGCGCGGCTGCGTCTACATCGTGCCGTTGCTCGAACATCTGTCCTTGCGCCGCCGCACCTCCGCGATGGGCAATCCCAAGAGTTCCACCGGCCGGCTCGATGTATTTACCCGGCTGATTACCGATCACGGCACGGAATTCGACCGCGTCCGCGAGCAATACAAAGGCCCGCTCTATGCCGAGGTGTCGCCGCGAACCTTCAGTGTACTGGTGCGCAAAGGCTCGCGCTTGAGCCAGCTTCGAATCCGCCGCGGCAACCCGCTCAGCTCCGACGAGGCCATGAAACGCCTGCAACAAAAGCACCACGTCGTCGAAACGATCAGCGAGGACCAGATCCGCAACGGCGTCCCGGTATCGGTCGACCTGAGGGGCGACGCAACCAGCCGCCTCATTGGCTACAAGGCCCGGAGCCACTCCGGGCTGATCGACATCGACAAGGTTCGCCACTACGAGGTACTGGATTATTGGGAACCGGTCTACGCGCCCCGCCACGGCGGATTGATACTGGACCCGGCAGATTTTTATATCCTGGCGTCGCTGGAAGCGGTGAAGGTTCCCCCGAGATATGCGGCCGAAATGATCGCCTACGACACGCTGGTCGGGGAGTTCCGGGTGCACTATGCCGGTTTCTTCGACCCCGGTTTCGGACACCCGGAGGCCGGTGGAGAAGGTTCGCGGGCCGTCCTCGAAGTGCGTTCGTACGAAGTCCCGTTCGTGATCGAACATGGCCAGATCGTCGGCCGGCTCGCTTACGAGCGGCTCACCGCGCAACCAGGCCGGCTCTACGGCAGCGGCTTGAAATCATCGTACCAGCGGCAAGGGCTCGCTCTGAGCAAGCACTTCAAACCGCTGCCGCCTTCCGACGTGCGTTCTTTCTAATGCGTATCGAAGTCATATGCACGGGTGACGAGGTCCTCACCGGCAAGATCGTCAACACCAACTTCAGCTACATCAGCCAGAAGCTCGAGGACTTCGGGCTCGCGGTACGATGGGAGACGACGGTCGGCGACGATCGCGAAAGCCTGTTGCTCGCGTTTCAGCTCGCCGGACAACGCGCCGACGCAGTCATCGTCAACGGGGGGCTCGGGCCCACGATCGATGATCTGTCGCAGGAAATTGCGGCGCAGGCCGCCGGGGTCGAACTTGCACTGAGCGAAGAGTGGCTGGCGCGGATGGAAACTTACTTCCAGCGGCGCAGCCGCGTGATGCCGCCCAGCAACCGCAAGCAGGCGATGCTGCCGGCCGGCGCCGAGGTCATCGACAACCCGGTCGGCACTGCCTGCGGGTTCGCGGTGAACATCGGCCGCGCGCGGTTTTATTTCACGCCGGGAGTTCCGCGCGAACTGCGGCGCATGCTGGAGGGTGAGATCATTCCGCGGCTGCTTGCGAAGAGCGGCATGCAGACGGCGATCTTCCTGAAGCGGTTCCATTCCTACGGGATCGGCGAATCGCACGCCGACACGCTGCTCGCGGGCGTGGAAGCGCTCGCGCCCGACGGCAGCGTGAAGCTTGGCTTCCGCGCGCATTACCCGCAGCTCGAGACCAAGCTCACGGCGCGCGGCATCGACATGGACGACATCCGCGGCAAGCTCGCGCCGGTCGAGCGGGAAGTGCGCAAACGGCTCGGCAACTTCATTCTGGCGGAAGACGATCGCACGCTTGAAGGCGTCGTGCTTGCAGAGCTTGCGGACCGGCAGGCCACGCTGACGCTCGTCGAGACATTCACGGGCGGACAGATCGCCGCGCGCATCGCGCATTTGCCGGGCGCCGAAAAGATCGTCCGCCGGGGTATCGTCGCGCGCGAGCTGGCTGAAGTGTGCGCCGCCGTCGGGCTCGACGGCGCGTCGATGGCGGGCGGCATCACGCGTGAGACTGCCGAAACCGTGGCACGCGCCGCGCAGCGCCACACCGGCTCGACGCATGCGCTGGCAGTGCTGATCGACATCGATGAAGGCGCGGACCGGATCGAATTCGCGGGAACTGTCTGCCTGGCGATCGCGACCGCGCACGACGTCGCCTCGCGGCGCAGCCGGATCGTCGGGGGCCGCGACTGGGTGCGCCTCGGCGCGGCGGAAATGGGTCTGGACTGCCTGCGCCGCCAGCTCCAGGGCCTGCCGGTGTACGAGCGCATCGACTTCGAGAAGGTGGAGTAGCCGGAGGCAATGCGAACCATCGGAACAATCCGGTGGGCAGGCTTGTTCGCGGTTCTGCTTGCCGCATGCGCGCCGCTGCCCCCCACCACCGGCGTAGCGATGCAGTGGCAGCCGTCGCCGAATTTCGACGAGCGGCGGCCCAACTTCGTGATTATCCACGCGACCAGTAACGACACGGCCGAGCAGGCGCTGCGCACGCTCACCGATCCCGCGCGGCGCGTGAGCTCGCATTACCTGATCGGGCGCGACGGCCGGATTTATCAATTGGTCGATGAACGGGCGCGGGCCTGGCATGCCGGCGAGTCGAAATGGGGCGCAACCACCGATCTCAATTCGGTTTCGCTCGGGATCGAACTCGACAACAACGGCGACGAGCTTTTTCCTGACGTGCAGATCTCGGCGTTGCTCACGCTGCTGAACGGAATGCGGGAGCGATACGCCATTCCGGCGGCCAATTATCTCGGTCATGCCGACATCGCGCCCAGACGGAAAGTCGATCCGAGCCGCCGCTTTCCGTGGGAGACCCTCGCCAGACAGGGTTTCGGTCTGTGGTGCGATCCGCCATTGCCCGAGCCGCCCGCCGCCATGGATACGACACTGGCGCTGCGCGCACTCGGCTACGATGTGTCCGCTCCCGAGCCGGCGATCCTCGCATTCAAGCGGCACTTCGTGCAGGACGAAACGACGCCGGAGCTTACCGACCGCGCCCGCAGCGTGCTCTACTGTCTGCTGTCCAAAGTAACCGATCCGTTGCCGTGACAGGCGGCGGATCAGGCTCTGAGTAGTGGAGGATAGGAACATTATCGCCTTCAGATGTCGCATTTCGAGGTTTAACGCGCAATTTGGAAACCAACATGAAATCGAACCCGTTCATTGAATCGGTGATCCTCAGTGTCCGTAGACAACGGGTGATACTCGCTGCCGATCTTGCCGCGATATATGGGGTCGAGACGCGCCGGCTCAATGAGCAGGTGAAACGCAATTCCGGCCGTTTTCCCGGCGATTTTGTGTTTCAGATCACGCGGGAGGAATTCGACGCTTTAAGATCGCAAAATGCGATCTTAGCCGACGGGCGGGCTGCTTTAAGATCGCAATATGCGACCTTAAAGTCCGGGCAGCATACGAAGTACTTGCCGCTTGCCTTTACCGAGCACGGCGCGATCATGGCGGCGATGGTCTTGAACAGCCGGCAGGCCGTGGCGATGAGCGTGTACGTCGTACGCGCCTTTACACGGATGCGCGAACAACTCACCGCCAACGCAATCATCCTCAAGCGTCTGGCGGAAATTGATAAAGCGCTGCTGCAACACGATAGCGCTTTGCGCGATATTTACCGCAAGCTGTTGCCGCTGCTGCAACCGCCGCCCACGCCGCCGAAACGGCGCATCGGATTTATCGCGGACGACGAATGATCCCGCTCAAGCCGACCGACCGCGACCGCAGCGTGCTCTACTGTCTGCTGTCCCAGGCAACCGACTAATCTGAACTGCTTTCCGCTTTTTAATCCACACCCGAAGGAGAACACGCCGTGAAACTTGCAATTCCGAGCTGGGAAATACCGACGCTGGCCATTTCCGGAAGCACCGACCGGTTCCCGGTGCGCAGAGTGTTTTGCATGGGACTCAATTATCTCGATCACAAGCGGGAAATGGGCATCACCGGCGACGTGCCGCCGTTCATGTTTGCAAAAGCGGTCAATCACGTCGTGCCTTGCAAGGCGGGCGCGATCACCGACATCAAATATCCGAGCAAGACCACTGACTATCAGTGGGAATGCGAACTCACCGCGGTGATCGGCAAGCGCGGCGCGAACATTCCCGCTGCGCGCGCGAACGAACACGTCTGGGGCTACGCGGTCGGCCTGGACATGACGCGGCGCGACCTGCAGGTGTGGGCGAAGCAAAATGCGTTGCCGTGGGAAATCGGCAAGGACGTCGAACAGTCGGGACCGGTAGGAGAAATCACGCCCGTATCGATCATGGGACATCCAACCGCCGCGCCGCTGTGGCTCAAGTGCAACGGCGAGATCAAGCAAAAATCCGATATCAGCCAGATGATCCTTCCCACTCCCGGGATCATCGCTTTCCTCTCGGAATACTACACGCTGGAGCCCGGCGACATCATCATGACGGGAACCCCCGGCGGCATAGGTCCCGTCAAGCCGGGCGATGTGATCGAAGCGGGAATCGGCGGCTTGCAATCACTGACTGTGCGGGTCACCGCATGAGCCTTCTACCCGGCTCTCCATCGTAGGAGTAAGGGTGAAACGCGGGCCGCCGTTACCGTCGGCAGTCGACCGCGTTCATTGAGCATCGCTTAGCATCAGTCGGGCTTGATCCCGATGGCCTTGACGATCTTCGCGTATTTTGCCTGCTCGGCCACCAGAAAAGCCGCGAATTGCTCCGGGCTGGTGATGACAATTTCCGCAGCCTGTTGGGCAAGTCTCTTCTTCAGATCATCCGACCTCAGCGCTTTCTCCAGTTCGCCGTGGAGCCGCATTACGATCGCGCGCGGGGTGCCCGCAGGAAGTGCAAGGCTGTGGAACTCCAGTATCTCATAGCCCTTCGCGCCCGACTCATCGAGGGTCGGCAATGAAGGAAGGTACGAGGAACGCTTCAATCCCGTCACTGCCAGGCCTTTGATCCGGCCCGACTGGATGTTCGGAAGGGCGCTGAGCATATTGAGGATGTTCATCTGGACTTCATTGCCCATCAGGGCATTCGTGGCCAGCACGCCCGCCTTGTATGGCACATGCACGATCGGGGCGCCGGTCATGCTGCCGAACAGTTCGCCGGCCAGATGCGTGATGCCACCCGTGCCGCCGGAACCAAATAGTATCTTGCCGGGTTTGGCTTTCGCCAATGCCACGAATTCGGACACCGATTGGGCGGGAATGCTCGGATGGACCACCAGCGTATTGGTGATGGTGGCGAACAGCATGAGCGGCGCTATGCTGCGGCTCAAGTCGTACGGCACCTTGACATGAACGCTAGGCGCGATCGTCTGGCTGCTGCCGATTGTAATCAGGGTATAACCATCGGGCGTCGACTTTACGCCGACCTCCATCCCGATTCTGCCGGTCGCGCCCGGGCGGTTGTCGATCACGACCTGCTGCCCCATTTGCTCTCCGAGCTTCTGGCCAATGATGCGGGCAATCAAATCGTACGAGCCGCCCGCCCCGTACGGGGCAACAATGCGCAGTGGCCGGCTGGGATAAGTGTCGGCTGCGCCGGCAACCGCCGCCCCGGCGCCGAGCGACAACATGACGAGGGTTGAAAGTAGCCTGGACCGCATTACAGCGCACACAAGTCGCTTGGACATAGATGCTCTCCCTGATTAACGGCAACTCCCGCTTATAGTATATAGCTAAACCAGGCGCCTCACTGAAGCGCGCCACCGCACACCTGACAGACGCGACGCCGCTGTTGCGGGCATGCGATATACTCGCCAACATCGCCTGGCTTTCCCTTGCGCCCGGAGAATTTTTCATGAAAAAACCGCCTGCACGCACCGCTTCCCGCTGGCCGGCCTGCGTTGCCGCGGGTCCGTTTCTTTTTTTCAGCGGGAAGATGGGTTACAGCGCCCGCCCCGGCGCCCTGGGTTCGACTTATGCGGCGCTCGCAGGTAAAGGCCCCGCTCCGGACAGCGATTTCCCGTGGGTCAACCGCCTTGAAGAACCGGTCGGGGCACAGGCGATTTCGATCTACGAACAGTACCGGGAATATTTCGCAAGCGCAGGCGGCGATTTTCAGCATCTGCTGCGGTATCACATTTATCAGCGCGACAAGCGGTTTTTCCCGGTATTCGATCGCGTGCGCCGTCACTACGAGTCGGCGCCGCCATCGAGCACGGCGGTCGGCATGGGGCGTTTCGAGCCGACCGACCGGGCCCGTCTCTGCATCGATGCCATCGCTCTGCGTCCTGTGGCCGGGCAAACACCGGGTTTGCGCGAAGTCAGGGACGGTGCAACCGGACACACTGCGGCCGCCACTTTCTCGCACATCATCGGCGCCGGCCCTTATTTGTTCCTCGCCGGGCAGATTCCGATCGATACGTCGAAGCCCGGCGCGCCATTGGTCCGCAATTACGACGACATTCCGGAGCAAGGCCGCTTCCTGCGCGTGGGACGCAGCCATGAGGACACGCGCAATGGCCCGATCGCGGCGCAAACGTGGTTTACCTACGATCTGATCCGGCAACACCTCGAGGCGGCTGGTTCCTCCCTCGGCGCCATCGTGAATCTGGTCGTCTATCTTCAGGACATGCGCGATTTCCCGACGTTCCACCGCGTGCACGAGCGCTTCTTCGTTGCATCGCCGCCGGCGCTCACGGTCATCGAGGTTGGCGAAGTCGGGCACAAAGGCACGCTGATCGAAATCGAACCGACCGCGATCGTGCCGAACCGCGGCGTCGAGCGCAAGGTTTTCGGCGTTGCGGGCTCGCGTGCGCCCGCGCAAATGAGTGAGGGCGTCGAGGCCGGCGGCCTGGCTTTTCTGTCCAGTGCCATCGGCGTGGATGAATCAGGGGAGCCGGTTGAATCCGCGCGCACGCTGCCGCGCGCGTTGCGCGCCAGGGTGACCCGCGATATCGCGCGCAATGTCGTGGCGCTGCAATGCCTCGCATGCATCGAGCAACTCAGGAATCGCCTGAAAGCGGCGGGCCACGATCTCGCCAGCGTGGTGCACTTGAGCGTCTATCTGCAGGACATGGACAGTTTCGAGGTGGCCGAGCGTTTGCTCATCCGGGCATTCGGCAAATGGCGCCCCGCAATGGTCGCGCTCGAAGTACCTCGCCCGAGCCCCGTCCCGGGCACGCGCATTTCAATGACCGCCATCGCCTGGTTTGGCGAGGGCAAACCGATGGTTATCTGATTGACAGGAGCAGACATGGACGCCGCGATAGTGAAGCAGATTGTGGATTCCGTCACCGCCGGGCGCTGCACCGAACTCGCGGTCGCGCTGGTCAACGTGCCCAGCCTGACCGGCAACGAGCGGCCGATCGCGGAATGCGTGCTCAAGCTGTTCAACGAAATCGGCATCGCTGCTTATTTGCAGGAGTTCGAGCCCGAGCGCTTTAACACCATCGGCCGCATCCCGGGCAAGGGCAACGGCGCGACCTTGCTGCTGAACGGCCACATGGACATTGCATTTTCCGGCACCGAGGCTTATTTGCCGAAAGCGCCGGGCTACCAGCCGAAAGCGCTCGTCAAGGACGGCTGGATACACGGAATGGGCGTGCACAACATGAAGGGTGGCTGCGCGGCGTTCATCGCCGCCGCGGAAGCCGTCGTCAGGTCCGGCGTCGAACTCAAGGGCAACGTGCTGCTCGCGCTGGTCGGCGGCGAGATCGAGCGCCACGCGGTCATACACTACCAGGGCGCGAGCTATCGCGGCGGCGGCTGCGGCACCAAACATTTCATCAATAACGGCGGCATCGCCGACATGGCGATCGTCGGAGAACCGACCCGCATGATGCTGATCAACGAGCACGTGGGTTCGGTCGGCGTGCGCATCACGACGCGCGGCAAACCGGCGCCGCTGCGCGTGGCCGACCACGGCGATGACGCCCTCAGGAAGATGCGCGTGCTGATCGACGTCTTCGACGACTTTGCGCGCGACTACTCAAGCCGCAACGAATACAAAGGCGGCCGCTCAACCGTGCATATGCATTCGATCGAAGGCGGCTGGCCGTATCGCTGCAATCGCGTGCCGATATTCTGCCACGTCTTTCTCGAATTCCGCCTGCTGCCAAATCAGAAGATCAGCGAGGTACCGCTCGAGGTCGAGCGGCTGCTGGCGCAAGTGCGGGCCAAAAAAGCGGGGCTCGAATTCGAAACCGAATTCTTCGTGACGCTGCCGCCGGCACAGGATTGCTCGACCTCCGTGATTGCGGAACGCATGCGCGCGGCCCACCGGACCGTGGTGGGCAATGCGCCGGAGGAAGGCGTCGGGCTGTTTTATTCCGATGCGAGCCATCTGCAGGCGTACGGCATCCCGGCAGTGAACTACGGACCGAGCGGACGCACCATCAGCGGCAAGGAAAACTGGGATCCGGACATCGGCGAGCATCTCTCGATCGAAGACCTGACCCAGACCGCGAAAGTTTATACCGCGCTGATTCTCGACGTCTGTTCCCGGACCCGCCAGGAGCTCGGGCTCAAAGGACTGTCCGCCGCGTGAGATTTCCCTTTATGCTCCGCTCCTGAGGCGTTCCGGTTCAATGATCGCTTCAACTTCGATCTCGACCATTGCATCAGGATGGCCGAGGCGGGATATCTGAACCAGCACGCTCGCCGGGCGGTTGTTGCGAAAGAACTTGAAGCGCTCGTCCGAGCACCTGTAGTACTCATCGATATCGGTCACGTAGGTGGTGCTTCGGACCACGTCGTCGAAGGTCGCTCCGGCGTGCGCCAGGCCTTTTTCGAGGTTTTCGCAGGTCCTGCGGATCTGCGCGCGCATATCCCCTTTCGTGACGATTTCTCCGGTCGGCGTGCGCGCCATCTGGCCGGCAACGTAAACATGCGCATGATCCGATCCGTGCACCGTTACCACGGGCGCGTAGAGCAGGTTGCCATTTTCGTATCGCCGCCACATATCTGCGGGCTGCAGAAACTGTCGCTTGATCATGAGGCTCCTTTCCTGGATAAATGATCGGTCGAATCAGCTCCCGGGAATGATCCCCGGCTGCATCGCCACGCAGTAGTCCGCGATCTCGCCCGGGCGGCATTTCCAGATGCGGTCGATGAATGGGTTCGCAAAACAATGCTGCAGCGCCTTGCGCAGCGGCCGCAGCCGGAACGGATAGCCGAACACGTGCGGATGGATCGAGACGTTGAACACCAGCGGATGGTGCGCGCTCTGCTCGACCATTTCCTCGAACTGATCGACCAGCATGTCGCAGAACTCGCGCGCGGTGTGCTGGCGGTGGATGATCTGCGGCGAATCGTTGAGCTCGACCGGATACGGCACCACCAGGATGCGCCCGGCGCGCGTGCGCATCCAGATCGGCTGGTCGTCGCACGGCCAGTCCGACAGATAAACGTAGCCCGCTTCCTGCAGCAGATCGGGCGTCCACGCATGCTCGTACGACCCGCCGGAAAGCCACCCTTTCGGCGGCTTGCCTTCGTTGCGCGTGAACGTCTCGGTGACCTCGTGGATGATGCGCGCCTCGTCGGCCTCCCACCGGAAGTCGTTGAAGTTCTCGGCGTTGGTGCGGCCGTGCGCGATGATTTCGTCGCCGCGGGCGCGGATGCGCGCGAAAATCTGCGGCGCTTCGCCGTAGAGCATGCTGTTGGTATTGTGCGCGAGCGGGATGCCGAGCTCATCGGCCAGATCGAACAGCCGCCAGATGCCGATGCGGTTGCCGTAGTCGCGCCACGAATAGTTGCGCGGCGACTGCGGTTCGCCGTGCTTGGCGTTGTCGTGCCCGCGCCCCTGCATGAACGCATGCACGGACAGATTGGTCGTCAGGCAGAACGCGAGCCGCTTGCCGCCCGGCCAGCTGTAATCCTTGCGTCCGGTGAGCGGCGAATAGTCGTAGCGGTTGTGGTGCGGAAGCTTGAGTGTCACTCCTTCACGCCTTTCTAATCGGCTCTCGCGCCGGAGTCCTTGACCACCTTCGCCCACTTTGCGATCTCGGCCTGAACGTAACGCCCGAATTCTTCCGGCGACATCGGCGCCGGTTCCGCGCCGAGGCCCGCCAGCCGCTCTTTCACGTCCGCCAAAGCCAGCAGTGCCGCGGTATCGCCGTTGACTTTCGCGATGATGTTCTTCGGCAATCCCGCGGGGCCGAAGAGACCGTACCACGAGGAGACGTCGAACCCGGGCAATCCCGCTTCGCTGACTGTCGGCACCTCAGGCAGCAAAGGTGAACGCTTCGCGCCTGTCACGGCGATCGCTCGCAGCCGGCCGCCCTTGATTTGCGGTATCGCGGGCGGAAATCCCATCGAAGCCAGTTGCACATGACCCGCGATCAGGTCCCCCACCAGCTGTCCCGACCCGCCCTTATAGGGGATGTGCATCATATTCACGTTGGCCATGGTCTTGAACAATTCCATGGAAAGATGATTCGGCGAGCCGATATTCGGCGATCCGAAATTGAGTTCTCCCGGGCGTGCCTTGGCCAGCGCAATCAGCTGTTTAACCGTTTTGACGGGGAGCGTCGGATGCACCACGATCACGCTGGGAAACGTCGCCACGGCGCTGATCGGTGCAAGATCCTTCACGAGATCGTAGCGCAGTTTCCTGAAGAGGCTCACGCCGATCGCGTGTGGAGCCCCGGCCATCAGCAGGGTATATCCGTCGGGTGCGGACAACTTCGCGACGTACTCGGCGCCGATATTCCCGCTCGCGCCGACGCGGTTGTCCACGATCACCGTATGGCTCCACCGCTCGTAGAGCTTCTGGCTGACAATACGGGTCAGCACGTCGGTCGAACCGCCCGCCGAAAATGGCGCCACGATCCTGACCGACTTGTTCGGATAGTCCTGCGCAACGACCGGCGCGGCCAACCCCGCAAGCGCCGCGACTGCAAAAACGCTCGGCAACAATTTCATGATCTCTCCCTGTTTTCCGGACATGTGAATTTCGGACGCGTGAAGTGCCTAGTGTAGAATCACCGGCGGCATCAGCACAACCCGAAATTCGACGGCGGGAGCGATATGGATCTGGGACTTGCAGGCAAGGTGGCGATCG
>Ga0082335_1002244_pt1 | contig 36915 bp, 19 predicted proteins | sample Subgrocontami58m_FD_72375 | JGI IMG/M metagenome (GOLD analysis project Ga0082335, IMG submission 72375) | Subsurface groundwater microbial communities from S. Glens Falls, New York, USA - GMW37 contaminated, 5.8 m (SPADES assembly) (version 2) ... | reverse complement strand
CCGCGCCCGCACCCAGATCGTTTACCACCACCTTCGCGCCTTCGCGCGCCGCGAGGATCGCGATTTCGCGGCCGATGCCTCGTCCCGCGCCGGTAACCACAACGACTTTGTCCTGAAGGCTATTAGCCATGATTGTTCCATCTCCCGTAGAAGTAGTTAGAAATACCAACTTGCCACAATGCAATAAGGCTGGTCACCGCGATCGATTCCATTCACGCATCAGATCGTGCGACCGGCGACAAGCCTGTGAGAGTCGCGCAGGCGGCGCTTGAAGATCTTCCCCGAATCCTCGCGCGGCAGATCGCGCCGGATTTCCACGCTGCGCGGCGCTTTGTAACCGGCCAAGTGCGCACGCAGATGGATCGCCGCAGCGTCCAAGCCGTAGCTCTCTAGCGGTTCCACCACCGCCATGATCTTGTCGCAATCGATGGTCATGGTGTGCGTTTCTTTTCTATAGTTTTGAACATGGAACGAGTGTAATATCCCTCTTTCCCGGTGCGCTCGTCAACTTTAATCGGATCCCGGCTAATAAGACGTCCTGCGAACGATCGAGATCGTAGAAGCCCGCTTTCATCGCCCAAAGGCGCGCTCGCTCGCCCCCACGTCAGGCGCTTTCCGCGCCAGCCCGTATGCGCTTTTTCGAATCTCGTCTTCCACGTATCCTGTAAACAACGCCCGGCTTCCGCGGCTTTGCATACCTTCCCCCAAAAACAGGATACATTACGTGTTACGGAACCGGACGAGTAATTTCCTCCCGCTACACTGGTGGATTTACTTTGACATATTAATACATACGCTTTAATATTTGGCAAGCTCCGGCGAGCCGCGCAACAACTTTTTCTGAATCGGACATGCAGGTATTCGAATCCACCGTCGACACCAGTGCTGAGAGTTTCCGGACCAACCGCGCCGCCATGATCGATCTCGCGCGGACGGTTCGCGCGCTTGAACAGCGCGCGGTGCAGGCCTCGGAGAAATCCGCCTCGCGCTTCGCCAAACGCGGGCAGTTGTTGCCGCGCGAGCGGCTTGCGCGGCTGCTCGACCGGGGAGCGCCCTTTCTCGAACTGATGAGCCTGGCCGGCTATTGCGGTATCGAAAATCCGGATCCCGCCTCGAGCGTGCCGGGCAGCGCGATCATAGCCGGCATCGGCTTCGTCAGCGGGGCGCGGGTCATGGTGGTGGTGAACGATTCGGGCATCAACGCCGGCGCCATGCAGCATCTCACCGGCCGCAAGGTGATGCGCTGCCAGGAGATCGCGCTCGAGAACCGCCTGCCGTTCATTCAACTGGTCGAAAGCGCCGGCGCAAACCTGCGCAGCTACCGCGTGGAGCGTTTCATCATCGGCGGAGGAATGTTCCGCAACCTCGCCCGCCTGTCGGCGGCCGGCCTGCCCGTGATCGCGGTGGTCCATGGTTCGTCCACGGCGGGCGGTGCCTACCTGCCCGGCCTGTCCGATTACGTGGTGATGGTGCGCGGCCGCGCCCTTGCCTTCCTCGCCGGCCCGCCCCTGCTCAAGGCGGCAACGGGTGAAATCTCGAACGAAGAAGAACTCGGCGGCGCCGACATGCATGCGACGGTGTCCGGCCTCGCCGACTTCGTCGCCGCGAGCGATGCGGAAGCGATCGACATGGCGCGCGATATCGTTGGCGGACTCGACTGGAACCGCGCGTCTGCCGCCGACGCAACACGCGCACACGCGGCTCCGTGCCACGACCCGGACGAGATTGCGGGCGTCATGCCGCTCGACAGCAGGAAGCCGGTCGACATGCGCGAGGTGATTGCGCGCATCGCCGATGCGTCCGCGTTCGACGAATTCCGGCCGGCCTACGGCCGCGCAACGGTGTGCGCCACCGGATTCATCGAAGGCCACGCCACCGGCTTCATCACCAATAACGGCCCGCTCGACCCGCAGGGCGCGACCAAGGCGGCGCAGTTCATCCAACTGTGCGACCAGGCGGGCACGCCCATCGTCTATTTGCAGAACACCACCGGCTTCATCGTCGGGCGTGCCTCCGAGGAGGCCGGCATGATCAAGCACGGCTCGAAGATGATCCAGGCGCTCACGAATGCGCGCGTCCCGCAGATCACCGTCATGTGCGGCGCGTCCTACGGAGCCGGCAATTACGGCATGTGCGGACGCGCCTTCGGGCCGCGCTTCGTGTTCTCCTGGCCCAATGCCAAGTCCGCGGTGATGGGCGGAGAGCAGGCGGCGACCACCATGGCGATTGTCGCCGAAGCCGGCGCCAAACGGCGCGGCAAGCCGCTTGACGCGGAGGCGCTGGAGAAGGAGAAACGCGCCATTGTGGAGAATTTCGAGTGGCAGTCGGGCGCCATCCACACCAGCAGCCTGTTGCTGGACGACGGCCTTATCGATCCGCGCGACACCCGCACCGTGCTCGCGCTCGCGCTCGCCACCTGCCGCGAAGGCGATGCGCGCACCGTGCGGCCGGTTCAATACGGCGTGGCGCGGTTTTAGAACGTTCATCGGAGAACCGTATGCACTTCACCAGCGAACACATCGCCCTGCAGGACAGCCTCAGGCAGTTCATCGCCAAGGAGATCAACCCGCATGTGCAGGAATGGGAAGCGGCGGGGATTTTCCCCGCGCATGATCTGTTCCGCAAGATGGGCGCGCTCGGTTATCTGGGCGTAAATAAATCGACCGAGTACGGCGGCCTCGGCCTCGATTATTCGTACGAGATCGCCTACTGCGAGGCGATCGGCGGCATCCGCACGCAAGGCGTGTGCATGGCGATAGCGGTGCAGACCGAGATGGCGACGCCGGCGCTCGCCCGTTTCGGCTCGGACGAACTGCGCCGCCAGTTCCTGGCGCCGGCGATTTCGGGCGAGTCCGTCGTGTCCATAGGCGTATCGGAGACGGGAGCGGGGTCGGACGTCGCATCGATCAAGACGCGCGCGCGCAAGGACGGCGGCGATTACGTCATCAGCGGCTCCAAGATGTGGATCACCAACGGCACGCAGGCCGACTGGATCTGTCTGCTGGTGAATACGTCCGAAGGCGCGCCGCACCGTAACAAGTCGCTGGTCTGCGTGCCCCTCAAGGAGAACGGCAAACGCGCGCGCGGCGTAAGCGTGCAGAAGATCGACAAGATCGGCATGTGGTCTTCCGACACCGCGCAGATTTTCCTGGACGAAGTGCGGGTGCCGCAGCGCAACCGCATCGGCGAGGAAGGGATGGGCTTCACCTACCAGATGATGCAGTTCCAGGAAGAGCGGCTGTCCGCGGCGGCCCGCCGCGTCACCGCGCTGACCGACGTGATCAACGACACCATCGAATACACGCGCAACCGCATCGCCTTCGGCAAGCCGATTCTCGACAACCAGGTGGTGCATTTCCGTCTGGCCGAGCTGAAGACCGAGATCGAGCTGCTGCGCTCCCTCGTCTATCGCGCGGCGGACGTGCACATCGCGGGCGAAGACATGACCGAACTCGCTTCGATGGCGAAGCTCAAGATCGGGCGCCTGTGCCGCGAAGTGACCGACTCCTGCATGCAGTACTGGGGCGGCATGGGGTTCACGCTGGAAAACCCGGTTTCGCGCGCCTTCCGCGATCTGCGCCTGATTTCGATCGCCGGCGGCGCCGACGAGATCATGCTGCAGATCATCTGCAAGCACATGGGCATACTGCCCAAGCGCTGAACTTCGGCGCCGCCGTGACCGTTTCCGTACGACCGTTCGACACCCTGCTGGTCGCCAACCGCGGCGAGATCGCGCTACGCATCATGCGCGGCGCGCGCCGGCTCGGACTGCGCACGGTGGCCGTCTATTCGGAAGCCGATCGCGGCAGCCCGCATGTCGAGTTCGCCGAGCGCGCGTACTGCCTCGGCAACTCGGCGCCGCGCGAGTCCTACCTCGCCATCGAGCGGCTGCTCGCCGCAGCCGCGGCGACCGGCGCCGGGGCGATCCATCCCGGCTACGGCTTTCTGGGGGAGAACGCGGACTTCGCCGCTGCGGTCGAGGCGGCAGGCCTGGTCTTCGTCGGCCCCCCGGCCGACGCGATCCGCCTGATGGGCAACAAGGCCGCGGCCAAGGAGCGCATGATCGCGGCAGGCGTACCGTGCATTCCCGGCTATCAGGGGGCGGAGCAGGATGACGCCACCTTGGTGCGTGCGGCGAAGGCGATCGGCTATCCGTTGATGGTGAAGTCGGCGGCGGGCGGAGGCGGGCGCGGCATGCGCCTCGTGAGCGAGCCCGCCGGACTGGTCGCGGCGCTGCAGTCGGCGCGCTCCGAAGCGCAGGCGGCCTTCGGTTCGCCGCAGCTCATCCTCGAGCGCGCCATCGGCGAAGCCCGCCACATCGAGGTGCAGGTGTTCGCCGATGCGCACGGCAACGTCATCCACCTCGGCGAGCGCGACTGCTCGGTGCAGCGCCGGCATCAGAAGCTGGTCGAAGAGACGCCCTCGCCCGCGGTGACCCCGGAACTACGCGAGCAGATGGGCGCCGCAGCGGTCGCGGCTGCGCGCGCGATCGCCTACCGCAGCGCCGGCACGCTGGAATTCCTGCTTGCGCCGCAAGGCGAGTTCTACTTCATGGAAATGAACACCCGCCTGCAGGTGGAGCACGGCGTGACCGAACTGACGACCGGGCTCGATCTGGTCGAATGGCAGTTGCGGGTGGCAGCCGGAGAGGCGCTGCCGCTCGCGCAGCACGAGGTGGCGTCGCGGGGGCATGCGATGGAAGTGCGGCTGTGCGCGGAAGATGCGGCGCAGGAATTTCTGCCGCAGACCGGCGAGATACTTCTTTGGGAGCCGGCCGAGGGAGTGCGCATCGATGCTGCGCTGGCGGCCGGGCTTTCCATCTCTCCGTACTACGACTCGATGGTGGGCAAGCTGATCGCGCACGCAAGCACGCGCGCCGAGTGCGTGGCCAGGCTCGTCTCGGCCTGCGAAAGCACCGTGCTGCTCGGCGTGCGCCATAACCTCGGCTTCCTGCGCGACTGCCTGCGCCATCCCCAGTTCGCCGCGGGCCTGGCGACCACCTCATTCATCGCCCGCAATTTCCCGCCCGAAGCGCGCCGCCGCGAGGCGCTGCCCGCCGCGGTCGGCGCCGCGGCGATGCTTTTCACCGGAGCTGCCGGAGGGCGCGGCTGGACCAATGCGCAGGGGCTCGGCAGCCGCGTGCGGCTCGATGAGGCGGGCAGCGGGATCGCGCACGAGTTACGCGTGCTCGTCCGCCGCGACGGCGCGGTCGAGATCGCGCCGCAATCCGCGGAGTCCGCGGCGCAAACGCTCGTCGCGCTGCACCCGGCGCAGAGCGGCAGCGCCCTTGTTTTCGAATCCGGGAACGTGCGGCATCGCTTTCGCTACGCGCGTGCCGGCGACGCCGGTTTGTGGCTGCACTACGAGGGAGAACAGTTTCTGTTCCACGAGGCGCTGCATGCGCGCGGCGCCGGCGGCAGCGCCGAGACCGGAGACGGCGGCGCAGTGCACGCGCCGCTCTCCGGCCGGGTGGTGCTGCTCGCGGCCAAGACCGGCAATACGGTGGAAAAAGGCGACACCCTGGTCGTGCTCGAATCGATGAAGATGGAGCACGCATTGATCGCGCGCATCGAGGGCGCGGTGGCCGAAGTGCTGTGCGTGACGGGCGAACAGGTGATGGCCGGCCGTCTGTTGATACGCATCACGGCTACCGAGGCGGTCGAACGGGACGGCAATTCATGAACGGCGAGCCTGCGTTCCGACCCGCTGGGAAAGTCCTACGCGCAGATGTTGCTCGACATGCCGCTGCGCATTCCGCGCAGCTTGATCGCATGAAAACAAGGAGAAGATCATGGCACTGAGGAAATGGAAGTTTTTCGCGGCGCTGATTGCGGCTATCGGCTTGCTCGGGTCGCTTCCCGCGCGCGGCCAGGCATGGCCTGCGAAGCCGATCAAGTTCGTCGTCGGCTACGCCGCCGGTTCGGCGACCGACGGCACCACGCGTTTTTTCGCCGACAAGATCCGCGAGGCCACCGGACAGACGGTGCTGGTCGAAAACAAGCCCGGTGCGGATGCCAACCTGGCGGCGGAGATGGTGGCGCGCGCGCCGGCGGACGGATATACGGCGTTCGTCGCCGGCAATTCGACGCATGCCGCGAACATCCATCTGTACAAGACCTTGAACTACGATCCGTACAAGGACTTTGCGCCGGTCACCACTTTCGCGCGCGTGCCCTACATTTTGATCGCCAATCCGGACAAGGTGCCGGCGCGGAACCTCAAGGATTTTATCGCCTTCGCCAAGGCGAATCCGGGCAAGCTCAATTACGCCAGCGCGGCGGTCGCGAGCCGCGTAAGCGTCGAACAGCTCAAGCTCCTGGCGGGATTCGACGCGCTGAACGTCAATTACAAGTCGAGTCCACAGGCCATGACCGATCTGCTCGGCGGTCAGGTGCACTTCTACATTGCGGATATCGCCACCGGCCTGACGCAGGTTCGAGCCGGGCGGGTGGTGGCGCTCGGGGTAACGCTGAACCAGCGCCTCGCGGCCGCACCGGAGATTCCGACTATCGCCGAGTCGGGCTTCCCCGAGTATGACTTCTTTTCCTGGCTTGCGGTCTGGGTGCCTGCCGCCACGCCGCCGGAGGTGGTGAAGACCTTGAGCGAGCTGATCAACCGGGCGATGGAGTCGGAGGCGGGCAAGGAATACCTGCTCAGGCGCGGGCTGCTTGGCTATCCCGGTTCGCCGCAGGCGCTGCTGGAACTGCAGACTCGGGACACGGAACGCTGGGGCCGTGCGATCAAGGCGGCGGGCATTCAGGCGCAGTGAGCGCGCAGGGGATTGGCAAACGAGAAGCAGGTTATGACGCCGGGGGTTTGTTTCAAGATGAGGGGATCCCCTCCGAGTCCCATTGCCCGCACAAGCGACGAATCGATAGATGGATCTCGAGTTAAGTCCAGAACACGAAGCGTTCAAGCAGGAAGTGCGGGCCTTCCTCGCACAGCACGGGGACCGGGCGCCGAGTGAGCGCGACATGCGCCTCAACAGCGCACAGCGGCAGGCTTGGCAACAGTTGCTGCTCGAGCGCGGCTATGTCGCCCGCACCGTCCCGAAAAAGTACGGCGGATTCGGCGCGCAACCCGATATCCTGAAACTGCGCATCCTGTCCGAGGAGTTCGCTCGCGCCGGCATTGCGGACCGCGTCGTCATCGCCAATCGGCAGGGCGTCTCGATGCTGGTGCCGACACTGCTGGCCTATGGCACCGAGGCGCAGAAGCATGCGTGGATACCGCCCACGCTGCGCGGTGAGCTGATCTGGTGCCAAGGCTATTCCGAACCGGACGCCGGCAGCGACCTGGCCGGCCTGAAGACGCGCGCCCACGTGGAGGACGGACACTTCGTCATCAACGGCCAGAAGATCTGGACCAGCGAGGCGCAGCAGGCGGACATGATTTTCTGTCTCGTGCGCACCGAACCCGAGCAGCCGAAGCACCGGGGACTGAGCTTCCTGCTCGTTCCGATGAACACGCCGGGCATCGACGTCCGTCCTCTGAAGACGATGACCGGGAGATCCTCGTTCAACGAGGTGTTCTTCACCGACGTGCGCGTGCCGGCGGATCAGATCGTCGGCCGGCGCGGGGAAGGCTGGAAGGTGGCCAACGAGACGCTGAAGCACGAGCGCGGCGTGCTCGGCAATCCCGACGTCGCCGCGAGCCGCATGCAGTCGATCATTGAACTGATGCGGCGGGAGAGCGTCGATGGCAGCCGTGTCCTCGACAACCCGGTGATGCGCGATCGCCTGCTCAGGCTGCAGGCCCGCGTGCTGGCGATGCAGTTTCATGGCGCACGCCTGCTGACGATGCAGATGAAGGGCGAGGAGACGGGGCTGGCGCAACTGGTGGTGAAGCTGCAGGGATGCGAACTGAGCCACCAGGTCGCGGCCCTCGCCATCGATGTCATGGGAGAGCTCGGCGTTCTCTATACCGGCAGCCCCCATGTTCGCGACGAGGGCGCCTGGCAACAGCACTACATGTTCGATCTGGGGCTGATCATCGGCGGGGGTACCGCGCAGATCCAGAAGAATATCATTGCCGAACGAGGTCTGGGCATGCCGCGCGAACCCGGACCGGACTCGGTCTAACGGAGTATCGACAATGGATTTCGGTTTGTCCGAAGCGCAGAGGGCCTTGCAACAGGCTGTGCTCAGGTTTCTGGACAGGGCGTCGTCTCCGGACAAGGTACGAAAGGCCGCCAACGGCGAACGCGCGGTGCGGGAAGAAATCCGCCGCGGCCTGAACCGACTGGGCGTCACGGGCCTGGTGGTGCCCGAATCGTTCGGCGGACTGGGGCTGACCGTGCTCGACGCGGCGCTGACGCAGGAAGCCCTGGGTCGCAACGCGGCGCCCGCCGATATCCTGAGCGACACGATGGCCATCGTCGGCATCGAGCAGGCGGGCACCCAACTGCAGAAACAGCGCTGGTTCGCGGACGTGTTGTCCGCCGAGGTTCGCTTCGGCGTTGCATTGTCGCACCGCACCGGCGCGCGTGACGGCGCCGGGGTCCGGGTCGAAGGCGGGCGGCTCGACGGCAAGGCGCTGTTTGCACTCGGGACGGACGCTGCCACCCATTTCATGGTCGCCGACGATTACGGAGGATTGTGGATCGTCGACCGCGACGCGCCCGGCCTGGGCGTGATCGCGCTGATCACCATCGACCCGACGCGGTCGGTCGGTGAATTGCGAATAGAGCGGGTGCAGGCTGAGCCCTTGTCATCGGGCGCCGACATGGCCGCAGTGGTCGATCGAATGATCGCCGTCGGGCGCACGCTGCTGGCGGCCGATACGCTGGGCGCGGCGCAGCGCATGTTGGAACTCGCGGTGGCCTATTCGATGGAGCGCAGGCAGTTCGATCGTGTGATCGGCTCGTTCCAGGCGGTCAAGCACCTGTGCGCCGAGATGGCGGCCGAGATTGAACCGAGCCGGTCGCTGGTCTGGTACGCGGCATACGCCGCGGACGCCAGGCCTGGGGAAGTCTCGCTGATGGCCTGTCACGCGAAGGCGCACCTTGCGGAGGTCGGGCAGTTCGTCGCTCGCACCGCCACGGAGGTGCACGGCGGCATCGGGTTCACGGACGAGCTGGGTCTGCACCACTGGTTCAAGCGCATCGGCCTGAACCGTCAACTGCTCGGCGGACCCGAGCGATTGCGTTGGGAAGCCGGCCGTTTACAAGGGTGGGCGCAGGCGTAGCGCCCGGATGCCAGAGCGCTGGTGGAGATGGAAGCCGCCACCCAGGCGATCTTCTTTTGTTCGGAATTCCACAGAAAAAGGCCATTGCCGGCTTTCTGGAAAACTAGCGCTTCGAGTACCATTGGGACCGGTTCGACGACCCGAAATAGATCAAGGAGAACACATCATGCCGGGACCCCTGCAGGGCATACGCATCCTTGACCTGTCGCGTGTGCTTGCCGCGCCATGGTGCGTGCAGAATCTCGGCGACCTGGGCGCGGACGTGATCAAAATCGAGCGCCCGGATTCCGGCGATGAATCGCGTCACTGGGGGCCGCCGTGGCTGGCCGACGCCGACGGAACGCCGACGCGCGAGTCGGCATACTTCCTGTCCGCCAACCGCAACAAGCGTTCGGTGGCCATAGACATATCGAAACCGGAGGGGCAGCGGCTCATACACAGGCTCGCCGGGCAGTCCGATATATGCGTGGAGAACTTCAAGGTCGGCGACCTTGCGCGCTACGGGCTCGACTATGCGTCGCTGTCGACGATCAATCCGCGCCTCATCTATTGCTCGATCACCGGCTTCGGGCAGGACGGGCCGTGCGCGAAGCAACCGGGCTACGATTATCTATTCCAGGGTATGGCCGGGCTCATGAGCGTTACCGGAGAACGCGATGAGCTGCCGGGCGGCGGGCCGCAGCGCTTCGGCTTGCCCATAGTCGATCTGTTTACCGGCATGTACGCCACGGTCTCGATCCTGGCGGCGTTGCATCATCGCGACACCAGCGCTGAGGGGCAGCACATCGACGTATCGCTGTTCGGCGCGGCGCTCGCGATGAGTTCGGGGGTTTTGTCGAACTACTTCAACAGCGGCAAGGTGCCCAAGCGCACCGGCAACGCCTCGCCCAACATCACGCCATACGGCGTATACCCCTGCCTCGACGGCCAGATGATCGTGGCGAGCGCGAACCAGCCGCAGTTCGAGGCGCTTTGCGGGGCGCTCGGCAAACCGGAATGGAAATCGGATCAGCGCTTCCGCGACAATGCAGCCCGGATGGAGCACCAGGAAGAGCTGCACGCGCTTTTTTCCGCCGTGCTGCGCACCCGCCCGCGGACCGACTGGGAAGAGATCTTCTCCAAAGTCGGCGTGCCCGCGGGGCCGATCAACGACTATGCGCAGGCGATCGCCCATCCCCAGGCCAAGCACCTTGGGAGCAAGCTGCGGTTGCCGCACACACTGGGCGTCATGGCGGCCGGCGTGGCCAATCCGATGCGCTTCTCCGCGACGCCTGTCGAGTACCGCCGCGCGCCGCCGCTCCTAGGCGAGCACACGCGCGAAGTGCTCGTCGAACGCCTGGGACTGACCGCGGCAGAACTGGTACGGCTGGAGGCCGCGCGAGTCATTACATGCGCGGCGAAGGCGGCACCCCCTCGCGCCGGCGAGGGGTAGCGCGAAATAGCACGCATTCTCTCGCCGGCTTCGGCGACGATCGGCGTCTGAAGCCAGGCATCGAGCCGGAAACGGTCGGGCAGCGGCGGCGCGAGTCCTCCTCGTGACGCCGCCGGCACCGAGCCGCCGTCTACGGGGGATTCCAGGAACACCTGTGCATCAGCGCGCCCGCGCGCGGCGCTTTTTCCCGGCCGCTCTGGTGCCCGCAGTCTTCATTTTCCTTCGACCCGATCCAGTGAGGAACGGCACGATGAGCAGCTTCTCTCCCTCCGCGACGAATTCGGAGACCGTGAAGTCCTTGCTGAACGCCCAGTTTTTCAGAGCCCAGGTGTGACCGAACACGACGTACTGATAGGCCATTATCCTTACGTCGAACGGGTGCATCAGTCCTTCACGAATGCATGCCTCCAGGCACTGCCGGATTTCCCCGACGATCCCCGTTTCGATTGCCTTGATCTGATGGCGCTGCTCCGACATCAGGTCCTTGGTCGATCGGTACGCCAGAAGCACCTCTTGCGCGTGTTCCTGGGCTATCGCGCAGTTGATCGTCAGCACTCGTTTCAGCGCCGCGAGGGGGCCCATCTCTTCAAGAAGGGCGATGATGTTCTCCTTCTTGTACTTTTCGAGAACCGCGCATAATGCACGGAAGAGCACATCTCTCTTGTCCTCGAAATAACGATATATCAGTCCTTTCCCGACGCCAATCTCGTTCGAGATATCCTCGATAGTCGTCCGCGTGTATCCGCGTTCGGAGAACAAGGCCACCGCCGCATTGGCGATCTGTTCCGTCCTCCTCTCGGCCACCGATGTCGAGCGTTGAGCGGCGTCTCCTTCGTTGGCAGGCATTAGTCTGGACATTTCACGTTTTCCGTGGTGATGAAGGCCGCAAGCGACGGCGATTTGTCAGGCGATGTTGGGGTCCAAACGCCTCGATACCCAACGCCCCGCCACGCGCGCGTACTGAGTATGGTATGAAATGACTGACCAGTCGGTCTCGTTCAATTTACGTTTAAGCTGCGGGAATGTCAACTGACTCGGTCGGCGCTGACTCGGTCGGCGCGTTCGCGAGCTGGTCGCCGTGTCCGTATGTATCGGAACGGACTTCGGTCCGGCGATGCGCGAACTCGACGAGAATGTGCCGACAATCCGTATCTTGCCGGGTGCGGCGCTACAAACGGGATGCTAAACGTAGCGACATATCTTGGAGGGCTTGCGCGGGGGCGAGAGACCGGGGGCGAGCGGCCACGCTGGACGCCCGGCAATGGGCGGCATTAGTTAGGACGCCATGTTTAGAAGCTGTGTTCCGGCCCGGGGAAGGAGCCGTCCTTCACCGCGCGCACATAATTCTCCACGGCCTGCTGGATGCTCGCCGCGCCGTCCATGAAATTGCGCACGAACTTCGCCTTTTTGCCGGGGAACACGCCCAGAAGGTCGTGCAATACCAGAACCTGGCCGGAGCAGTCTCGTCCTGCGCCTATGCCTATCGTCGGTATCGACAAACTATCCGTGACCTCCGCGGCGAGTTTGGCCGGGATCGCTTCGAGCACGATCAGGCTGGCGCCCGAGCGCTCCAGCGCGAGCGCATCCTCGATCAACTGCTTGGCTGCGTCCGCGGTCTTGCCCTGGACGCGAAAACCGCCCAGTTGGTGCACCGACTGCGGCGTGAGGCCGAGATGTGCGCACACCGGGATGCCGCGCTTCACCAGGAACTCGGTCGTCGGGGCGAAGGTCGCTCCGCCCTCGATCTTGACCATGTGGGCGCCTGCGGCCATGAGCAGCGCGGCGTTGCGAAAAGCTTGCTCGGCATTTTCCTGATAGCTGCCGAAAGACATATCGCCGATCAGGAACGCGCGTTTTGCGCCGCGCGCGACGCAGCCGACATGGTAGACCATGTCGGCCAGGGTGACGGGCAAGGTGGTGTCGTGCCCCTGTAGCACATTGCCCAGCGAATCGCCCACCAGGATGCTGTCGACGCCGGCGTTCTCCAGCAGCGCGGCAAAGCTCGCGTCGTAGCCGGTGAGCATGGCTATCTTGCTGCCGTCGCGGCGCAGTTTGTGCAGATCGGTGAGGGTGATACGCTTGTCGTTCATGGGGACCGTCCGGGAAAAGTGAAGGTTTAGATGCAGCGCCCGCCGTCGAAGCCATGTTGGCGATGGCGATTTTATCCTGCAAACGCATTGAGACCCCTGCAGTCTATGTCGATCAGTCCGCTATCTTACCGCCTTCCGCGCGCCTGTTTCTCGGCGCCCGCCAGAATCGGCGCGCAGATCTCATTACAAAATGAGGGGATATCTCCCTTCATGCTCCCCTGATTCAGGGGCCGTTTCGGTAATTCTGAAACGGCCTCTTAGTTATTTATCCGGCCTGTGATTCACTTATTATTCTCCATCTTGAACGGGCTGTGTTCATTCAGTTCGTCCACGTAGCGATCGATGCCCTGATGTTCGCGCGTGAGGAAACGCTCCACCGCATCGGAAAACTCGGGGTGCGCGAGCCAGTGCGCCGATAGCGTTTTCACCGGCAGGAAGCCGCGCGCGAGCTTGTGCTCGCCCTGGGCGCCGCCTTCGAACACCTTGATGTTCTGCTCGATGCAGAATTCCAGCGCCTGGTAGTAGCAGGTTTCGAAATGCAGGCAGGGCAGGTATTGCAGCGCGCCCCAGTAACGGCCGTATAAGGTGTGCTGCGAGTACAGATTGAACGCGCTGGCGATGGGCTTGCCCTCGAGTTCGGCGACGATGAGCAGCACGTGCTGCGGCATGGTTTGCCCCAGGCGCTGGAACAATTCCAGGTTGAGATAGGGCGTGGAACGGTGTGCGCGGTAGGTGCGGTTGTAGCAGCGCGCGAACAAGGCCCAGTCGCTCTCCTTGATCTCGTTGCCGCGCAGGCGCCGGAAGCTCACGCCCGCATCGCGCATCTTGCGCCGCTCCTGCCTGATTTTTTTGCGCTTGTCGTGCGACAGGTGGGAGAGGAAGTCGTCGAATGAGCCGTAGCCCGGATTGCTCCAGTGGAATTGCACGCTCGAGCGCAGCATCATGCCGGCGGCCTGCATCAGAGCGGCTTCTTGCGGCTCGGGGAACAGGACGTGCAGCGACGAGGCATTCTGCGCCAGGGCAAGCGCCGCGCGCACCAGCGCCGCGCGCTCAGCGTCGGTGGCGGCTAGAAGGCGCGGTCCGGAGACGGGCGAGAACGGGATGGCGGCCAGCAGCTTGGGGTAATACGCGAGGCCGTGGCGTTGATAGGCATCGGCCCAGGCCCAGTCGAACACATATTCGCCATAGGAGTGCGACTTGAGATAAAGCGGCATCGCGGCCCTGAGCCGGGGGGGAGGGACTCCACTACCGTCGTTTTGCGCAGTTTCGTCCCACAGCGTCAGGAATTGCGGCAGCCAACCGCTGTCTGCAGCCGCGCAGCCGGTCTGATGCAGGGCGTGGAAGAATTCATGCGACAGCATTGGGTGGCCGCCCGCGAGACGGTTCCAGTCGGCGGCATCGACGCCGGACAGATCATCGAGCACGCGTGCGTGAATTTCGGGCAATTACCAAGCTCCTGATATCCGGCGCGGCAAGGCGGCGGCGCCGTTGAACCGGTGCTGCGGACGCGATTGACTCGCAAGTTCCGGATGATTATTGGCGAAGGGTCGGCGCGTTGCAAGCGGTATAATTCGGCGATGAGCAATTCGGTCAAAATCGCCGTCGCGCAAATGAATTGCGTGCTCGGCGACCTCGCGGGCAACGCCGCCAAAATTCTCGATTGCGCCACACGCGCCAAAGCCGCCGGCGCCGAGGTTCTGCTCACCTCTGAACTGTCCCTGTGCGGCTATCCGCCCGAAGACCTGCTGCTGCGCGACGGCTTTTTTCGCGATTGCGCGGCCGCCCTGGATGAGCTCGCGGCAGCGTTGCCGGCGATCAAGGTCATCGTCGGCCATCCGCAGCTCGCCGGCGGCAGGCGCTATAACGCCGCCTCGGTGTTGCAGGACGGCAGGATCGCGGCGACCTATCGCAAGCGCAATCTGCCCAATTACACGGTATTCGACGAGGAGCGTTATTTCGAGCCCGGCAGCGAGCCGGTGGTGTTCGAGGTGAACGGCGTGCGCCTCGGCATCAATATCTGCGAGGATCTGTGGGGCGAGCAGGGCCCGGTCGAAGCAGGCGTCAGCGCCGGGCAGCACGGCGCCGCGGCAGGCCACCACAGCAAAGCGTGGCGCGCCGATGCGCCGCGCCTGGCGCGCGCCGCGGGAGCCCAGGTGCTGCTGGTGCTGAACGCTTCGCCCTATCACACCCGCCAGCATGCCTCGCGTCTGGCAGTGGCGCGCAACCGCGCCGCCGAGACCGGGCTGGCCATCGTTTATGCAAACCTGGTCGGCGGCCAGGACGAACTCGTGTTCGACGGCGCTTCCTTCGCGCTCGATGCGCGCGGAGAGGCGACCCACCAGCTGCCGTTTTTCGAGGAGGCGCTGGATTACATCGATATCGTCGATGGCGTGCCGCAGGCCGGCAGCCGCGCGCAGGCCTTGTTTTTGGAGGCTGCCGTGTACCGCGCGCTTTGCCTTGGCGTGCGCGATTACCTCGGCAAGAACGGTTTTCCCGGCGCAATTCTCGGATTGTCGGGGGGCATCGACTCGGCGCTGACGCTGGCGATCGCCTGCGATGCGCTCGGCGCCGACAAGGTGCGCGCGGTGATGATGCCCTCGCAATACACCGCCGACATCAGTTGGCTCGATTCGCGCGACATGGTCAAGCGCCTGGGCGTGCGCTACGACGAGATTCCGATCAGGCCGGTGTTCGACGCCTTCCTCGCCGCGCTCGAGGGCGAGTTCAAGGGGCGGCCGGTGGATGCGACCGAGGAAAACCTGCAGGCGCGCATCCGCGGCACGCTGCTGATGGCGCTATCCAACAAATTCGGCTCCATCGTCCTCACCACGGGCAACAAGTCGGAGATGGCGGTGGGTTATTCCACGCTGTACGGCGACATGGCGGGCGGTTTCGCCGTGATCAAGGACGTCGCCAAGACCTTGGTCTACCGACTTTCCGAATATCGCAACAGCCTGGGCGAGGTGATTCCGCGGCGCATCATCGAGCGCGCGCCCTCTGCCGAACTGCGTCCCGGCCAGACCGACCAGGACAGCCTGCCGCCGTACGCGGTGCTCGATGCCATCATGTCCGCCTACATGGAGCAGAACCTAAGCCCGGCCGAGATCGTCGCCGGCGGCCAGCGTGAGGAGGACGTGCGCCGGGTGGTCGGGCTGATCAAGAGAAACGAGTACAAGCGCCGCCAGGCGCCGGTGGGCATACGCATCACCCAGCGCGGCTTCGGCAAGGATTGGCGCTATCCGATCACGTCGAGATATCGGGAGAAGTTCGGTGGGTAAGAGATCATTACAAAATGAGGGGATCCGGGTGGGAACGGAAGGGTCCCACTCCTTCCTCGGCCCCTTCTTCTTCCCTAAGTCAGGGGCCGTTTCGGAAATTTTGAAACGGCCTCTAAGTTTTCTCTCCCGCCGCCTTTTGTTGCTATACTTCTCCTAACTGCGACACGGGAGAGTCCGCCATGAAAAAAATCGACGCTGTGGTAAAACCGTTCAAGCTCGATGAGGTGCGTGAAGCCTTGTCGGAGATCGGGGTGAGCGGACTGACCGTGACCGAGGTCAAGGGCTTCGGCCGGCAGAAGGGCCATACCGAACTCTATCGCGGCGCCGAGTACGTGGTGGATTTCCTGCCCAAGGTGAAAATCGAGATTGTTGTGGCCGATAATATGCTCGAGCAGGCAATCGAGGCCATCATCAAGGCCGCGCGCACGGGCAAGATCGGCGACGGCAAGATATTCGTCACTTCGGTCGAGCAGGTGGTGCGCATCCGTACCGGCGAAACCAACGAAGCGGCGATCTAGTTGTTTGAGGCCGTTTCAGAATTATCGAAATGGCCTCTGATATAGGGGAGGATGAGGGGATGTTTCCCCTCATATCGAGATAAGGTCTCAGGATTTCAACAGCACCACCAGCGCCCCGCCGCCGCCGTCCACCGGACGCGCCTGGCAGTAGGCCAATACTTCCTCGCGCTGGGCCAGCCAGTGTTTCACTTTTGTCTTGAGCACCGGCTCCCGGTTCTTCGAGCCCAGCCCCTTGCCGTGGATAACGCGCACGCAGCGCACGCCGCGCTTGACGCAGCTTGCGAGAAAGTCGGCCAGGGCCTCGCGTGCCTGGTGACGGTCGAGGCCGTGCAGATCAAGCTGGCTCTGAATCGCCCAGGTGCCGCTGCGCAGTCTGCGCAGCACCTGGCGCGAAAGCCCCGGGCGCAGGAAATTTGGCTCGTCGCCGGTTTCGAGCCAGTCTTCCGCAGTCCATCCGGCGGCGAGGCTTTCCCTGAGCGCTTCCTGCTCGTCCAGCTGCGACTGCACCGGGTAGGGCAGCGGCGCTTCCTGCTTGCGCAGCGCCTTGCCGTGGTGCGGCAGGGGCTTGGCGTCGGCGACCGCTTGCCTGAACAGACTCCGGTCGTTCTCGGACAGCAAAGTGCGCTTCGTCATAATGTAACAGCAGAATCCAGAGTGCAGAGCGGGGTATCGGTATTGCGCCCCGCACTCCGGGTTCGCCCTTACTCCAGGTTGTCCAGGTATTTTTCCGCGTCCAGCGCTGCCATGCAGCCTGAGCCGGCGCTGGTCACGGCCTGGCGATAGACGTGGTCCTGCACATCGCCCGAGGCGAACACGCCGGGTACGCTGGTGGCGGTCGCATTGCCCTCCTGACCGCCGTGCGTGAGGATGTAGCCGTTCTTCATTTCGAGCTGCCCCTCGAAGATCTGCGTATTGGGTGTGTGGCCGATGGCGATGAACAGCCCGTGAACCTGGAGTTCCTCGTCGCCGCCGCTCTTGACGTCCTTGATGCGTATGCCGGTGACGCCGGTCTTGTCGCCAAGCACCTGGTCGAGCACGCTGTTCCATTTGATGCTGACGTTGCCGCTCCTGGTTTTCGCCAGGAGTTTGTCGATCATGATTTTCTCGGCGCGGAACTTGTCGCGGCGATGGATCACCGTGACGTGGCGCGCGATATTGGCGAGATACAGCGCCTCCTCGACCGCGGTGTTGCCGCCACCGACCACGGCCACGTCCTGTCCTTTGTAAAAAAAGCCGTCGCAGGTGGCGCAGGCCGACACGCCTTTGCCCATGAATCTCGTTTCGGATTCCATGCCCAGGTACCGGGCCGAGGCGCCGGTGGCGATGATCAACGCGTCGCAGGTGTAGCTGCCGTTGTCGCCCAGAAGCGTGATCGGTTTTTGCTGCAGCATCGCCGTATGAATCTGGTCGAAGACGATTTCGGTCTCGAAGCGTTCGGCGTGCTTCTGGAAGCGGGCCATGAGGTCCGGGCCCTGCACGCCGGCGAAATCCGCAGGCCAGTTGTCGACGTCGGTGGTGGTCATCAGTTGACCGCCGGGGGCGAGTCCGGTGAGCAGCACCGGCTTCAGATTGGCGCGCGCGGCATAGACGGCCGCCGTATAGCCCGCAGGGCCGGAGCCGAGGATGAGAAGGCGGGAGTGCTTGTTCATGTTGATCTTCTTGAAGTTGGATATAATAAAATAGTCGGATTAGAACGGCGACTGGCTTAAATTATACCGTTCCAGGCCGGCTGCACTTGGGAGAAGATCTGTAGTTCGCTTTAAGAATATTTTCCAATATTGTTTTCAACAATGGTTCAGACTGCAGATTGCGGCTAAGTCTGCTCCGTAGAATAACTAAACGGTAAAAGGCGCCGGCAGTTTGATGAAACCTTTCATATGTGCGCCCGCAATCGCGCTGCTTTTATCGCTGGGCGCGCAACTCGCTCATGCGCAGGCGCAGCCATCCGCGGCGCCTGCGCCGGCTGCGGATCCGCGCTTCGACATCAACAAGTTTATCGTTCGCGGCGCGACCCTGATCCCGGCGGACGGAATGAAACTTCTGCTTGCGCCGTATATCGGCAAGAGCAAAGACTTCGGTGACGTGCAGAAGGCGCTGGAAGCCCTGGAAAAAGCCTACACCAGCAAAGGTTACAGCGCGGTACAGGTCGTCCTGCCGGAGCAGCAGATCGACGCCGGCGAAGTCGAATTCGACGTCGTCGAAGCCAAAATCGGCAAGATCGTCATCGAGGGCAACAAGTATTTCGATGAAGCCAACGTCCGCGCCAGCCTGCCGCAGGTGCGGCAAGGGCAGGCGCCAAATATTTTTCATATCGCCGATAACCTGCGCTTGGCCAATGAAAACCCGGCCAAGCAGACCACCGTGCTTTTGCGCAGCGGCGCCGAGGAGGGTCAGGTCGATGCCGTGGTGCGCGTTGCCGACGAGCGTCCCAACAAGCTCAGCGTTACCCTGGACAACACCGGCACGCAGCAGACCGGCATATTCCGCGTGGGCTTCGGCTATCAGAATGCGAATCTGTGGAACCGCGACCATGTGTTGAACGCCCAGTACGTGAGCGCGCCCAACGACGACGACAGGACCGGTCGGCTCGGCTTGTACCCGAGCAAGAATGTGTTTATCGTCGGCGCCCAATACCGCGTACCGCTGTACCGCCGGGGCGACACGCTGGAATTCTCGGCCGGCTACTCGAATGTGGACTCCGGCGTGGTGGCGAACCTGTTTAACATCAGCGGCAACGGCAGTATCTTCGGCGCTCGCTACAATCAAAATCTGGAAAAAATCGGAGACCTGGAACACAAGCTCAGCTATGCCCTGGACTGGCGCGGCTACCAGAGCGTGGTGACCCAGATTGGCGTCGCCGGCGCCGGCCTGGTGCCGGATGTCACCGTGCATCCCATCAGCCTCACGTATGCCGGCACCTACCGGAAGAGCGAGAGCGACACCAGTTTTTCCCTGTCGGCGATTCAGAACCTGCCTGGCGGCAACGACGCCGGGACCGGGGCATTCGAGGGAGATCCCCTGGTCACCCCGGCGCGGCCGGCGGCGCGCGCGGGCGCGAATCCGCGCTATTTCATGACCCGCTGGAGCTTCAACCACAACCGGGCGCTGCCGCGCGACTGGCAGTTTCGCTGGGGCATGAGCGGGCAGTTTACGCGCGATACGCTGATTGCAGGCGAGCAATTCGGCATCGGTGGGGCGGACTCGGTGCGCGGGTTCCTCGAGCGCGAGATCGTCAACGACTACGGTTATCGCGGCACGCTGGAGTTCTACAGTCCGGACTTCGGCAGCATCGTGCCGCTAGCCGGCGCCAGGCTGCGCGCGCTGGCGTTCTACGACTGGGGTGCGGTGAGGCGCATACGCCCTAGCGTGCTCGAAATACATGGCCAGCACGTCAGCAGCGCCGGATTCGGCGTGCGTTTCTCGCGCGGCACCAACGTCAGCTTCAGATTGGATGTGGCCACCGTGACCGACAGCGGCGGATTGCAGAAAATCGGCGACGTGCGGGTGCACGCGAGCTTCGCGTACATATTCTAGCGAGGGGGGCCAAGGGAAGGGGTGGGATCCTTCTCTTCCTACCCGGCCCCTTGTTCACCAAGTGGACTTTCCCCTCAAGGGGGATCGAGACCTTCGGGGCGTAAATCCCCCAAGCCAGAGGAAGCTCTGATTAAGTCGCGGACTCAATCAGAGCTTCCTTATGCGTCCTTGCCCGCCGGGCTTGCGCCCGCGGCGGGGACCGCCGGACGCCGACAGCCATCCAGGAAATCGAGGCGTCGAGTGGGGTTGGCAGCTCTTTTTTCGTTGAAATAGTGAAATTGTGTGAAATAGTTCCTGTCTTCTCTTGTCCGGAGACCTTAGTCTGGAGCGGAAAAACGGGGAATAGACCGGGTTCGATCCGGCATGCGGGCCGTAGCCAAATTCCACAATCCTGCCAAGCACATAGGCCGGATTGTGCTAACATCAATATCACGGTGAAAAGCGGTTCTATTCGCCTTCTCGATTTGGGTTCGATGCACAGCTGACCGGGCGCGAAAAAGCCACGAAGCTTGGCGGGTGCGAGCGGAAGGGTATTCGGTGAGAGCAGAACGCGCGGTGACCTCGTTACTCCGGCGCATGGCCCTGGCTGTTGCGGTGGCCTCCTGCTTTGCCGGGTATGCGTACGCCAATCCGGTCAATCCGACCGTTATCAGCGGCGCGGCCACTTTTGCCGTCAGCGGCAAGAGCCTCAACGTCACCAATACCCCTGGCGCGATCATCAATTGGCAGGGGTTCTCGGTAAAAGCCGACGAACTCACCCGCTTTATCCAGCAAAACGCGCAAAGCGCGGTGCTGAATCGTGTGACCGGCCAGGAACAGTCGGCGATCCTGGGACAATTGCTGTCCAACGGCCGCGTCTATCTCATCAACCCCAACGGCATTACCGTCGGCGCCGGCGCGCGCATCGACACCGCCGGCTTCGTCGCCTCCAGCCTCAGCCTCAGTGACAAAGACGCGCTCGCCGGCAAATTCAAGCTGCAGGACACTGGGGCATCGGGCAAGGTAATCAACAACGGCACCATCACCACCCCAACCGGCGGCTTCGTCTACCTCGTCGCGCCCAACGTCGAGAACAACGGCATCATTACCAGCCCCAAGGGCGAGATCATCCTCGCCGCCGGCAAGACCGTGGAGCTGGTCGATTCGCAAAAACCCGAACTGCGCGTGCTACTGACCGCGCCCGAAAACACCGCCATCAACGTCGGCAAGATGATCGCTGAGGCGGGCAGCATCGGCATTTTCGCAGGAACGATCAAGCAGAGCGGCTTGATCTCCGCCAACAGCGCGGTGGTGGGAGAGAACGGCAAGATCGTTCTCAGGGCGAAGAAGGACATCACGCTGACTGCGGGGAGCAAGACCGAAGCGTCGGGGCCGCAGGGGGGGGTGATTGAGATTCAGTCTGAGTCGGGTGAGGCATCCATCGCGGGAACGGTTGAGGCGAACGGCACGCAAGGAAAGGGCGGCACGATCAACGTTGCGGCGCCGGCCGGCGTCACGGTCACGCCGACAGCGCGCGTGAGCGCCAACGGCAGCGAAGGTGGCAGCGTGACGCTTACCTCCAGCGCCGGTTTAGTCAACGTGTCGGCACCGGTATCGGCTAATGCCGCGACCGGGGTCGCCGGTCAGATCGCGGTGAATGCCGCGACGATCGCGGCGCTCAGCGTCGGGCAGCTGAGCGCCAACGGCGGACAAGGCGGCGGCGCAGTTTCAATTCGCGGCGTTGGCGGTGTGACGCTGGATGCGGTCAGTTCAGCGCAGGCGAGCGGTTCTACGGGTGGAACTGTCAACATTGCCGCCGATCAGGGCGCCATTGCGTTGCAGGGCACGATCGATGTTACGGCGACCGGCGGTGTAGGCGGCAACGTGCGAATCACCGCACGTTCCGACATCACGCTCGACGTTGCCAGCCGGATCCTCGCCAGTGGCCGTTCCGCGAGCGAAGTGCGGATAGAGTCGGGCGAGGGCACGTTGCTCGCGTCCGGATTAATAGACGGCCAGGGCAATGACGGCCAGGGAGGGCGCGTGCTGCTGCTCGCGCCGCGCGTTGGCCTGATCCGCGAGGCGGTGGTGAATGTCTCGGGGCGAACTGGTGGCGGGACGGTGCTGGTGGGTGGGGACTTTCAGGGCAAGAATCCGGGCATCCAGAATGCGCGGCAAACCTATGTCGGTCCCGATGCACGTCTCGTTGCTGATGCCGTTTATATCGGCAATGGCGGGAAAGTCATTGTTTGGGCGGACGATACAACGCGGTTCTACGGCACCATCGTCCTTCGCGGCGGTGTGCAGGGAGGCAACGGCGGCTTCGCCGAAGTGTCGGGCAAGCGAAATTTGACCTTCGCGGGCAGCGTGAATCTTAGTACGACGGAAGGAAAGTCAGGAACATTGCTGCTCGATCCAAATGACTTGTATGTTGGAGCCATCCAGGGCGGCGCGACAGAGGATACGACGAATCCCTTCGAAGCCACGGATGGTAGTAACTATTACGTAGTGGACACCACCAGTCTCGCGGGAGATGCTAACTACACTCTGACTGCCGGTAATGACGTGATTTTCAATAAGAGTTTCACGTTTGGATCGGCAGCAGGTAAAACGGTATTATTGACCGCGACAAACGCCATCACGTCAACGGGGTTCGCTGTCGCAACAAGTGGCGGGGCGTTGACGCTCAATGCGGCCACCATGGCCCTCGGTGCGCTTGACTCCGGCGGTGGCTTGCTGACGATCAATAACTCTGGTGCTGCGAGCCAGTCCGGTGCATTTGCGGGATCGGGTGGTCTGACGAAAGAGGGCACGGGTACGCTGACCCTGTCTGGTGCGAACACCTACACGGGTGCGACCACGATCACGGCGGGCACGCTGGCGCTGGATGCAACGGGCACGATTGCGGCGAGCTCCGGGGTGGCCAATGCGGGCACATTCACGATTGCGGGTAACAAGACGATCGACTCGATGACGGGTGCGGGCGCAACGACGCTGGGGGCCAACACCCTGACGATTGGTGATACGAGCAACACCTCGGGCACCTACACCGGTGTGGCGAGCGGCACGGGCGGGATCACGAAAGAGGGCACGGGTACGCTGACGTTGTCTGGTACGAACACGTACACGGGCGCAACGACGATCAACGCAGGCACATTGAGCGTGGCGACGATTGGCAACGGTGGTGTCGCGGGGAATCTTGGCCAGGCGAGCAATGTCGCCGCGAACCTGGTGCTGGGCGGAGGCAGGTTGCAATACACGGGCGCGACCGCCTCGACGGATCGCAACTTCACATTGACTGGCGCTACCACGTCTTCGATTGACGTTACGGTGGGTGCCACTAACCTGACGCTTGCGGGCGCGAGCACCGCCACGACGGGGGCACTGACCAAGGTGGGTGCGGGTACGCTGACCTTGTCTGGGACGAACTTGTACACGGGTGCGACCACGATCACGGCGGGCACGCTGGCGCTGGATGCAACGGGCACGATTGCGGCGAGCTCCGGGGTGGCCAATGCGGGCACATTCACGATTGCGGGTAACAAGACGATCGACTCGATGACGGGTGCGGGCGCAACGACGCTGGGGGCCAACACCCTGACGATTGGTGATGCGAGCAACACCTCGGGCACCTACACCGGTGTGGCGAGCGGCACGGGCGGGATCACGAAAGAGGGCACGGGTACGCTGACGTTGTCTGGTACGAACACCTACAGCGGCGGCACGACGCTCAATGTAGGCACGCTGCGTGCATTGACCAATGCGTCGGCGTTAGGAACGGGCACGGTGACGCTGACCGGTGGCACACTCCAGTTAGCCTCGGACACGCCAACGGCTTTCAACAATAACGTCGTGGTAACTGGTAGCAGCACGATCGAGTCCGATCGTGTAAGCGCTACAAGTGCGGGAGTGACGCACACGCTTGGCACGTTGAGCATCGGGGCGCAGACGCTCACAGTTAGCGCGGGCGCGAACGTAACGAGCGGAACGGCGGGTCTGACTTTTGGGGCCACCACGCTGACTGGTGGAGCGACGTTATCTCCAGGGACGAATGCACTCCTGACAGTAGGCACTGTAGATGGTACGGGCAAGACCCTTACGGTGAACGGCTCAGGGAGTATTTCGTTTTCTGGTGCTGTGGGCGGCGGAGGTCGTCTCGGGGCGGTAACGATAACGAACGCAAAGGACGTATCCGAATCGGCTGGTATTACAGCGGCCTCCCTGACGCAAAGCGCAGGCACCGGCACGACGACGCTCGATGGGGCTGTGAACACCGACACGGCAGCAGGGGTGAGCCTGGCCACGGCTGGTGCGATCACGGTGAATAGTAGTATCACGACGACGACAAGTGGAGCTGGTGGCACCGTGATTTTGGAGGCTGGTGGGGCAATTACTACGGCGGTGGCTGGAACAATTACCACCACTGGCAGCGGTAATTCGGCCGGGGGTGAGATCTTCATTCATCACACTACAGGAACGGCCAATCAGGCGATCACGCTGAATGGGGCGATTGCGGCCAAGGGTGGGACTGGTGGCGCCTCGGGCAACGGCGCGGTGGTAACGTTGTTGAACGACAGCGGGGTGATTGCGCTCAACGCGGGCATTGACGTGAGCAAGGGTTTGGGCAGTGACGGCACGATCCAGCTGAAGGCCTCTGGGGACATCACCGATGACGCGAACGGCAACCTGGTGGCCAACACCACCGGGCTGGTGAACGCGGTCTCCACCGGCGGCAAGATCGTGCTCGATCGTAACGACGCGATCACCACCGACGGTCACAGTGTGGCCAAGGTGGCGCTGGAGACCTCGGGCACGGGCGGTGATCGCAGCATCGTGTTCCACGAGGCGAGCGCTCTTGAAGTGATCACGGCGACGGCCACGGGTGCTCTGAGCACGCCGGCGAGCGTGGCGGCCACGAGCGTGGGCAGCCGCGCGCAGGGCGCGAAGACGGTGGCGGGCACGAGTAACGGTGCGGTGGTGATCAAGTCGGGCGGGGCGCTCACGGTGTCGCAGGCGATCGTCACGACGCCAAGCGGTGCGGACACTGCGGGTGGCACGGTGGTGCTGGAGGCGGTCGGGGGTATTACCACGCAAACGAGCGGCACGATCACCACCGATGGCAGCGGCAATGCGGCCGGTGGCGAAGTGCTGCTGGCGAACGCGACGAGCGGGAACATCACGATCGGCAAGGCGATCAGCGCGCAGGGTGGTTCGTCGGGCACGCCGGGCACGGCGAGCGACGGTGGGGTGGTGACGCTGATCAACACGGGCGGGAACATTGTTCTGAACGAGGCGATCACTGTCAGCAAGAACGCAGCGGGCACGAACGACGGCACGATCCAGCTGAAGGCCTCTGGGGACATCACCGATGACGCGAACGGCAACCTGGTGGCCAACACCACCGGGCTGGTGAACGCGGTCTCCACCGGCGGCAAGATCGTGCTCGATCGTAACGACGCGATCACCACCGACGGTCACAGTGTGGCCAAGGTGGCGCTGGAGACCTCGGGCACGGGCGGTGATCGCAGCATCGTGTTCCACGAGGCGAGCGCTCTTGAAGTGATCACGGCGACGGCCACGGGTGCTCTGAGCACGCCGGCGAGCGTGGCGGCCACGAGCGTGGGCAGCCGCGCGCAGGGCGCGAAGACGGTGGCGGGCACGAGTAACGGTGCGGTGGTGATCAAGTCGGGCGGGGCGCTCACGGTGTCGCAGGCGATCGTCACGACGCCGAGCGGTGCGGACACCGCGGGTGGCACGGTGGTGCTGGAGGCGGTCGGGGCAATCACGCTAAACACTAATGGGTTGATTACAACAAACGGTGCACCCAACACTACTGGTGGAGGGTCCGGAGGCGTAGGCGGCGAGATCTTTATCCATCACACCGCGACGACGGCGGGTGATATAACGCTTGGAAAAGCCGTGACGGCGGCCGGGGGTTCCGCTGCTGGTGGTGGAGCCACCGGCGGAAATGGCGGAGTCGTGACGGTGATCAATGACGACGGGAGGATATTGATCAACGCGGTTCTCGACGCGAGCGGTGGGGCGAGCGGGACTGTGGCGGCGGGCAATGGCGGCACGATCCAACTGAAGACTGCCAATCCCACGGCGGCTATGGGCACGATTACGCAAACGGCGGCGATTACGGCCACAGGCGCGACGGGCGGTTCGCTAGCAATTATCAACGCATCTGACACCGTGACGTTGCAACAAACCTCGAACGACGTCGCCAAGTTGGCGGCGAACATCACCGCGACGAACAAGGGCTTCAACTACACTGATGCCAATGCGGTTTCCGTAGACACGATCACGGCGGGGACCTTGACGGCACCCTCGGGTGCGCTTGCGGCGGCGACCACGATTGGTATCGCCACCCAGGGTGGCACGGGCGGGGATGTGAAGGTGGTGGTGCTGGGTACGGGGACCTCGGGTGTATTGAATGTGAACCAGGCGATTCTGACCACGCCTGCGACGGCGGTGGCCGGTGGAGCGGTGGTGCTGGAGGCTGGTGGGGCGATCACGCTGCAGACGAGCGGCACGATCACGACCACGGGTGGCACGGGTGGGGCGACCGGCGGGGTGGGTGGGGAGGTGTTCGTCCATCACGTGGGCACGACGGCCGATGCGATCACGCTCAATAAGGCGATCACGGCCAAAGGGGGTGCGGGCACGACCACCGGGGGCAATGGTGCGGTGGTGACGCTGCGCAATGACAACGGCACGATCCTGATCAATGCCGGTGGTGCGGTGGATGTGAGCGGGGGTACGGGCACGACGGCGGGCAATGGCGGGACGATTCAACTGGTGAGCGCTGGGACGAGTTCGGCGATCACGCAGGCTGGGACGACGGCGGCCGAAGCGCTGCTGGCGACGGGGGCGACGGGTGGTTTGCTCAAGGTCAATAGTGCGGACACGGTGACGTTGCAGAACCCGACCAACAATGTGCAGACGCTGGCGGCCAATATCAGCACGGCGGGCAAGAGCTTTAACTACACCGATGCCAATGCGCTGGACATCGGGACGGTGGCGGCGGCTGGGGCGGTGAGTGCGCCGGCTGCGCCTGCGGGCTCGGGGCTGAGTGCGAGCCAGGCGCTGATGAGCGGGATCACTACCGTGGGCAATACGGGCGGGGATGTGAAGGTGGTGGTGCTGGGTACGGGGACCTCGGGTGTATTGAATGTGAACCAGGCGATTCTGACCACGCCTGCGACGGCGGTGGCCGGTGGAGCGGTGGTGCTGGAGGCTGGTGGGGCGATCACGCTGCAGACGAGCGGCACGATCACGACCACGGGTGGCACGGGTGGGGCGACCGGCGGGGTGGGTGGGGAGGTGTTCGTCCATCACGTGGGCACGACGGCCGATGCGATCACGCTCAATAAGGCGATCACGGCCAAAGGGGGTGCGGGCACGACCACCGGGGGCAATGGTGCGGTGGTGACGCTGCGCAATGACAACGGCACGATCCTGATCAATGCCGGTGGTGCGGTGGATGTGAGCGGGGGTACGGGCACGACGGCGGGCAATGGCGGGACGATTCAACTGGTGAGCGCTGGGACGAGTTCGGCGATCACGCAGGCTGGGACGACGGCGGCCGAAGCGCTGCTGGCGACGGGGGCGACGGGTGGTTTGCTCAAGGTCAATAGTGCGGACACGGTGACGTTGCAGAACCCGACCAACAATGTGCAGACGCTGGCGGCCAATATCAGCACGGCGGGCAAGAGCTTTAACTACACCGATGCCAATGCGCTGGACATCGGGACGGTGGCGGCGGCTGGGGCGGTGAGTGCGCCGGCTGCGCCTGCGGGCTCGGGGCTGAGTGCGAGCCAGGCGCTGATGAGCGGGATCACTACCGTGGGCAATACGGGCGGGGATGTGAAGGTGGTGGCGGCTGGTGCAATAACGGTTTCTCAGAATGTGACAGCTGGAGGCTCGGGCACGGTGGCTTTCACGGTGACCGCCGGCAACACGTTACTCAACCACACCGCCAACACCATCAGTAGCACCACCGGATCGATAACCTTGACCGCCGATAAGATGGCTCTATCCGGAGGCACGATCAGCACAGGTTCAGGCGGGATTACGCTGAGGAACACGACTGCGACCAACGCGATCAACTTGGGGAGCGCGGTCGACACGACGGCGGCGACGCTGGAACTCTCGAACGCGGAACTGGCGACGGTCAACACCTCGGGGACGTTGACCATCGGCAATGTGAGCCAGACGGGCGCGATTATTGTGAGTGCGGCGGCGACGACCAATCCTACGGGCGGTGGCGGCACGGCGCTCGCCAACAGGACGGGTGGAATTACGATCAACAACGTCCTGACCTCGGGTAATGCCGCGAAAGCGCTGACGCTGACGGCTGATGGCGGCGCGGGCGTGGCCGGTATTATTGCGGATGCGGCGGGCACCACAGGTGTAGTGGCCGGGCTGCTGACCACAACCTCGAACGGAGGCACCAGCCTGACAGGTAGCGGCAACAAGGTGACGAGCTTCAACGCGACCAATGCAGGCGCGGGCAACATTTCGCTGATCAACAACGCCAATCTGACGATCACGGCCGTCACCCAGAACACGGGGAACGTGACGGTGCTGAATACGGGGACGTTGGGCACGACCGGTACGATATCGGCGGCAGGCGGCGCCATTGATCTCAAGGCCAGCGGCGCAATGACGCTCGGCAGCACCGTGAATACTGCCGCGGGCAGCACGTATCTGACTTCCGGCGCAGGAATCACACAGACGGCGGGCACGATCATCACTTCGACGCTGGGAATGAACGCGGCCGGGACGATCAGCGTAAACAATGCGAACTCGGTCGGTACGCTGGCAGCGAAGACCACCAGTGGGTCGATCACCTATCAGAACGGCGGCACGGCGCTGACGGTGGGGAGCGTGGCGGCGGCGGGGAATTTCACCGGCGCCACCGGGTTGGATAGCAGCACGACGGGCGGCAACATCGATCTGAAGACTGGCGGGGGCGGGCTGACGATTAACAACAACATCGTTGCGGGGTCGGGCACGGTGTACCTGACCAGCGGGGCGGGAATCACGGAGGGTTCGGCGAATATCACCGCGGCAACGCTGGGGTTGAATGCGGCGGGGACAATCGCGGTGAACTCGGCTGGGAATAATGTCAGTATGCTGGCGGTGACGGCGAATTCGGGGACGATTACCTATCAAGACGCGGACGCACTGACGATCGGCAGCGTGGCGGGCTCGGGGAACTTCCCAAGCACGACGGGAGCAAACACGAGCAATGGGAATATCGACTTCAAGACTGGCGGGCTGCTGACACTCAACAACAATATTGTCGCCGGATCGGGCACGGTATACCTGACCAGCGGCGGCGGAATCACGCAGGGCACGGCGAACATCACGGCGGCCACGCTGGGGATGAATGCCGCCGGTGCGATCACGGTGAATAGCGCGACGAACAACGTTGCGACGCTCGGTGCGACGACGACTTCTGGCGCGATTCAGTACCAGGACGCTGACGTGCTGGCGCTCTCCAGCGTGGCGGCGTTAGGGAATTTCACCAGCACGGGCGCGACGGTGGCGCTTTCGACCGCTGGCGGCAATGTGGATATCAAGTCGCAGACTGCAGCCAGCGCGCTGACGATCAATAACGACATCAATGCGGGCGCGGGGACGGTGTACCTGACGAGCGCCGGCGCGATCACGCAGGTAGGCGGCAAGATCGTAGCGGCCACGCTGGGGATGAATGCGGCCGGTACAATCGCGGTGAACTCGGCGACGAACAACGTCACCACAGTGGCGGCGAAGACCACTGCCGGGACGATCACCTATCAGGATGCGAATGCGCTGACGCTGGGCACTGTGGCGGCCTCGGGGAATTTCCTGACGACGACGGGGGTGAGCACCAGCAATACCCAGATTGACATCAAGAACGGAGCCGGTCTGCTGACCATCAGCAACGACATCGTCGCGGGCACCGGCACGGTGTACCTGACCAGCGGGGCGGGGATCACGCAGGGCGCCGCAAAGATCACGGCGGCCACGCTGGGGATGAACGCGGCTGGCGCGATCGCGGTGAACTCGGCGACGAACAATGTCACCACGCTGGCGGCGAAAACCACCTCCGGGACGATCACCTATCAGGATGCGGACGCGCTGACGCTGGCGAGCGTGGCGGCCCTGGGGAACTTCGTGACGACCACGGGCGTGAGCACGAGCAACGCAAGCGTCGATCTCAAGACCGGCGGGTTGTTGACGATCAACAACGACATCGCTGCGGGCACCGGGACGGTGTACTTGACCAGCTTGGGCGGAATCACCGAGGGTCCGGCGAAGATCACGGCGGATACGCTGGGGATGATTTCGGTGAACGCGATCGATGTCAACAACACGGCAAACAACGTCGGCAACATGGCGGCGAAGACCACGGCAGGAACGATCAGCTATCAGGATGCGGACGGTTTCGTGATTGCCACCGTGGCGCCTTTCGGCAACTTCGCCGGCGTGAGCGGCATCAGCGCCAGCGCCGGGGCCAACAACCTCACCCTGACGGCCGGCGGCGCGGTGACGCAAGTGAGCACCGCGGCCGGCATCGCCGCAGCGGGCCTGCAGCTCTCTGGCGCCGGCTCCTTCGCGCTGTCGAATCCCGGGAACAGCATCATCACGCTGGCGGCGGATACGACGAACTCGATCTCCTACACCTCCGGCACCAGCTTCATCATCGGCACGGTGACGACCTCGGGTCTGAGCTCGCCGGGTGACATCACGCTGACAGCGCTTGGAGCCGGAGACATCACGGTGTCGAGCAACATCCAGAAGACGGGCTCCGGGGCACAGACCCTGACCATCCAGGCGAATCAGAATGTTATCTTCAACAATGGCGCGGACGCAGGACTCGCAAGTGGCGCGACGAATACCTACAACGTGGTGCTGAACGCAGATCGCGACGCGACGGCGGGCGGCGCGATTCAGCTGAACCCAGGCTCGGTCATAAACAGCAACGGCGGCAGCATTACGCTGGGTGGCGGGTCCAACCCGCTTTCGACGGGTGCAGTTGGAATAGGCGCGCTGACGGATGGGGTGCTGCTGGACAATGCGCAACTGATCTCCGGTCTCGGTAACGTCAGCGTTCGCGGCACGGGCGCAGCTGCCGGCGGGGTCGGGGTGAACCTCTATAATTCCAGCACTGTCACTACGAGCGGCGCCGCAACAGTCCAGATCACCGGTACGGGAACGGCAGGCAACAACGACATCAGGTTGGCCAGCGGAGCCAATATCATCGGCGGACCGAACGCGGCCGGCGACATCCTGCTGAACGGCACTACCGGCGGCGGCATGGTGCTGGGTACGAGTGGCGACACGGCGACGATCCAGACCACGGGCAACATCACGCTCAACCAGACCGGCGGCGGCGTCTCGCAGGGCAGCGGCGTGTTGCTTGCCAACGGCTTGCGCCTGATCGGTTCGGGCGCGTTCAACCTGAACCAGGCGAGCAACGATGTCAGCGTGCTGGTGGCCGACCTCACGGGCGGGACGACCACGCTGTCCTACCACGATCCCAACGGTTTCTCCATTGGCGCGAGCGCGGGCGGATTGACCACGGTGAAAACCGGCGGCAGTGCAGCGGATACGACCTTTGGCATTACCGTGGGCACGTCGGCGACGGCGGCCAATACGCTGACGCTGACCACGGATGGCCCGGTGACCCAAGCGACCGCGGCGGACAACGTGACCGCAGGCGGGTTGCAACTGCTGGGCAGCGGATCGTACATGCTCGCGAACAGCGGCAACGATATCTCGACGCTCGCCGCGAACGTCGCGAATTTGGTCAACTACGCCGACAAGGATGGCTATACCGTCGGGACCGTTGCGGACGCATCATCCGGGGTGCAGACAAAGGGCATCACGACGACCGCCGATGGCACGGTCACGCTGACAAACGGCGGCACACTGAAGGTAAACTCGCCGATCGTTTCCGATGGCGATTTTACCCAGAACGGCGCCGGCTCCACGGTTCTCGAGGCCGATATCGTGACCACAGTTGACTTGGTGCAATTTGCCCGACCGGTTACGGTGACGGGCGGGCCGAGGTTGATCGACACGACGCGGGCGCCGGCGACCGGGCTGGGCGGGACGATCCAGTTTCTGAGCACGCTGGATGGAGGCGGCAATTCGCTCACGTTCATGACTCCGCCGGCGACAGGAAACATCAGCATCGCCGGCGCCGCGACCAACATCGCCAGTTTCACCATGAGCGGAAAGGACATCAACCTTGCCGACGTGACCACGACCGGGCCGCTGAATCTGAACGCGACAGGCACCGCAACCCTGACCGGCTCGATCGCCAGCACAAACAAACCGATCGTGCTGATCGCGAACGAAATGGTGCTGATCGGTGCGATCAATGGGGGCAGCGGCGCCGTGACGCTGAAGCCGAACAACCCGAGCAACGCGATTCTGCTCGGTGTCGCAACTGCCGCAACGAATGACGCCGCCGGGACGCTGGAGTTGTCCGACAGCGAACTCAATACTATCACCACCACGGGCGGCCTGACCGTAGGCGCAAACAACAATACCGGCGCGATCACGGTGGTCGGTGCGCTTTCGCTGGCGAAGGCCCAGAACGGCTTCACGCTCGTGAACAACACGGGCGGCATCGCCATCAACGCACCGGTTAGCTACACGGGCGGAAACGGTAACCTGACGCTGAGCGCCAACGGCGGCGGCGCGGCGGTGGGCGCGATCAGCAACAGCGGCAGCGCGCTCGATGTGAGCGGGACGCTGGCGATGAACGCCGCCACCGGGGTCGGAACCTTGGCCTCGCCGATGCTGCTGTCGCACGCCGCCGGGACCACAATGGCCGTGACCAACACGACGAGCGGCGGGGTGTTCGCGCGCGCCGACCTGGGCGACCTTTCGGTCACCTCGATCAACAACAGCGCGGCGGCGAGCGGCGGGATCAACCTCAATGTGGGCGCCAACCTCAATATCGACGGCACGGTGCAAAACACCATCGGCGACGTCCAGTTTGTGACGGGCAACGATACGACTTATACGGGTGCCGGCGGGTTCGGACTGTCGCCTGCCTCGGTCGCCGCGGGCACGCTGGGCGGAGTGAACATCAACGGCCCGGTGATCGCCCGGAACGGTGGCGCGATCTCGATCTTCTCTACCGGGGCCGTCAAACAGAGTGCGAGCATTGCCGCCGGAATGCAGAGCATTGCGGCTGCCGGGACGGTTGCGCAGGGTCCGCTCAAGGTACGCACCTTCAACAGCGCTAACCAGGCGGGCGCGATCGACCTGCGGAACAGCCTGGCCGGCAGCGGCAACAGCATGGGGCCGATTACGCTGGAGGCGCGCCTCGCGGGCTCGGCCAATCCGCCGCCTTATGCGCAGAGCAGCATCGATTACAAGAGCATCAACGGCATCAATGTTTCCGGCATCGGCACGGCGGCGAATTTCTCGCTCGCCGGCACGGCGATCGACATTGGCCCGGGGGTCAACCTCACCGGCTCGGACGTTAGCCTGATTGCGACTGCGGGAGATGTGACCGTGAGGTCGGCCGTCACCAACGCGCAGATCAACGGCGGCCAGTCCGGCGGCTCGCTTAATCTGTACGCCTCCGGCAATATCGTATTGAACAATCCCGGCGGCAGCAGCAGCGGCGTGGTGATCGGGCGGGACTTGGGCACTCTCGACAAGCTGGGCAACAGGGAGTTCGAGAAATTCGATCACGCCCTGAAGCTGGTAGCCGCGGGCGACGTGAGGATTTATGGCACCGTCGAAGTGACGGGCGATCTGGCGCTGCGCGCCAACGCCAGCGCGAGCGAGGCATCCGGACCCGGCGGCGTCGCCGGCTTCGGCGCCGGTTCGGGCAGCGTGATCATCGCGGGCTCGGCGGGTAATGCAGTCGAGGTGCGCGCGAAGAATATCATCGTCGGGGTGAAGGACGCCGACGGCAAGCCGCTGCCGGTGCAGAATCTGATCGTCGATAACAGCGCGAATACGGCGGAAACCGGCAAGTTCTTCGACTCGATCTTGCGCGCCGACAACAAGCTCGACATCTATCTCAATGGCGACCAGGGCGGCCCCGGAACGTCGGGCAATATCTTGATTACGGGCGGTACGGCTTCGGCGACCTCCGCCAAAGACGTGGCGAAGAGTTCGGCCTTGGCCGCGGTCCGCGGCGATGTCGTCACTATCCTCGGGATCAAGGGTGGGACGCCAATTGCGCAGAATCCGGATAGGCAAACCGTCAACCCGCTGGCGCCCTACGCCGGCAACAGCAGCAATATCACTCTGCAGGGCGGTACGGCCACGAGCAATACCAAGGCCGGGGGCGGTGCGCTGGCCGCGGCCGACGCGCTCATACTCGGCACCAGCAGCAAGTTCATCGATATCGGCGGCAACCTGCTGCTGACCGGCGGCACGGCAGATTCGAAGGACGGCGGCCAGGTGTCGGCTTCTGCCACGATCGACCCGGTCACCTTAGTGGTTAATACCGGCGGCCACATCAAGCTGATCGGCGGTACCGGCGCCGGTGCACCGGCGGCCCTTCTCAGCGGCGGCGACATCCAGATCAACGTCGGCGGCAAGTTCGACTACGCCTATAAGGATGCAGCCGGGAACGAACACACGGTGCCGAATGTCGGCCTGCTGCTGACGGGCGGAATCGGATCGGGAATCTTCGACCGCAGCAATCAACAGATCACGCTTCTCGACGATGTCTCCTCCCAAGTTTTCTTGCGTTTCCCCGCGGTAAACGGAGGCGCGGGCGGCGGCTTCTACTACCTGAACACGGACACGGCCAAGGCCACGGCCTTCATCCAGTCGCTGTCGACACGCGGTTTCGACGATTCACTGTTGGCGTATATTCTGTTCGCCGCAAACGAGGAAACCCGGACCGGGCGCATTCGCACCGGCGTTTCCAACACGGATGACATAAGCAAGCCTTCCTGCAATTAAGCTCGGAGGCCGTTTCGGAATTAGCGAAATGGCCTCCAAAATAGGGGAGTATGAGCAACATACAAGAAGCAACATACAAGGGAATATATCCCCTCATTTTGAAACATCTTACGGAGCCTGAGTCGTTCCAGGTTGCGTGCCCGTGACGGGGCAGCAATGCGTTTTCCGGCACGGCAGGACTAAAGAAACGGCAAACCGAGTGCGGCCCGCCTCGGCAATGAGTACAAGCAAGGAATGCGACATGGCCCGACCGGCAAGCGTATCGACCACATTGCTGCACAACGTGCCGCTGTTCGCGGGTCTGGACGAGGCGCAGTTGAGCGTGCTTGTGCGCGTGATCGTGCGCAAGAGCTTCGGCCGCAACACCAAGATCATCGGCGCAGGCGATCCTACCGATTCGCTCTACATCATCATCGACGGCCGCGTCAAAGTGATGTTGAGCGACGAGCACGGTCGGGAAGTGATTCTTTCCATCCTCGGGCGAGGCGAGTTCTTCGGTGAGATGGGTCTCCTGGACGACAGCCCGCGCTCGGCCAGTGTGGTCACGCTGGAACCGTGCGAGCTGCTCAGCATTTCCAAGGGCGACTTCAAGCGCAGCCTGGCGGAGAATTTCGACCTGTCGCTGATGGTGATGCGCGGCCTGGTGAAGCGGCTGCGCGAGGCCGACGGCAAGATCGGCAGCCTGGCGCTGATGGACGTGTACGGCCGGGTGGCGCGGCTGTTGCTGGAGATGGCCGACGATGTGGATGGGGAGAAGGTGATCGTCAAGAAACTGTCGAAGCAGGACATCGCCAAGATGATAGGCGCTTCGCGCGAGATGGTCAGCCGCGTGATGAAAGACCTGCAACTCGGCGGCTACATCGAAGTGCGCGGCCGCTCCATCGTCCTGCGCGACAACATCCTGCTCGCCGAATAGGCGTTGCTGCGCTCGCAGCCATCTGCCTGAACGCCCTGGCCTGAACGCCCCGGCCGGGCCGGCCCGGGTAGAATCTGTTAGCATAAAGAACAATTTGCAGCCGCTTTATGCGCGCACGATGCAAACGGGCCCCGATGGAGGACCAGCCGATGAGGTGGAAACCCCCGTGGGGCAGGCACGTGCCGCTCACCGGGGGAAATTAGAATGGCGGGAAGCATGTCGGGCATGTCCAGCGTTTCCACCACGCTTTTGCGCAACGTCCCCTTGCTTTCCGTGCTGAGCGAGGAAGAGATCGCGCTGCTGGCCCGCGTCGTCTCGCGCAAATCTTACGCCCGCGGCAGCCTGATTCTGGGCGCGGGCGACCCCACCGATTCGCTCTACATTCTGATCAGCGGCCGCATCAAGGTGTTCATGAGCGACTTGGACGGCAAGGAGGTCATTCTCGCCATTCTCGAGCCGAATGAGTTTGTCGGCGAAATGGGCTTGATCGACAACAGCCCGCGTTCGGCCAATGTCGTGGCGCTCGAAGCCTGCGAGCTAGTCTGTATTTCGAAGCCCGATTTCAAGCGCTGCCTGGCCGATAACGTCGACATGGCCATGACCGTGATGCGCGGCTTGGTGAAGCGGCTGCGCGAAGCTGACAACCAGATCGGCAGCCTGGCGCTGATGGACGTCTTCGGGCGCGTGGCGCGGCTGCTGTTGGAGACGGCCGAAGTGATCGACGGGGAGAAGGTGGTAACCAGGAAACTGTCAAAACAGGATATCGCACGCATGATCGGCGCCTCGCGCGAGATGGTCAGCCGGGTGATGAAGCACCTGCAATCGGCGGGGTATATCGAAGTACGCGGCGACACCATCGTTATCCGCGAGAATATTCCGCCGTCGGACTAGCGGTGAACGTGAATTAATTCACGAATCACCGCTTGTTCTCCGACGATGATTTTGTTTTTTTCAGGTAAATTGCGGAATATTTTGCGGATCGTGAACTTGTTCCTCGATTTTTTTGCGGAAAGTGAAGTATATTTGCATTTGTTTAGATGGG
>Ga0082335_1002243_pt1 | contig 36925 bp, 31 predicted proteins | sample Subgrocontami58m_FD_72375 | JGI IMG/M metagenome (GOLD analysis project Ga0082335, IMG submission 72375) | Subsurface groundwater microbial communities from S. Glens Falls, New York, USA - GMW37 contaminated, 5.8 m (SPADES assembly) (version 2) ... | reverse complement strand
TACCTGACGCAGAAGAAGACCGACCGCGGAGCCGTCCTGGCCGATCAGGGCCCGAAGCGCGTCTCGATGCACGTTCTGTCGGATGAAGTCACCGCCCACGATCTGATCGCGTCCATGAACAACGCGCTGGCGGCGAACCTCCTGCCGCACGAACTCGCGCTGCTGGAAAAAAGGATCCGCGATATGAATCGCATGATGAGTTCGATCAAGGCGATCAAGAAAGGCAGCGTGGTGCACCTCGATTACCTGCCGGACACCGGCACGCGCGTCACCGTCAACGGCGAGGAGAAGATCACGATCCCCGGCGCCGACTTCTTTCCCGCCATGCTGCAGATCTGGATCGGTCTCACACCGGTCGACGGCCGCCTGCGCGACGCGATGCTCGGCGGCCGCCGCGCGCCTTAAAGCTGTTCTAGATCTTTACCCCCCTCTCCCGCTTGGGCGGGAGAGGGCCGGGGAGAGGGTGGGCAGTCATTCGGTTACGCAATTCTCAAAAATTCCGATAACGCTTCGCTGCGCTTGTGACAAGCTTGCGCATCAGCGCACGCAAACTCTTCGGTTCCACAACTTCCACCTCGGGACCGAAGCTCGACAGCCACCACTGAAGCTCCCTCGTTTCCTGCACCGTGGCGGTCAGTTCAAATCGATCTTCGTCCAGTTTCCTGATGATCTGATCCGGACTGAGTTGAGTTTCGGCAAGCGTGTCCGCCGGGCCGCGGTCGAATATCGCAACGAGGCGAATCTTCCTGCCGGTCGGCCAGCCGAATCCGCCTTCCTCGATATATTTGTCCAAATCGAAACCGCGCGGCGATGTGGCGGGTTCGTCCAGCACTTGCGCGGACTTGATGCGGTGTAGCACGAACTGCCTTATTGCATCATCTTCGGCCAGCGACGCAACGAGGTATATGACGCCATCACGGTCCACGAGCCCGAGCGGATTGATCCGATAGGATCGTGTTTGACATCAGCGACCGCAAGGCGTGGTGTGTGGAGAATAAAGTGGGTCCGGCACTGCGGGAAACAGTTCCCCCGCACTTATCCGTTCGATTATCCCCTCGGCGTAGCGCTGGCTCGGTCCCCCGCCAGGCAGGAACCATTCGACTGCTACACTCGAATCAAGGACGATGCGTTCAACGGCCATGTCGCGCGGCGCGGACTTCCTTGAGATAGGCTTGGCCCGACCCAACCGCGCGGCCAGGCTTCGCTCGCCGCATCGCGGTCAACAACACCAAGGCCGCATGCCGGGACGGCGCGCGGGTTTTCGCCGGTGCCGCTCGCAGGACGTATACGCCGGGTACCACGCAGATCCTGAGCTTTTTTTCGGGCGCATTCATGAGATCTCACGCAGCCCGCAGCCAGTTCTCGATGGTGAGACCGGGGATGCGCAGAAAGTGGCGCATGTTATCTGTGACACAAACGGCACCCACTGCGATGGCCTGAGCAGCAATAAGTGGATCCATGCGCCCTATCTCCTGGCCGGTCTGTTCGAGGTAACGCCGAACGGCAAAGGCTTGTCGTGCCGCTGCCTCGTCGAACGCCAGCACGCGCGTGCTCCGTAAGAGTGCTTCGAACCAAAGGTTCTTCGCTCGAGGGGTGCGTGGTCGAGCAAGACCGACCCAAACTTCTACAGCAGTGATTGCAGACACATGTAGCGACCCGCGCGGGGCGGCGACGATGCGATCTTCGAGGTGGCGATGACCTTGTTCCTGGTTGAGGATCGCGGCGATGATGCAGGTGTCAAGTAGATACTTCACTTCTTGAATATGCGGTCGGAAATCCGCGGACCGAATTCCCATGGCCCGAGCTTTTGCATCTCCTTCAACACGCGCAGTACATCCCGGCCGTAGGCGGTCGATTTCGGCATCGGCGTGGTCTTCGCGCCGTTGGTCATGCGGCACGCTTTCGGGCGCTTTGCAGTAGTAGCGGTCATGGGTGCTCTCCTGACGAAAGTTCTATCCCGAATTCTACACCGGAGCGCTCGCTCTTTGGTTCGCACCTTCCGTTCACATATTCGGATAGTTCGGCCCGCCGCTGCCCTCGGGCGTGACCCAAACGATATTCTGCGTCGGGTCCTTGATGTCGCAGGTCTTGCAATGCACGCAGTTCTGCGCGTTGATCTGCAGCCGTGGGTTGGCGCCGTCGGCATCGCGCACGATTTCGTAGACTCCGGCCGGGCAGTAGCGTTGCTCCGGCGCATCGTAGAGTTCAAGATTTATTTTCACCGGCACCGTCGCATCCTTAAGCGTCAGGTGTACCGGCTGGTTTTCTTCGTGATTGGTTCCCGAAAGATAGACCGAGGAATTTCGGTCAAAGCTGAACACGCCGTCCGGTTTGGGATACTCGATCGGTTGGACCTCAGTTTTTTTTGTCAGCGTCTCATGATCGGCGTGCTGGTGACGCAGCGTCCAGGGGGCGCGGCCGCGGAGCACGACCTGGTCGATGCCGAACATCAGCGAGCCGGTGTATAGCCCCTTCGCCATCCAAGGCTTGAAATTGCGCGCGCGGTGGAGTTCGTCGTACAGCCAACTCGCGCGGAACGCTTCGGGATAGGCAGCGAGTTCGTCGCTCGTGCGTCCCGCCTGCACCGCCTCGAATGCCGCTTCGGCGGCGAGCATGCCTGACTTGATCGCGCAGTGGCTGCCTTTGATGCGCGATGCGTTCAACAAACCGGCATCGTCGCCGATCAGGCATCCGCCCGGGAAAACCATTTTCGGCAGCGACTGCAGCCCGCCCGCGGATATCGCCCGCGCGCCGTAGGCGATGCGTTTGCCGCCTTCGAGGAACGAGCGGATTGCGGGATGCGTCTTGTAGCGCTGGAATTCCTCGTACGGGCTCAGATACGGATTGGTGTAGGCAAGCCCGACGACGTAGCCGATCGCGATCAGGTTGTTTTCCATGTGATACAGGAACGAGCCGCCGTAGGTGCTCGCGTCAAGCGGCCAGCCGGCGGTATGGATCACCAGACCGAGCTGATGTTTTTCAGGTTTGATTTCCCACAGTTCCTTGAGTCCGATGCCGTAGACCTGGGGGTCCGCGCCGTCGCGCAGTTTGAATCGCTCCAGAAGTTGCTTGCCGAGATGGCCGCGGCAGCCCTCGGCAAAAAACGTGTATTTGGCGTGCAATTCCATGCCGGGCTGATGGTTGGAGGTCGGCTGGCCGTCTTTGCCTATCCCCAGGTCGCCGGTTGCGACTCCTTTCACGCTGCAGTTATCGTGGTAAAGGACTTCGGCGGCGGCGAATCCGGGAAAAATTTCGACGCCGAGACCTTCGGCCTGCTGACCGAGCCAGCGGCACACGTTGCCGAGGCTGATCACGTAATTGCCGTGATTCTGAAAACACCCCGGCAGCATGAAAGTCGGCACCCTGAACGCCGAGCGCTCGGTCAGTATCATGAAGCGGTCTTCGCTCACCGGCGCGTTGAGCGGCGCGTTGAGCTCGCGCCAGTTCGCGAACAACTCGGTGAGCGCGCGCGGATCCATCACCGCGCCCGACAGGATGTGCGCGCCGACTTCGGAGCCTTTTTCGATCACGCACACGCTGATCTCGTTGCCGCGCCCGGTGGCGAGCTGTTTGAGGCGGATCGCGGCGGCCAGGCCAGCGGGGCCGGCGCCGACGACCACAACGTCATATTCCATCGCTTCGCGTTGTGTCACGATCCAGTTCCTTTCGATACGCCAAGATTATTTTCAATTCCGATGTAGGGTGCGCTTGCGCACCATCCGGCAATCGGTGCGCAAGCGCACCCTACATCGGAATTTAACATGAAATGAAATCATCCCGTTGGTTCCGGCGATTCCAGCGACAGGGTGAATGTTCGATCAAACTGGCGTATATTTGCTGATCCAAAGCTAACTGGTTCATGGTGCGGCGCCCGTTGATCGGGGCCGGGCCACCGCGAAGCAACAATGGCATACTCGACAGACCTTCAATCCACTGCAGACGCGCGCGCAGCAGGGCAGGTTGCGGCCGCCCCGCGCGATGCGGGCAAGGTGGGCGCGTGGCGCGCCCGGCTCGGGGTGGTCGTGCCGAGTGTGAACACCGTGGTCGAGCCCTGGTTCAGCGAGGCGAGCCCTCCGGGGGTAAGCGTACACGCCTCGCGCATGTTTATGGATAGCGTGCTGACGCCGGAAGGTGTCATACGGATGGACCGCGAGGAAGGTGTGCGCGCGGTCCGTCAGCTGACGAGCTGCCGTCCCCACGCGATAGCCTATTGCTGCACGGCGTCCAGCATCCTGCAGGGCCTCGAATACGACCGTCATTTGCAGCACGAGATCGAGCAGGCCGCGGGCGTTCCTGCAACCACCGCCACTCAAAGCATCCTGGAGGCCCTGCGGGTGCTGGGCGTAAAGCGCATCGCGGCTGTTTCGCCATACCCCGAGGATATAGACCGCGCGGAACACGCTTTCTTCGAAACAGCGGGTATCGAGGTCCTGTCCTCCGCCTGTCTCGGCATCAAGGAGGGATTCGAGCTTGCGTCTCCAACGCTGCGCGACATACACGAGCTGGCGCTGCGGGCATGGCGGCCGGCCGCCGAAGCGCTGTTGATTTCCTGCCTCAATCTTTGGTCCCAAGGGGCAATCGAGCAGCTCGAATCCGAACTTGGCGTGCCGGTTATCACGTCGACGCAAGCCACGTTCTGGAGGCTGCTGCGTATCGCCGGGATAGCCGACCGGATTCCGCACTACGGCAGGCTGCTCGCGGAACATTGAAATGCGCCTGCGGCGCGTGATTGGTGACTCGTAATTCGTGATTCGTGCATCGAGGAGAACGGCAATGGAGAAAGTTGGTGTGGGAAGTGATCTGTTGTATACCCGGGTGGCCGGTTTCGGTCTCGCATTGTTGCTGGCCACGCTTTCTGCGCTCGCGGGTGCTCAGGCTTTTCCGAGCAAGCCGATACGCTGGATCGTGGCTTTCCCGCCGGGCGGCGCGGTGGACATCGTCGCGCGCATGACCGGGCCGAGGCTGGCCGCGAGCCTGGGCCAGCAGGTCATCGTCGACAATCGGGCCGGCGCCGCCGGCATCGTCGGGACCGACATCGCGGCCAAGTCACCGCCGGACGGCCACACGTGGTTCATCGGCACGCTCGGCAATCTCGCCGCCAACCCGATGCTTTACACCAAGCTGCCGTTCGACATCGTGCGCGATTTTGCGCCGATTACCCATGTCGTCGACATCTGGTTCATTTTGATCGCCCATCCCTCGTTGCCGGTGAAGTCGGTGAAAGAGCTGATCGCGTTGGCGAAAGCGCGGCCGGGCGAGCTCAACTTTTCCTCCAGCGGTGCCGGCGGCGGGCCGCATCTGGCAGTAGAACTGCTCAACTCGATGGCCGGCACCCGCATGACGCACGTTCCCTACAAGGGGAGCGGGCCGGGCATGACGGACCTCCTGGCCGGGCAGGTCCAGCTCACGATCGACAGCGTGGTGCAGAGCCTGCCGTACGTGAAGGCCGGCCGGCTGCGCGGGATCGCGATTACAGGGGCGAAACGTACGCCGTTGTTGCCGGAGGTGCCGACCGTGGGCGAATCGCTGCGCGGCTACGATGTCACCAACTGGTTCGGGTTGGTGGTTCCCGCCGCGACGCCGCCGGAAATACGCGCGCGTATCCACGCCGAAGTGGTGAAGGTGCTGCTGACCCCGGATATCAAGGAGCGGTTGCTGAGCATGGGCGCGGAGCCGGTGGCCAACACGCCCGAAGCATTTGGCGCGTTTATGAAGGCCGAAACGGCGAAGTGGGGCAAGGTCATCCGCGACGCCAAAATTCCGGCGCAGTGAACGCAAGCCTTTGCCGGGCGATGCCTGAAATGAGGGGTCATACCCTGTGGAACGCGGCGGTGTCTGAGTTTCTGGGTCCGCTGCCTCTAGCGGAGCAGGTGGCGGCGAAGATACTCGCGCGGCAGGCGGAGACCATCGGCAGCCGCACGTTTGTCGCATTCGGCGATCGCACGATTACGTACGGCGAGGCGAACGCGCGGGCCAATCGGGTCGCGAATGCATTTCGCACGCTCGGCGTGAAGCAGGGCATGCGGGTGGGCATACTGCTGCGCAATCGTCTCGAGTACCTCGATCTCTGGTTCGGCCTGTCGAAGATCGGCGCGATCCAGGTGCCGATCAACACCGCGTACAAGAGCCCGCAGATACTGCACGTGCTGCGCCGCGCGCCGGTTCCGTTTGTGGTCGTGGAAGAATCGCTGGCGGGCGAACTGCTCGCGGTGATCGATCAGGTGCCCGGAGTTCAGGCGTTGATCGGTGTGGACTCGATGCTGGCGTTTGGTGAGCGCGGCAAACAAACCGTATTGAGTTACTCCGCATGCATCGAGGCGGCGGATGCCGAAGAACCGCGCGGAACAGAAATCGCGGGATCCGACCTCGGGGCGGTGATGAACACCTCGGGCACCACCGGTCCGTCGAAAGGCGTGCAGCTCTCGCATGCGCAGCAGTACATCCTCGGCCGCAGCATCGCGCTCGATCTCGAGCTGACCGGGCAGGATGTGTACTACAACTGCTTTCCGCTTTTTCACAACACGGCGCAGGCCATGATCACGCTGCCGGTGCTGCTGACCGGCGCGAAGATGGTGCTCACCGGGAAATTCAGCGCGACCCGTTTCTGGCCGGACGTGCGCGAGCACGGCTGCACTGTGTTTTATTACATCGGCGAAACTCTGCGCATCCTGCTCAAGTCGACTTCCACGGAGGATAGCCGGGGAACCCGCTTGCGCGCGGGCTGGGGAATCGGGGCGTCTCCCAGGGATTTTCTCGAGTTCCAGCAACGCTACGGCATTGCGCTGCGCTCGGGCTACGGTTCGACCGAAGCGAACGTTCTGGTTTACCTGCCGCATGAAAATCCCGATCCGGCGAGCGTGGGGCGCGCGACACGCGGCTACGAGATCCGCATCGCGAACGAGCACGACGAGCCATTGCCGGCGGGGCAGATGGGAGAAATCCTGGTCCGCGCGGCGGAACCGTGCACCATCATGCTCGGTTACGATGGCGATCCGCAGGCCACCCTCGCGGCGTGGCGCGACCTGTGGTTTCATACGGGAGACGCGGGTTACCTCGATGCCGGCGGCAACCTGTATTTCATGGGCCGGGTGCGCGACGTGATGCGGGTGCGGGGCGAGCACGTTTCCGCTTTTGAAGTCGAAGAGGCGATTGCAGAAGTCAGCGGCGTGCTCGAGGTGGCGGCAATCGGGGTGCCCTGCGAACTCGGCGGCGATGACATCAAGATCGTCGTGGTGGCCAGTCCCGGGATCAAACCGGATGCCGCAGCGCTGATTGCTCACGCGCAGTCGCGGCTGCCCAAGTTTGCGATTCCGAGATACGTCGAGTTCGCCGCTGCGCTGCCGAAGACCGAAACCAACAAGGTCAGGAAAAACGTGCTGCGCGAAACGCCATTGGGCACGTCCACCTGGGACCGGCTGGCGGGAGACGACGGAATTCCCTCGCCCCGCTTGCGGGGAGAGGGCTAGGGTGAGGGGAAAGTTCATCGGGTGTAGGGTGCGCTTGCGCACCATCCGACGATTGGTGCGCAAGCGCACCCTACAAGTTCGTTGACTGGCGTGTGAATGGTCGTTGAATCCAGTAACGCTTGATAATGTGATAAGGAAGTGAAATGTTCGATCTCACCGGAAAATGCGCATTCGTAACCGGGGCCAGCCGGGGCATAGGCCGCAGTGTGGCGGTCAGCCTGGCGCGGGCCGGCGCTGACGTTGCGCTCGTCGGACGCGACACCGCGGCGTTGGGCGAGACCCTGCAAGCGGTATCGGGCCTCGGCAGGCGCGCCCTCGCTTTGCAGGCCGATGTCACGAATGCCGCGAGCGTGGAGGCGGCTGTGGTTGCGGCGTGCAAAGAATTCGGCAAGATCGACATTCTGGTTTGCAATGCGGGTGTGCAGAAACTCAAGCCTTTTCTGGACATGGCGCCCGAGGATTGGCGCGGGCTGATCGCCACCAATCTCGAAGGTGCTATCGTGACCATGCAAAGCGTGGGCCGGCGCATGGTCGCGCAAAAAAGCGGGGTCATCATCGCGATGGCATCGGTTTACAGTTTCATTGGCGCACCCGGTAATTCCATTTATTGTCTGACCAAAGGCGGCCTGTCGCAGTTGTCGAAAGCGCTCGCGGTTGAATGGGCGCGCTACAACGTGCGGGTGAATGCGATTTGTCCGGGATGGATAGAGACCGATTTGACCAAGCCGTACATGCAGGACCAGAAGGTGATCGACGCCGGGTTGCGGCAGATTCCGTTACGGCGTTTCGGCAAACCCGAGGACATCGGCCCGCTCGCCGTGTACCTGGCCTCGGATGAGGCGTCCTTCGTGACCGGGCAGGCCTACGTCATCGATGGCGGCCAGATCGCCCACTGACACGGGTTCGATCCAACGCACGCAAATCAGGCGGACTTAACATGACGGAACCGGCAATAAATCAGGCGCCGCAAAGGCTAAAACGCATCATGGAGTTGGACGATGTCCTCGCCAGGGTCACGGACGGCATGACCATCGGCATCGGGGGCTTCATCAATTCCAGCCATCCGATGCTGGTGGTGCGCGGCCTCATCAAGCGCGGCGTCAAGAATCTTACCGTGGCCGGCGCCGCCTCATCGGGACTGGAAATCGATCTGCTGATCGCGGCCGGGTGCGTGGCCAAAGTCATTGCACCTTACGTGGGCGGGGAGGCGCTCTCGCCGATCGGGCCGGCGTTCAGGGCTGGCGTCGAGAAGGGGCGGGTTGAAGTGTACGAATTGGACGAAGCGATGTACTACGCCGCGCTGCGCGCCGCGGCGCAGCGCGTGCCGTTCAATCCATGGCGCGCCGGGGTGGGAACGTCGTTTCCGGAAGTGAACCCAGCGATCAAAGTGTTCAAGGACCCGATCAACGGCGAGACCCTGCTGGCGATACCGGCGCTCAACTTCGACATCGCGTTTCTGCACGCTGCGGTGTCCGATCCCTATGGCAACGTGCAGTATGTCGGCCATGGCTACGGTGACCGCGCGATCTACGCTGCCGCTGATCAGACGTACGTGCAGGTTGAGCAGATCGTCTCCAACGAGGAGATCCGCAAAGATCCGCTCAAGACGGCGATCCCGGGCGCGGACGGAGTGATCCGCGCGCGCTTCGGCGCCCACCCGTACTCGTCGCCGGGACATTACATCGAGGATCAGGAGCACATCAAACAATACGTACGGGCGGCGACCGTGTGGGCCAAGGAAAATGATTTCGGCCCGCTCGCAAAGTATCTGGATGATTTTGTGACGGGGCCTGCCGACCACGCGGCGTATCTCGAACGCATCGGCATCCGGCGATTGCTGGCGCTGAATGAATACTGATGTCCGCAAACCATGGCGCGCGATTACTGCGGTCTCGCGCGCCTGCGCAATTTCCGTATGTTCCCGGGCCCGCGTTTCGGTCGTCGGTTTTGCCGCCGTCCTCGCGACGCCGGGCGCATTCGGCCAAACCCTGGCCCAGGATTATCCGTTGCGCCCGGTCACGCTGGTCGTTCCCTACGGACCGGGAGGCGGCGCCGATGTGGTGGGTCGTATCGTCGGCCAGTGGCTGTCCCGTTCCCTCCAACAGCAGGTCATCGTCGACAACCGGGCAGGCTCGGCCGGCAACATCGGCGCGGCTATGGCGGCGCGCGCCGCGCCCGACGGTTATACGCTTATGATCGGCACCAACACGCACGCGGTGAACATGAGCTTGTACAGGAAGCTGCCGTACGATTTCGCGAAGGACTTCGCGCCCGTCGGCATGCTGAGTTCCTTTCCTTACCTCCTCGTGGTGCATCCCACGCTGCCGGTGTCGGACGTGAAGGGTTTGATCGCGCTCGCCCGCAAGAACCCGGGAGACCTCTTCCACTCCTCCACGGGCAATGGGTCGACCCCGCATCTCGCCGCCGAGGTGTTCAAGATGGCAGTGGGCATCAAGATGGTCCACGTGCCGTACAAGGCAGCGGGCGAGGCGCTGACCGATCTCGTGTCCGGCCGGGTGCAAGTGGGTTTTGCGAGCATCAGCTCGGTTCTGCCGATGGTAAGAAACCAGCGCCTGCGGGCGCTGGCGGTGACGAGCGCGAAGCGGCCACAGGCCGCGGCTGACGTGCCGACCCTTACGGAACTTGGCTACAAGGACGTCGAGGTGACCACCTGGAACGCGCTCTTCGTGCCCGCCAAGACGCCCGCTCAGATTATCGGCAGGCTCAACGCCGAGACCGTGAAGGCGGTGAACGACCCCGAAGTACGGGAACGCTTGATCCGGCTCGGCGTCGAGCCGATCAGCAGCACGCAGCAGGAAGTGGAAACCTTCGTGAAGGAGGAGGTAGTGCGCTGGGGCAAGGTCGTGAAGGCGTCCGGGGCGACGATCGATTGAAATAGTTGGGGAGCAACAGATGGAAAATCGAGCGGCTGCAACCACCCGCGAAATCATGGCGACGGTGCTCGCGCGCGATCTCGTGGACGGCGAGTGGGTGGAGGTCGGGGCGAATCTGCCGGTGCCGCGCGCCGGCGTGCTGCTAGCACACCTGCTGTGGGGGCCGAACATGACGGTCATGATTGCGATGACCAAGGCGAACGTGCTGAACGAGCCGGTGATCGAGGAGTTCCGGCTCATCACCGATCACCGCGCGACGCGCTGGGCCGAAGCCTATTATCTGCACAACGATCTGGTGGAGAACATGAAATTCAGGCGCAAAGGCGTGTTCTTCGCCGGCGCGCTGCAGATCGACGGCTACGGCAACAGCAACCTGATCGGCATCGGCAAGGACTATAAGGCGCTCAAGTTCCGGGGTCCGGGCGCCATCGGCGTGTGCAATGCGACCGTGATGAACAGCCGCTTTCACCTGGTCGTCAACTCGCACGACAAGCGCATCTTCGTGCCGAAGTGCGATTTCGTGTCGGCCTACGGTTGGGGCAACGGCGGGAATGATGCGCGCACCCGGCTGGGTCTGCCGGGCGGCGGACCGCGCTACGTGGTAACGCCGCTATGCGTGATGGACTTCGAGGAGGACACGAAGCGCATGCGTCTCAAGTCCCTGCACCCGGGCGTCAGCGTGGATGACGTGGTGAAAAATACGGGATTCGAACTGGTGATTCCGCCGCAAGTGCCGGCCACACCGTTGCCGACGCCGGAGCAACTGCACGTGCTGCGCACGCGCATCGACGTCGGCGGCGCGCTCAGACAATGACCAGTTGAAAATTATTTTGGATTCAGGAGATATCGATGGCACATGAATGGCAAACCAGGATCAGCCGGGTAGTCGAAGGCAAAGTGATCATTCGCGGTTATTCGCACGAGCAGCTGATCGGCGACCACAGCTACGCGGAAGGGGTGTTTCTGACGATACGCGGCGAGCTGCCGACGAAGGCCGAGGCGCGCATGACCGATGCGATGCTCAATAGCCTGCTCGACCACGGATTTGTCGCGGCCAGTGTGCTGGCAGCGCGCTATGCCGCGTCGGGCAATCCGCAGCTGGTGCCGGGCACCGCGGCAGGACTGCTCACCGCCGGCTCGAACACGATTTCTCCGCAGCACAGCGCCGAATTTCTCGACAAGGCGGTAAAGATGATGAAAGCGGAGCAGCTTACACTCGAGGAAACCGCCAAGCGCGTGGTCGCGGCGGTGCGCGCTGAGAAGCGCCGGATTCCAGGGTTGGGGCACCCGACCCACAAAGGCGACGATTTCCGGGCGGTTAAACTGCGCAAAATCGCAGCCGAGTGCGGTTTCGCCGGGGACAAGATCAGGATGTTCGAGGCGATCCACGCCGAATTCCTGCGCTCCACGGGGAGACAGGGCATCTGCATCAACGTCGACGGCATGCTGGGCGCGATCATGAGCGAAATGGGATTCCGGCCGCTGCAGATGGCGGCCGTCGCATTGCTTGCGGTGCTGCCGGGTATCATGGCGCACGTGATCGAGGAAATCGAGGAAGGCAAGCCGCTGCGCATCGTGCGCGACGAGGACAACGATTACCTCGGGCCGGCCGAACGTCCCATACCGAGACAGGAACGAAACCTATGAGCAAGCAGGACAAGATCAAGTGGGACCACGTGCGCAAGTGGGTCGCTCGCGGCGGGCTCAAGACGACCTGGAAGCCGTACGGGATGCCGGAAGTCATCGACCCTTTCACCAGCCGCTTCGCCGATGTCGATCCGATGCCGAAATGGAACATCCCCGGCAAGGTGATGATCTCGACCACCATCACGGGAGCTTTCTTCAGCAAACGAGCCAATCCGAACCAGCCGATTACGGTCGATGAGATACGCGACTCAGCCGAGGAGTGCATCAAGGCGGGCGCGCCCAATATCCACATCCACGTGCGCGACGACGGCGGCTTCAACACGCTCGATCCGCAGCGTTTTCACGACGTGATCGCGCCGCTGCGGAAGAAGTATCCCGAGGTCATGTTCGACGGTTGCCTGGTGGCCGTGACCGACGAGGAAAGCGCGGCGATGGAGCGCACCATGAATATGGGGCTGTTCGATGCGCTGCCCGTCAATACCACCGCGATCTGCTGCGGTGACAGCATGTTTTTCAAGCCGCCGCACGTGGTGATCGAGAAGGCGCGGCTCGTTCAGGAGGCGGGCGCGAAGCCCATCATCTCGGTCTACGATGACGGCGACATCGACAATGCGCGGCGCTTTCTGGTGGCGAGTGGGTTGCTGGCGAAGCCTTACTACTGGCTGATCCTGCCGGCATTGCCCGGTTGCAGCCCGATGCATAATCCTGAGCAGATGGTCGACGGGCTGATGCGCATGGTGCGCTCGATCCGCGATATCGACGAGGACGCATTCATACTGGTGTGTGCCGCGGGGCGCGCCAGCACTTATCTCGCCACCTTTGCGTTGCTGCTGGGGCTGCACGTGCGCGTCGGCATGGAAGACACACTCTGGCCGTACCCGCACCGTGATGACATCATCAAGCGCAATGTCGACCAATTTCAGCAGATGCGTCAGATCGCGTCGCTGCTCGGGCGCGAGCTGATGACGCCGGCTGAGTACCGGCAGGCGATCGGCCTGCCGGCCAAATCAATGTTTGCGGCGGAGAAGGCGCATGGCTGATTTCAAGGGAAAAGTCGCACTCGTAACGGGCGGCGCGCGCGGTCTCGGGCAGGCGAGTGCCGTCGAATTGGCGCGGCGCGGCGCGGTCGTTGCGGTCGCGGATCGCAAGGCCGAAGCCGCGGAGGAGACCGCGCGTCTTTGCAAGGAACATACGCCGGGGGCGCAGGCCTTCGTTTACGATCAGGCAGATGCCGCCAGCGTAGAGAACTGCGTCAACGAGGTGGTCAAGGCATGCGGCGGGATTGATGCGTTATTCGCCAACGCCGGCACCGGCAGTTTTGCGCCAATCGTGGACATGAAAAAGACCGCTTGGGATTTTCTGATGCAGGTCAATCTCAACGGCACGTTCTATGTTTGCCAGGATGTGGCGCGGCAGATGATCAAGCAAGGCAGGGGCGGCAAGATCGTGCTCACCGCATCTTCAGGGTCAACCGTCATGTGCGACCAACTGGGCGCTTACTGCGCGTCCAAGGCCGGCGTGCTGATGCTGATGAAACACATGGCCTCGGAACTGGGCAATTACCGGATCAACGTCAATGCCATACAACCCGGCGTGATTGCGACCGGCATGACCGGCCCGATGCTGTCGCAGCCAACTCTGCAGCGCATGCTGGTGCGCGAGACACCGGTCGGCCGTTGGGGCAAGCCTGAAGATGTCGCCAAACTGGTCGCGTTTCTGCTTTCCGACGACGCCTCTTATATCAACGGCGAAGGCATCATGATCGACGGCGGTTCAACTTTGCATGGTTATCCACGGTGGTTTGCACTCGACTATACGAAGGACCAGCAGTGCGACTGGGAGCAGACGTTCGCGGATTATCCTTACCGGCCGTAGCGCCTGGAAATTCCCCGTGGCATGCCACGCGGAGCAACGTTATTCGAGAACTAGCCAACGGAAGGGGAGCTAAAGAATGCCGACGCGAAAAGGATTTTTGATGGCCATGATGGAGCCGACGCCGGTCATGGAAGAGGAATTCAACGATTGGTACGATACGGAACACAGCCCTAATCGTGCGTCGATTCCAGGCTTTGAGTCGGCGCTGCGCTTTGTCTGTGTGTCGGGTTGGCCGAAGTACGTTTCAATGTACGATCTCGAGACACCCCAAGTGCTCAATTCGGAAGCCTATCGAGTCGTTGCCTGGGAGCGTTTCAGCCCATGGACGAAGCGGGTGATGGCGCGGGTTCGAGGTCAATACCGCGCGAGCGGGGAACAGATCTATCCTGGTCATGCCATTACCGGCGACATGGCACGCCTGACCCTGATTCGATTCCGGAATGCGCCCGATGAGGAGCAACCGGTAATCCTGAAAGGCTTGCTCGGAAACTACGAACGGCGGCAGGAAACCTCGCAAATCCGCCTGTTCCGTTCGGATTACGACAACCGCATCGATTATGTCGCCCTGGTGGAATCGCGGTTGCCGTTTTCCGAAGCGGGCATGGACTTGTCCCAGTTTGGTGATGCGGGGAAGCGGATAGATTTGTTCAATCAATACGTTCCCTACTGGACGCGCGGCCATTTGCCGGGTGTGACCACGCAGAGCTAGCAACGTTGGCAGCACGGCGACGATTGATTTTCGGTGTAGGGTGCGCTTGCGCACCATTCGGCAATCGGTGCGCAAGCGCACCCTACTTTATTCGAACGAGGGAGTGGCAATGGGTGACGCGGGGCTGACTACGGAGTACGATGTCGTCGTTGTCGGTGGTGGTGGCGCCGGCCTCGCGGCCGCCAGCGAAGCGGCGCTTCTCGGACGGCGCGTCGTTCTGCTCGAGAAGAACCCCGAACTCGGTGGCACGACCGCTTGGTCGGTTGGTTCCGTCTCCGCGACCTGCACGCCGCATCAGATCGCTAAGGGCATCAAGGACAACCCCGCCGATCATCTCGAGGACCTGAAACTTTTTTCCGGCGAGCTTGCGTGGCGCGACAATTTCGTGCTTGGCCGGGTGCTGACCGACAACTCTCCGGAAATGTTTCGCTGGCTGCTCTCGACCGGTCTGGTGTTCGTGGGTCCATTTCCCGAGCCGCCGCACCGCCGTCCGCGCATGCACAACATCCTGCCGAATTCCAAAGCGTTCCCGTACATCCTGGGACGCCATTGCCGGCGGCTTGGCGTGGACATCCGGCTCAACACCGCCGCGGACCGGTTGCTGATCGTGGATGGCCGCATCAGCGGCGTGTCCGCGACGCTGCCCGATGGCCGGCGCCATGATTTTCTTGCGCACGGCGGCGTGGTGCTGGCCGCCGGCGACTTCAGCGCGAGCCGGGAACTGAAGGCGAAGTACGCATCCGAGGCGGTCGCTCGCGTGGATGCAATCAATACCACCAGTACCGGAGACGGCATCCGCATGGCGCTCGAATGCGGCGCCGTCGTCGTCAATGGCGATCACATGCACGGTCCCATCATGCGCTTCGTGCCGCCGCCGCGTCCCAAGCTGATCCAGCGCCTGCCGCCCATACGCATGCTCACCGAGTTGATGCGCTGGTCGTTCGACCGCCTGCCGGCCTGGTTGCTGCGGCCTTTCCTGATGAGTTTCCTGACCACCGCGTTGGCCCCGTCGCACGACCTTTTCCGGCGCGGTGCGATTCTGGTGGATAAACAGGGTTTGCGTTTCGCGGAAGAGCGCGAGCGGCCCGATGCCGCCGCCGCGCAGCGTCCCGACAGCATGGCGTTCATGGTGTTCGACCAGCCGGTCGCCGACGCGTTTCGCGCCTGGCCCAACTTCATCTCCACTGCGCCTGCCGTCGGCTACGCGTTTCTCGACGACTATCGCCGTACCCGTCCGGACATCTTCCATCAGGCGCACACCTTCGCGGAACTCGCCGCCAGCATGGGTATTCCCCGCGAGCATTTCGAGACGACGATCGCCGATTACAACGGCGGCGAGGCGGCGGGCGCATCGCCCCGCGCCGAGCGACCGCCGCTCGCGACACCCCCGTACTATGCGCTTGGACCTTTGAAGTCCTGCATCATCTTCACCAACGGTGGGCTCAAGGTGACCGAATGCCTCGAGGTCGTGAACAGTAATGGGGCGATTGTCCCCGGTCTATACGCAGCCGGTTCGAACGGCCAGGGCGGCATGCTGCTGGAGGGGCATGGTCATCATCTCGGCTGGGCGTTCGTGTCGGGACGTCTGGCCGGGAGGCATGCGGCGCTGCGCGCCAGCGACGCAGCAGACGCTCTATGAATTCAACGAATGCCGGCGAACGAATGGCGTTGCCCATAGCGGTAGTAGACGCGATAGTCGCCCCGGAACCAGTCTTCGGCGGCAAGCCGCGCCCGCCACGGCGTACTGCGCGCTTCAGTCCGCTCGGCCGATTCCAGCGCGCGGAGATCGGTCAGGTAATGCAAAGCGATATGGGTCCAGGAATCGGCGCCGGGGTGGCGGATGCGGTAGCGGCGGCACGCGGGCCAGTAGGGGCAGCGCTGGAGTATGCCGAGGTGTTCTTCGTTGTACCAGGCGTTGAACTCCGTCTCGCGGTCGACCGGCACGCGGAAGAAAACCGGGTAGAGGATGTCGGCGTCGAAAATCGAATCATCCACCGCTGGCGCTTTGCGCTCGCCGAGTGCGCCGCCGATATAGCGCTCAGTCGCGGTGATCGATTCATGGGCGGGTTTGGGGATGGCTGCGGGATCGATCGCACTCGCGTCGGCGCTCGCTTCGAATACGGCGAGATAGGTCGCGCGTAATGGACTGCCATAGCGCCGTACGCTCAGGGATTGGCCGCTGGCGAGCATTGCGGGAAGATACTGATTGGAATACCAGACGTCGAACGCGAATCCCGTCTGCCGCGTGACGGTGATCGCATCGAAGATGATAGCCAGAGCATTCATAAGGTGCTGGTCCTGAGCTGAAAAATGGAGCATAACTTTATCGGCGCAAGTTTGTCATCTGACTAACACAATCAACAGGGGAGAATCTTCATGGCAGTAGCGCAGTCGTTCGATCTGGTCATCGTCGGAGGTGGATTCGCGGGACTCGTCGCCGCCAACCGTGCCACTCAGCTTGGTCTCAAGGTCGTGGTCCTGGAACGCGGGGCGGACGAGACCTACGCGTGCAACTCGCGTTACGCCGGCGGTGTCCTGCATATCTCCTACCACGATGTGCTGGAGGCGCCGTCGGAGATCGTGCGCGCGGTCGAGGAAATCACGGAAGGCTACGCCGATCACGCGCTGGTGACCGCCTTGGCGGGCGCTTCGCGGCGGGCGATCGAGTGGCTCGTTGAGGAAGGCGCGAGTTTCGCTACGGAAGGTTCGATTTCGTGGCGGCAGCACGTGCTCGCGCCGCGCCGCCCGCCCGTCACGCACATGCAATGGCAGGGAATCGGCGCGGATGCGACGTTGCGGCGGCTGGAACAAAACCTGGTCCGGCGCGGCGGCGAAGTTCACCGCGGCACCCGCGCGTTGTCGTTGATCATGGAAGAGGGGCGCTGCGTCGGCGTCGAGGCGCAGGCAGACCGCACGCGCCGCGCCTACGTGGCGAGCGCGGTGTTGCTTGCCGACGGCGGCTTTCAGGCCGATCTCGAGTTGCTGCGCAAGCACGTCTCGCCGGCGCCGCAGGCGCTCAAGCAACGCAATGCGGGAACCGGTCTCGGGGACGGCTTGAGAATGGCGCGGCAGGTCGGCGCCGCCGAGAGCACGCTCGAGGCGTTCTACGGACACCTGTTGTCGCGCGATGCGTTTCACAACGAGCGCCTGTGGCCTTATCCGCAGGTCGACGAACTTGCCGCCGCGGGTGTGGTGGTGGATGCGAGCGGCCGCCGCATCGCGGACGAAGGCATGGGCGGCGTCTATCTTTCGAATGCCGTGGCGCGTCTTGCGGACCCGGCGAGCGCGACCGTGATTTTTGACGAGGCCATCTGGCAGGGACCCGGCCGCGGCGCCAGCATTCCGCCCAACCCGGTGCTGGTCAAAGAAGGCGGAACTTTGTATCAGGCTGCCAGCGTTGCGGAACTCGCGCGGCTCGCCGGGCTCCCGGCCCACGAGCTTGAAAGCACGTTGCAGGCATACAACGACGCAGTCCGGTCGGGCCGCTGCGCAGCGCTGGAGCCACTGCGCTCGTCGCACAAACGCGCCCCGATGGGCATTGCTGCGCCACCCTTTTACGCCGTGCCGATTTGCGCCGGAATTACGTTTACGATGGGCGGCATCACGATCGACGCAGCCGCACGCGTATTGCGGCCGGACCGCGCGCCGATTGCGGGGCTCTACGCCGCTGGTTCGAATACTGGAGGCCTCGACGGCGGGCGCGCGTGCGGCTATGCGGGCGGCCTGATGAAGGCGATCGTATTCGGACTGCTCGCCGCGGAGCACGCGGGCGGTTTTTCAGTGTGACGCGAGCACGAGTTCGGCGCAGCGGATGCCGCTAAGCACCGCGGCTTCGAGTGACGCCGGATAATCGCTCGCGGTGTAATCGCCGGCGAGAAAAAAATTTCTGAGCGCAGTCGCCTGTGGCGGGCGCGCGAGACCGGGGGTGCAGGAGAAGGTCGCGCGTTTTTCGGCGATCACGCGCTGCCATAGCGGTTCGGGCAGGCCACCCAGCCGGCGATTGAGTTCCTGATGCACGCGCAGCGCGAGTTCGTCCTGCGCCAATTCCTGATGTACGCCTTGCGCGCTGATGACAGCCCCGATGAGGCCGCGCTGCCCGCACAGCTTTTCGCGGTCGAATGCCCAGTGAATCAGACCGCCGCTGAAGCCGAGCATGGGGAAGGGCAGCGTGATCGATGCCGGATACTGCAGCCACACCGAATGGATCGGCTGATAGCGCAGTTGCTCGATGGCTGAGGCGGGTTCCGACAGCGCGGTAATTCCAATCAGGAACGCGTTGACCTGATGCGGTGGCAGCGCGCAGATCACGTGACTGAAAGTCTGGCGCTGTCCGTCGGCCTCGACCGCAAAACCGTTTTCGACCGGGTCGATCGCGGTCACGCGCCGCCCTGTCAGAACGCTACCGCCACGTTGCGTGATCCAGGCTGCTGCCGGTTCGGGAAACAGCGCCGACAGATCGACGCGCGCCAGTATGAGGTCGCTGTCAGCGCGCGCCCCGTTCAGGCTGTCGCGCAGCACGTTGAGAAAAACCTTCGCCGACGCAATCACGGACGGCGTGTTGAGCGCGGCGACGCACAACGGCCGCCACAGCACGCGACGCAGCCGTTCGCTCTGCGCGTGTTGTTCGAGCAGGTGCTCGACGCTAAGGTCGCGCTCGAGCCTGAAACGGTTGTATCGCTGCACGGCCAGAAAACGTGCGGCGGCGAGGCGCTCGCCCAAAGTGACGCCATTGGCGCGCAGCAATCCGCTCAGCAGGTGCAGCGGTGCTGGCAGCCGCGGCGTTGCCAGATGAAACTCGCCATGGATATGCCACTCGAACGGCAGCCGCAAGAGCGCCGTGGCGTGCGCGGGGTTGACGAGACGGACGAGGCGCAGCGTTTCGCGGTAAGCGCCGATCAGGATGTGCAGGCCGTTGTCGAGCGCAATATCGCGGTGCTCGACGCGCCGCGCGCGGCCGCCGAGCTGGCGCGCCGCCTCGAATACGGTGACCGGTGTGCCGCATGCCGCGAGTTCGACCGCAGCCGCCATGCCGGCGTAGCCGCCGCCGATCACGGCGATATTCATGCGGTGCCGTCCGGCGGGAGGTTCAGCGAGGGTCGCGGCGTGGATATGACTCGCGCCTACGCAGCAGCGCGCGCCGGGTGCTGTGCAGCGCCGGCCCAGACGTTTTCCGGCACGTGCACGTGGCCGTCGAACACGCGGCGCGCGGTGCGGATCAACGCGGCACGGCGGATTACCGGCTTGCCGGCGGTGAAGTCGGCGTCCAGATCGATGGCGATTTTGCCCGACGGATGCTCGAGCTCGATGATGCCCTGCGGCGCAGGCCGCAGCGTGACGAGTTGCGAGGCTATCGTGCCGGGAATGGCGCAGGCCGAGGCTATGCACACCGTGCCGGTCACCGGGTGCGCTTTGTGGCAGGCGTCGGGCACGAAGAAACGCGAGGAAATGGCGCCGCCGTGGCGTGGTTTTGCCAGCAGGCCGAGCTTCGGCACCACCAGCTTCGAAACGTCGCCCATGCCCATCAGCGCGCCTGCTTTGCGGCGGATTGTTTCCATGCGCCTGAATAGTTCCTGGTCCGCGTCGAGCTCAGTGGCGGTCTCGTAGCCGGTCTTGCCGAACGCCTCGGCGCGCATCAGCACCACCGGCATCGCAACGTCGACGCAGCTCACTTCCACGCCGTCGATCACGTCGAGCGGCTTGCCGGTCGGCAACAGCTTGCCGGTCACGGCGCCGATCGCGCTTTTGAAGTTAATTTTCACCGGCGCCGCCGTGCCGCCCACGCCGTCGATAGCGGCTTCACCTGCATAAGTGACGTTTCCGCCCGGCGTTTGCACGATGGATTCGACCAGCGATTGCGTGTTGACGTTGAATATGCGCACCGTGGTTTCGCCCGCTTTGGCGGGCACCAGGCCGGCTTCGATCGCGAACGGGCCGACCGCGACCAGCATGTTGCCGCAGTTGGGTTTGGTATCGACGATCCGCTCCTTGATCTGCACCTGGGCAAACAGGTAATCCACGTCTGCCTCGGGATGTTTTGACTTGCTGATGATCGCCACCTTGCTGGTCACCGAGTGCGCGCCGCCGATGCCGTCGACCTGGATTTCATGCGGCGAACCCATGACCGCAAGCAGCACGGCATCCCGCGTTGCCGCATCGGCCGGCAGGTCGGACGCAAGAAAGAACGGGCCGCGTGAAGTGCCGCCACGCATTAACACGCACGGAATTCTGGTTTGCATCGTGATCCCCTGCTGAATCGAGCCGGAGGATTATACCTTTACCCTTGGATCCACGTTATCCATGCGATCCACAGTTTACGCAGTGGGGTGAGCGATACCCGATGCGTCAGCACCTGCGAGCCATCCGCGCGGATTTCGGCGAGCAGCGTCTGGTAGATTTCCGCCATCACCAGCCCCGGGCGCTGGGACTTGCGGTCGGCCGCGGGCAGCAATGCGAACGCGTCGCGATAATAGCCCAGCGCGCGCTCGACCTGAAATTGCATCAATTGCCGGAAACCGTCGCTGGCGCGCGCGTGCATGATGTCGGCAACCGGGACATTGTGGCGCGCGAGTTCGTCGAGCGGCAGGTATACACGGTCGCGGCGCGCATCTTCACCGACGTCGCGGATGATATTGGTGAGCTGAAACGCCAGGCCGAGATTCTCCGCGTAATTGAGCGTGCCCGGGTCGCGGTAGCCGAAGATTTCCGCCGACAGCAGCCCGACGACACCCGCGACGCGATGGCAGTAGAGCTTGAGCGCCGCGAAGTCCGCGTAGCGCCGCTGTGTAAGGTCCATCTCCATGCCGTCGATGATTTCCTGCAGCCGCGCCTGCGGCAGATTGAATTGCGTGACGACCGGAACCAGGGCTTGCGCGACGGGATGTTGGGGAGCAGCCGCGCCGCCGTACGTCGCGGCGAGCTGGGTACGCCACCACGCGAGCTTGGTGCGCGCGACGCCTACGTCCGTGCACTCGTCGACGATGTCGTCGACCTCGCGGCAGAACGCATAGAGCGCGGTAATCGCGCGCCGGCGCCCGGCTGGCAGGAACAGGAAGCTGTAGTAGAAACTCGAGCCGCTTTGCGCCGCCTTTTGCTGGCAATATTGGTCGGGAGTCACGAGGGGAGCGGACAGGATGTGGGTTTCAGGTTTCAGCGGATCGAAAAGGTGCGCGCCAACATCAGCGGCCAATCATACGCGCGCAGCACGGGGCGGTGGCGGAATACGTCGTATTGCGCATTCACGATCTTGGTCAGGATGCGGTCGCCCCCGCTGATGATCATGCGCATCTCGAGCCCGATGCGGCCCTTGAGCGCGCACCCGAGCGGCGCGCCGTGCCACAGCATGCTGCGTGTCCGCTCGATCTGAAACCTCATAAAACCGCGCCAGGCACCGCCGGCGTCGTGCGCGGCGATTTGAGTTTCGCTGACCCGGTAACGCGCGAGTTCGTCCTGTGGCATGTAAATTCGTCCCTTGGCGTAATCGATTGCGATATCCTGCAGGAAATTGATGATCTGCAGGCTGGTGCAGATATTATCCGACCACGCCAGATTTTGCGGGCTCGCGGCACGGTACAGCGCCAGCAGCAGGCGGCCGACCGGGTTGGCCGAGCGCCGGCTGTAGTCGAGCAGTTCCGCGTAATTCGCGTAACGTTGCTTGGTGACGTCCTGCGCAAACGCCGACAGCAGGTCATGAAACAGGTCAAGCGGCAACGCGTATTCGTGGATGATGGGCGCGAGTTCCCGGAACAGGGGAAGCCGCAGCGGCGTGCGGCGCTCGATCGCGCGCAACTCGTCCGCGTATCCGGCGAGCAGTGCCAGCCGCTCGCGGGCAGGCAGGTCTCCTTCATCGGCGAAATCGTCCGCCGTGCGTGCAAAGCGGTAGATCAAGGCGACCGGAACGCGCAAGCGCGCCGGCAGCAGCACGGACGCGACCGGAAAATTTTCGTAGTGATTTACCGACATGAGGCAGGCGGGTAACGGCCTGAATTACAACGGGTTAAGCTGCCAAACGGCGCCACGCGGCCGGTAGTCGAGGCTGACGGGTGGCGGTAATTATATTACAATCAAAGCGTTGCGAAAGTGGCGGAATTGGTAGACGCACCAGATTTAGGTTCTGGCGCCGAAAGGCGTGTGGGTTCGAGTCCCTCCTTTCGCACCAGCAATCTTCTGACAACATAGGATAGGCAATGCCAGCAACCTTGGAAAACATCAGTCAGTTGGAACGCCGCCTTAATATCACTCTGCCGACGGTGGAGATCGATGGCGAGGTGCAAAGCCGGCTCAGGAAACTTGCGCGCAGCGTCAAGATGCACGGCTTCCGTCCGGGGAAGGTGCCGTTCAAGGTGATCGCCCAGCAATACGAAGGCCAGGTGCGGCGCGAAGTACTGGGGGACGCCTTGCAGAAGAACTTTGGCGACGCGATCCGCGAGCAGAACCTCAAGGTCGCGGGATACCCGCGTTTCGAGCCCAAGACTCTGGCAGCCGACGCGCCGCAGGTTGAATTCAGCGCGACGTTCGAGATTTATCCCGAGGTTGCGATTGGCGACCTCAGCAAGGCGTTGATTAAGAGGCCGCTGATCAGCGTCGGCGAAGCCGAGGTCGACCGGACGCTCGATATCATGCGCAAGCAGCGCGCGGTCTTCGAGCCGGTGGCGCGCGCCGCGGCGTTGGGGGACAAGGCAACCATCGATTTTGCAGGCAAAGTCGATGGCCATGAGTTCGACGGCGGCAAAGGCGAGAATTTCAGCGTGACCCTCGGCGAAGGCCGGCTCCTCAAGGATTTTGAGAGCCAGGTCGTCGGAATGGAAGCCGGGGCAGCAAAGACATTTGAAATACGCTTTCCGGAAGACTATCATGGTAAAGAATTGGCCGGAAAAACCGTGACTTTCGACGTAAAGTTAAAGCAGATTGCAGAACCGAGGCTGGCGCCGATCGACGCCGAATTCGCGAAATCGCTGGGGGTGGCGGATGGCAATCTGGAGACCATGCGGCGCGAGATACGCGAGAATCTCGAGCGCGAGACGAAGCAGCGTATCAACACCCGCATCAAGGACCAGATCATGCAAGCGCTGATCGACGCGACCCGCATCGAGGTGCCGAAATCGCTGGTCGAACTCGAAATCGAGCGCATGACCACAGCGGCGCGCCAGGATCTCGAGGCCCGCGGCGTCAAGCCGGGGGCGATGCCGGCGATTCCGCGCGAGACATTCGAGCCGCAAGCGCAACGCCGCGTCACGCTGGGACTGATACTGGGCGAGGTGGTGAAGACCAACACGCTGCAGGCCAAGCCCGAGCAGGTGCGGGCCATGGTCGAAGAGCAGGCGCAGACCTACGAGCAGCCCGAGCAGTGGGTAAAATGGTTCTATCAGGAGCCGGAGCGTCTGCGTGAGATGGAAGCTATGGTGCTCGAGGATAATGTCGTCGCCTGGGCGCTGGCCACCGCCAGGGTTGAGGACCAGCCGATAGTGTTCGACGAACTGATGGGGAACACGTAAATGACGCGGCAGCGCAGTTGGGAACGGGGCGGGATGGAGCCGCAGGGGCTGGGCTTGATCCCGATGGTGATCGAGCAGAGCGGCCGCGGCGAGCGCGCCTACGATATCTATTCGCGCCTGCTCAAGGAGCGCGTGGTGTTTCTGGTCGGCCCGGTAAATGAAATTACCGCCAACCTGATCGTCGCGCAGTTGCTGTTTCTCGAGTCGGAAAATCCCGACAAGGACATCTCGTTTTACATCAATTCGCCGGGCGGCATGGTGTCGGCGGGACTGGCGGTTTACGATACGATGCAGTTCGTCAAGCCCGACGTCAGCACGCTGTGCATCGGGCAGGCGGCGAGCATGGGCGCGTTGCTCCTGGCGGCGGGCGCCAAAGGCAAGCGCTTTTGCCTGCCGAATTCGCGCGTGATGATCCACCAGCCGATGGGCGGGTTCCAGGGGCAGGCCTCCGACGTTGAGATCCACGCCAAGGAGATCCTGTACCTGAAGGGCAAGTTGAATGAGATCATGGCCAGGCATACCGGCCAGAAGATCGAGGCCATCGACAAGGATACTGACCGCGATAATTTTCTCTCGGCCGAACAGTCGGTGGCGTACGGGATCATCGACCGGGTGTTGACGGACCGAACCGAAGCCGTGAAGTGATGTCCTAACAGACGGGGCTATAAGGAAAACGCGTATGTCAGAAAAGCTTGGCGGCGAGAAACTGCTGTATTGCTCGTTTTGCGGCAAGAGCCAGCACGAGGTGCGCAAGCTGATCGCCGGCCCGTCGGTCTTCATCTGCGATGAGTGCATCGAACTGTGCAACGACATCATCCGCGAAGAGACGCAGGGCGAGCATGGCGCCAAGGGCGTCAAGTCCGACCTGCCGGTGCCGCACGAAATCCGCGGCATCCTCGACCAGTACGTGATCGGCCAGGACCTGGCGAAAAAAATCCTGTCGGTGGCGGTCTACAATCACTACAAGCGGCTGAAGACGCTGGCATCGAAGAGCGACGATGTCGAACTCGCCAAGAGCAACATTCTGCTGGTCGGGCCGACCGGCTCGGGCAAGACGCTGCTCGCACAGACGCTGGCGCGGCTGCTGAACGTGCCGTTCGTGATGGCGGACGCGACGACGCTGACGGAAGCCGGCTACGTCGGCGAGGACGTCGAGAACATCATCCAGAAGCTGCTGCAGAAATGCGATTACGATGTCGAGAAGGCGCAGCGCGGCATCGTTTATATCGACGAGATCGACAAGATCTCGCGCAAGTCCGACAACCCGTCGATTACGCGCGATGTTTCGGGCGAGGGTGTGCAGCAGGCGCTGCTGAAGCTGATCGAAGGCACCATCGCGTCGGTGCCGCCGCAGGGCGGGCGCAAGCACCCGAACCAGGAGTTCGTGCAGGTTGACACCACCAACATCCTGTTTGTCTGCGGCGGCGCGTTCGACGGACTCGACAAGGTGATCCGCGCGCGCTCGGAGAAGGGCGGCATCGGCTTTGGCGCCGAGGTGAAAAGCCGCGACAACCGCAAGGACATGACCAAGGTGCTGCGCGACGTGCAACCCGAGGACCTGATCAAATACGGCCTGATCCCGGAATTCGTCGGCCGGCTGCCGGTGGTGGCGACGCTCGAGGAACTCGACGAGACCGTGCTGATCCAGATCCTGACCGAACCCAAGAACGCGCTGCTCAAGCAGTACCAGAAGATGTTCGCCATGGAAGGCGTCGAACTCGAGGTGCGCGATGCGGCGCTCAGGGCGATCGCGCACAAGGCGCTCGAGCGCAAGACCGGCGCGCGGGGGCTGCGCTCGATCCTCGAACAGACGCTGCTCGATACCATGTTCGACCTGCCTTCGATGCAAAACGTGATCAAAGTGGTGGTCGATGAAGGCTCCATCGGCACCGACACGCGGCCGCTTTTGATTTATTCCGATCAACCCAAGGTCGCGGGTTCGGTATAATCTCTTCCCGGCTCCGGACCCGCGCTTCGCGCGAAGCGCGCGGAGGGTGTTGCTGCTTGAATTACCGTCGCACCGCCCCAACAACAATTTTCATATCCATTATCCAGGTGAAACCATATGTCCAATTCCATTGACCCCGTGACGAACCGGGTGCAATTGCCGCTATTGCCTCTGCGCGACGTGGTGGTTTTCCCGCACATGGTCATTCCGCTGTTCGTCGGGCGCCCGAAATCGATCAAGGCGCTGGAAACCGCGATGGAGGCCGGCAAGAGCATCGTGCTGGTGGCCCAGAAATCGGCGGCGAAGGACGAGCCCGCGCCGGAAGATCTGTACGGCATCGGCACCGTTGCCACCATATTGCAGATGCTGAAGCTGCCCGACGGCACGGTGAAGGTGCTGGTCGAAGGCAGCCAGCGCGCGCATATCAACGAGATCGTCGACGCCAAGACGCACTTCGCGGTCGAAGCCACACCGATACCGGCGGATAACGAGATCACGCACGAGATCGAGGCGATGCGCCGTACGCTGGTGTCGCAGTTCGACCAGTACGTGAAACTGAACAAAAAGATTCCGCCCGAAATCCTGACTTCACTGGGCGGCATCGACGAGCCCGGCCGGCTGGCTGACACCATCGCCGCGCACCTGCCGCTCAAGCTCGAGCAGAAGCAGGAAGTGCTCGAAATGTTCGAAGCCAGGAAGCGCCTCGAGCATCTGCTGACGCTGATCGAGGGCGAACTCGATATCCTGCAGGTGGAGAAGCGCATCCGCGGCCGCGTCAAACGCCAGATGGAGAAAAGCCAGCGCGAGTACTATCTGAACGAGCAGGTGAAAGCGATCCAGAAGGAGCTCGGCGAGCTCGAAGAAGGCGCCGACCTCGACGAACTGGAAAAGCGCATCAAGACGGCGCATATGCCGAAGGACGCGCGCAAGAAAGCCGAGGCCGAATTCAAGAAGCTGCGCCTGATGTCGCCGATGTCGGCGGAGGCCACCGTGGTGCGCAATTACATCGACGCCCTGGTGTCGCTGCCGTGGAAAAAGAAAAGCAAGATCGGCACCGACCTGACCGTGGCCGAGAGGATACTCGACGAGGATCACTACGGCCTGGAGAAGGTCAAAGAGCGCATCGTCGAGTATCTGGCGGTGCAGCAGCGGGTGGAGAAGTCGAAGGGTCCGATCCTGTGCCTGGTCGGCGCGCCGGGCGTCGGCAAGACCTCGCTCGGCCAGTCGATCGCGCGCGCCACCAACCGCAAGTTCGTGCGCATGTCACTGGGCGGAGTGCGCGACGAAGCCGAGATCCGCGGTCATCGCCGCACGTATATCGGCTCGATGCCGGGCAAGATTCTGCAAAACATGACCAAGGTCGGCGTCAGGAATCCGCTGTTCCTGCTCGACGAGGTCGACAAGATGGGCATGGATTTTCGCGGTGATCCGTCATCCGCGCTGCTCGAAGTGCTCGACCCTGAGCAGAACCATACTTTCGTCGATCACTACGTCGAGGTCGAGTACGATCTGTCGGACGTGATGTTCGTGTGCACGGCCAACACGCTCAATATTCCGCCGGCGCTGCTCGACCGGATGGAAGTCATCCGCCTTTCGGGCTACACCGAAGACGAGAAGGTCAATATCGCGATCCGCCACCTGCTGCAGAAGCAGCTGAAGAATCATGGCTTGAAGCCGGAGGAAATGTTGGTTTCGGAGAGCGCGGTGCGCGACATCGTCCGCTATTACACGCGCGAAGCCGGCGTGCGCAGCCTCGAGCGCGAATTATCCAAGATCTGCCGCAAGGTGGTGAAGATGCTGGTGGTGAAGGATGCCAGCCAGCGCAAAGTTACGGTTACCGCGCGCAGTCTCGAAAAGTTTCTCGGCGTCCGGCGTTACACCTACGGCATGGCGGAGAAGAACAATCAGGTGGGCCAGGTCACGGGCCTAGCCTGGACCGAGGTGGGCGGTGAATTGCTCACCATTGAAAGTTCGGTGATGACCGGCAAGGGCAAGACCATTACTACCGGCAAGCTCGGCGAAGTGATGCAGGAGTCGATCCAGGCCGCGCTGTCGGTGGTGCGCAGCCGTTCGCGCAAGCTCGGCATCCCTGAGGATTTCTACCAGAAAAACGACATTCACATCCACCTTCCCGAGGGCGCGACGCCGAAAGACGGTCCGAGCGCGGGCATCGGCATCGTCACCGCGATGGTCTCGGCGCTCTCCGGCATTCCGGCGCGGGCGGACGTCGCGATGACCGGCGAGATCACGCTGCGCGGCGAAGTGCTGCAAATCGGCGGGCTCAAGGAGAAGCTGCTGGCCGCGCATCGCGGCGGCATCAAGACCGTGCTGATCCCGCAGGACAACGTTAAGGACCTTGCGGAAATACCTGACAACATTAAGAACCGGCTCGACATTCATCCGGTGAAATGGATCGATCAGGTGCTCGAAATGGCGCTCGAACGCAAACCTGAGCCATTGCCGGAACCTGCGGAAGTCGCGCCGTTGCCGGCGGTGCAGGAGGCGACCGCACCCGCTGTCAAGCACTGACCGGAGCGCGGAGCGGTTGATGCGCGACACGCACCCGCGTCGCCCAAGCTGGCGCGGAAGTTGCGTTGTGACAATCGGCGCCACCGGCCGCAACGTCATTGTGGCTATTTCCGGGCAATTGCTTGACACTGCGTTTTCGCGCTTGTTATAAATCCAGAACAGGGATTTGGTTCCGGCATGATGGCGGTCACCGTTCGTGCCTCTTCTGAAAACTTCGTTTTGTTCCTGTGGGCTTACTTCCAATTACGAAAGGGGATCGACGTGAATAAATCGGAATTGATTGAGGCAATCGCAAAATCTGCCGATATTTCCAAGGCTTCCGCCGAGAAGGCGCTCGACGGTACTCTGAACGCAATTAAGGCGACCCTGAAAAAAGGTTCGAATGTGACTTTGGTTGGATTCGGCACGTTCAGGGTCGGCAAGCGCGCGGCGCGGGCCGGCCGCAATCCGCGCACCGGTGAGGCGATCAAGATCAAGGCGGCGCGCGTGCCCAAGTTCAGCGCTGGCAAGGCTTTGAAAAGTGCGGTAAACTAGCAAAAAAGCAGTTTGCAGGAGGTTACGCTTTGGGGTAGATGCGCGGCTGGCGTATCTACCCCAAATTCGTGGTAGCGAGTGTTTTTGGAGCCTTGATTGGTTGCGGGTGCTTAGCTCAGTTGGTAGAGCGTCGCCCTTACAAGGCGAATGTCGGCGGTTCGAACCCGTCAGCACCCACCAGGATCCAGGAGTGGTAGTTCAGTTGGTTAGAATACCGGCCTGTCACGCCGGGGGTCGCGGGTTCGAGTCCCGTCCACTCCGCCAGCAACGGAAGAGGCGAACGGCGTTCGCCTTTTTCTTTAGCAAGATGGATGGTGCATCGCAAGCAAGGAACCTCGCCGTGGCCCGCAGTGCACCGATCACCAGTTATCCATCACCAATCACCGATTAACGCGCATGTACGATTTACTATACAACCACAAGAAACTGGTCCAGATCGTACTGGCGGTCATTTTTCTGCCGTTTGCGTTTTTCGGCATGGATTCGTATTTCCGCACGGGCGATCGCAGCGACGGCGTCGCCAGCGTCGGCGGCCAGACCGTCACCGAGCAGGAGTTCGCGCTGGCACTGCAGGAGCGCCAGAATGAACTCCAGCGCATGGCCGGCGGCCGCATGGACCCCGCGCTGCTGGACAGCGCCGAGCTGCGCTTTGCCGTGCTCGACGGCATCGTCCGCCAGCGGCTGTTGATCAACCAGGCGGTGCGCGGCGGCCTGCTGGTGTCGGACCAGCAGCTGCAGCAGCTCATCAGCGAGCAGACCGCATTCCAGGAGGACGGCAAGTTTTCGCACGTCCGTTATGAGGAACTGCTCAGGCGCCAGAATCTGACGCCGCTTGGCTTCGAGAACAGTTTACGCCGCGATTTGATGGTGGAACGCGTGAGCACCGCGTACCGCGCGACGGCGATCGTTCCCAACGCGGTGGTCGAGCGTCTGCTGCGCATCAATTCCCAGCAGCGTGAAGTCAGCCAGAGCGTGCTCGCGCCGCAGAACTTCGTGGCGCAGGTCAAGCTCGAGGCGGGCGCTGCGAAACAGTATTACGACGCTCGTCCGAACGAATTCCAGCTGCCGGACCAGGCGCGCATTGATTATCTGGTGCTGACGCTCGATGCGATCGCAGCGCAGATCGAAGTCAGCGCTGACGAGGTGAAACAGTTCTACGAGCAGAACCTGAAGCAGTATGCGAAAGGCGACGAACGCCAGGCCAGCCACATCCTGGTCGCGGTCGATGCCAAGGCGAGCGCCGAACAGAAACAGGCGGCACGCGCCAAGGCCGGGCAGTTGCTGCAGCAGGCCAGGCAAGATCCGGCCGCATTTGCCGCGCTCGCCAGGAAGAATTCGCAGGATCCGGGCTCGGCCGCGAACGGCGGAGATCTCGGATTTTTTCCGCGCGGCACGATGACCAAGTCGTTTGACGACGCGGTATTTCAGATGAAGGCCGGCGAGATTGCCGGCCCGGTCGAAACGGAGTTCGGCTATCACATCGTGCGTCTGACCGCGGTCAAGGGGGGGCGCGGGCTGGAGGATGCGAAGCAACAGGTGGCGCTCGATCTGAAGCGCCAGAAGGCGGGCAAGAAGTTTTCGGAGCTCGCCGAACAGTTCAATAATCTGGTGTTCGAGCAGGGCGATAGCCTGAAGCCTGCCGCCGACGCGCTCAAGCTCCCGATCCAGACGAGCACCTGGCAGACCCGCAGCGGCGGCGACAACAAGCTGCTCAACAATCCGAAACTGCTGCAGGCGGTATTTGCCGACGACGCCGTCAAGAACAAGCGCAACAGCGAAGTCGTCGACGTCGGCAACAACACGCTGATTGCCGCGCGCGTCGCCGAATACAAACCGGCGAGCCTGCGGCCATTCGAAGAGGTCGGCGCCGAGATCGCCAAACGCCTCACCCTGCAGCAGGCGGCGCAGCTCGCCGCGGCGCGGGGACGCGAGCTGCTGGCCAAGTTGAAGCAGGGCGAGACGGTGGCCGTTACGTGGGACGCGGCCAAACGGATCAGTCGCGATAGTCCGCAAGGCTATGAACCCCAGCTGCTGGTTGGAGCTTTCAAGACCGACGTCGCCAAGCTGCCGGCTTACGCGGGGATCGAAAACGGGCAGGACGGGTTCGTGCTGCTCAAGATCACGCGCGTGGTTGAAAGCGAGGGCGTCGACGTTGCCAGGCGCAAGGCGGCCAGCGAGGAGTTGCGCCAGTTGGTCGGCCAGGAAGAGTTTGATGCCTACGTCGCCGGCCTCAAACGCGGGGCCGATATCAACGTGAAGAAGGAACGGCTGGAGAAAAAAGAGCGCTAACGCGCCAAGGATGAAGTGTTCTACTCCTCCGACGTGCCCAGCGCGGTGGTGTTGAAACCGCCGTCGACGTACAGAATTTCTCCGGTGATCCCGCTCGCGAAGTCCGACAGCAGGAAGGCGGCCGCGTTGCCAACCTCTTCGATGGTGGTATTGCGCCGCATGGGCGCATGCTTGGCGTGATAGCCCAGCAGTTTGCCGAAGTCGGCGATGCCGCCGGCGGCGGCCAGCGTCTTGATCGGACCCGCGGATATTGCGTTGACGCGGATACCCTTGGGCCCGAGGTTATGCGCGAGGTAGCGCACGTTGGCCTCCAGGCTCGCCTTGGCCAGCCCCATCACGTTGTAATGCGGGATCGAGCGCACCGCGCCGAGGTAGGTCAGCGTCAGCAACGCTGAATTGCGACCTGCCATCAGCGGCAGACCGGCTTTGGCCAGCGCGGCGAAGCTGTAGGAACTTACGTCGTGCGCGATGCGGAACGCTTCGCGGTTCAGTCCTTCGAGAAATTCGCCGGCAAGCGCCTCGCGCGGCGCATACGCGATCGAGTGCACGATGCCGTCCAGCCCGTCCCATTGCTGCGCGAGCGTGGCAAACGTTGCTGCGATCTGCTCGTCGCTGGTGACATCGCACGGGATGACCTGCTGTGCGCCGAATTCGCCCGCCAGCTTGCCGACACGCTCGCGCACGCCCTCGCCCTGGTAGGTGAAGGCGAGGGTTGCGCCCTCACGGTGCATGGCTTTGGCAATGCCGTAGGCAATCGAGCGGGAGCTGATCATGCCGGTGATCAGAATATTCTTGTGCTGCAGAAAACCCATCTCGGCTCCTGTGTCGCGATTTCGGGCAGGCGCAATTATAGCGTATCAGGCGCTGCCGCCCGGTGACGTTGCCGCAATGATTACGCTACACTGTGACCGCGATGAAAGCGTATATCCAGCGCTCGTTGTGGGCTTTGTTGCTGCCGCTATTGGCAGGTTGCGGCGGCTCGCCATGGAACAACCCGTACCCGGCGTCTGACGCCGGCAAGAATATCCTCTATTCATCGTTTGCCGAGCGACCGAAACACCTCGATCCGGTTCAGTCCTACAGCTCGAACGAAATCACGTTCACGGCGCAGATTTACGAGCCGCCGCTGCAATACCATTATCTGAAGCGCCCGTATACGCTGATTCCCGGCGTTGCCGATGCGGTGCCGCAGCCGCGTTACTTCGATGCGCGCGGCAGGCCACTGCCGGACGGCGCGGCAGTCACGGATACCGCCTACACGGTGTATGAGGTCAAAATCAAGCGCGGCATCAGGTATCAGCCGCATCCCGCATTTGCGCGCAATGCCAGCGGTGACTTTCGTTACCATAACCTGAGCGGGCGCGACCTCGCTGACAAGAACGTGCTCGCGGACTTTCGCGAGCAGGGCACGCGCGAACTGAAGGCGCAGGATTTCGAATACCAGATCAAGCGGCTTGCCCATCCGCGCCTGCATTCGCCCATCCTCGGCCTGATGGCGGATTATATTGTCGGGCTGAAGGATTACGCCGACCGGCTCAAGCAGGTCAACGACGAACTCGTGAAAGACGGCAGCGACGACGCGTGGATCGATCTCACTGCGTACCCGCTCGCCGGCGTCGAGATCGTCGACGACTACACCTACCGCATCCGGCTGAAGGGCCGCTATCCGCAGTTTCTGTACTGGCTGGCAATGCCTTTTTTCGCGCCCGTGCCGCTCGAGGCCGACCGCTTTTTCGGCCAGCCCGGCATGGCGAAGAAAAACCTGACGCTCGACTGGTATCCGATCGGCACCGGCCCTTACATGCTGACCACGAACGATCCGAATCGCGTGATGGTGCTCGAGCGCAATCCGAATTTCCACGGTGAAACTTATCCGGGCGAAGGCGAACCGGAAGACGCCGCGGCGGGGCTGCTCGCCGACGCAGGCAAGCCGCTGCCGTTCGCCGATAAAGTCGTCTTTACGCTAGAGAAGGAGGGTATCCCGCGCTGGAACAAGTTTCTGCAGGGCTACTATGACGCATCCGGCATCGGCTCGGATACGTTCGACCAGGCCGTCCGGTTTGGCGCGGAGGGTGAGGCAGCAGTGACGGATTCGATGCAAAAGCAGGGCATCCGTCTGTCGACCACGGTCGCGGTATCGACCTATTACATGGGTTTCAATATGCTTGATCCGGTCGTCGGAGGTTCCAGCGAGCGCGCGCGCAAGTTGAGGCAGGCGATTTCGATCGCGGTCGATTACGAGGAATACATCTCGATCTTCCAGAACGGGCGCGGCATTCCGGCGCAGGGCCCGCTGCCGCCCGGCATTTTCGGCTTTCGCGACGGCAAAGGCGGCATTAACCCCACGGCCTATACCTGGGACGGGAACCAGCCGAGGCGCAAGCCGATCGAGGCGGCAAGACAACTGCTCGCCGAGGCCGGCTATCCGAACGGCATCGACAGCAAGGCCGGCACGCCGCTGGTGCTGTATTTCGACGTCACCGCGCGCGGCGTCGAAGCCAAGTCCACGCTCGACTGGTATCAGAACCAGTTCGCCAAAATCAACGTGCAGCTGCAGGTCCGCCCCACCGATTACAACCGCTTCCAGGACAAGATTCGCAAGGGCAACGCGCAAATCTACGAATGGGGCTGGCACGCCGATTATCCCGATCCGGAAAACTTCCTGTTCCTGCTGCACGGTGCTCAAAGCAAAGTCAAGACCCAGGGCGAGAACGCCTCGAATTATGCGAGCCCCGACTATGACCGACTGTTCGAACAGATGAAAAGCATGACGAACTCGGCCGAGCGTCAGGCGATCATCGATCGCATGCTCGAAATCCTGCGTAAGGACGCGCCGTGGCTGTGGGGCTTTCATCCCAAGGATTACGCGCTCTATCACGCGTGGTACGGCAACCTGAAACCCAACAAGATTGCGTATAACACGATGAAATATCATCGCATCGACAGCGCGCTGCGAGAACAGCAGCGCCGCGGGTGGAACCAGCCGGTGTGGTGGCCGACGCTGCTCGGCGCGCTGCTTCTGATCGCGTTGGCGCTGCCCGCGGTACTCGCGTGGCGCCGGCACGAGCGCGGGACGGCGCAACCGTGATCTCCTACATCATCCGCCGGATGATGTACGCGATCCCGATCCTGCTCGGGGTCAACGTCATCACGTTTGCGCTGTTTTTTCTGGTCAACACGCCGGACGATATGGCGCGCATGCAACTCGGGGCAAAGCGCGTCACGCCGGAAGCGGTTGCCAAATGGAAGCAGGAGCGTGGCTACGACAAGCCGCTGCTGTACAACGCTGACGCAGCGGGGACGGGCAAGCTTACGCACACCATTTTCTTCGAGAAGTCGCTGCGCATGTTCGTGTTCGATTTCGGCCGCGCCGACGATGGCCGCGACATCGCGCGCGAGATCCGGCTGCGCATGGGCCCGAGCCTGGCGGTCGCCGTGCCGGCGTTTTTCGTGGGGCTCCTCGTCTACATCACGTTTGCGCTGGTCTTCGCTTTTTTCCGCGCGACCTATATCGATTTCTGGGGGGTGGTGATCTGCGTTGCGGCGATGTCGATCTCGAGCATGTTCTACATCATCGGCGGCCAGTACCTGATCGGCAAGTTGTGGCATCTGGTGCCGATCTCGGGTTTCAGCGGCGGCGTGGATGCGCTGCGTTTCATCATGCTGCCGGCGGCAATCGGCGTGATCGGCAGTTTCGGCGCGAGCACGCGGCTCTACCGGACGTTCTTCCTCGAGGAGATCAGCAAGGATTACGTGCGCACCGCGCGCGCCAAGGGACTCACCGAGATCACGGTGCTGTTCCGGCATGTGCTCAAGAACGCCATGATTCCGATTCTGACCGGGGTGGTGGTCGCGATCCCGTTTCTCTTCATCGGCGGGCTGATTACCGAATCGTTCTTCGGCATCCCGGGCCTCGGCAGCTACACCATAGACGCGATCAACTCGCAGGATTTCGCGGTGGTGCGCTCGATGGTGTTCATCGGCTCGCTGCTCTACATCGCCGGGTTGCTGCTGACCGATATCTCGTACACGCTGGTCGACCCGCGCGTGAGGCTCGCCTGATGCCGTTCCAGGCCGTCGTATTGTGGACCGACTGGCTGGTCTACCTGCTGGTGCTGGTGGTCATCGCGACTACGGTCTACGTGCGCGGCAAGGAGCACCTGCGCGCGCCGTGGCGGCGCGTCGCGCAATCCATGAGCGGCATGATCGGGCTCGTGGTGCTGCTGGTATTCGTCGCCGCCGGGCTGATCGATTCGGTGCATTTCCGGCCGCGTCTCGCGGCCAGCGACCCTGCTGCCAAAGTCGCCTACGCAATCGAAGTGTTGAGCGTGCTCGACCTCGTGCTCGAGCCGCTGCGCACGCGGCGCGAGAAAACCTATTCAGCGCCGCTGGCAACGCACCTTCACGCCAAGGAGATGCTGGAACTGCCCGACGGCGGTCAGGCGCGCGATTTCCCGCGCCTCAAATACGGCGGCGCCCGGTTGCAGGACCCGCAGCGCGATCGGGCCGGCGACATCGCGCGCACGGCGCTTGGCGGCGTCGCAGGCGGGGCCGCCCTCTGGCTGCTGCTCGGGTTGCTGGCGGTCACGGTCGCCGCGCGGGCGAGCGGCGCGCGGTTCGGCCAAGCGTGGCAGCGGCTGTGGCGCGGCGAAACGGAGGTGCCATGGCACGCGATTCTGTTGACGCTGCTGGTGTTCTGCGTGCTCGGCGGAGCCGCTATCGCATTGGCCGCTCAATACCACGTTCTTGGCACCGATAAAGTCGGACAGGATGTGCTCTATCAGGCGCTCAAGAGCATCCGCACCGCGCTCGTGATCGGCACGTTGACGACACTGGTGATGTTGCCGTTCGCGATTGCGCTCGGCATCGCTGCGGGATATTTTGGCGGCTGGGTAGACGATACGATCCAGTATGCCTACACCACGCTCAACTCGATTCCGGGCGTGCTGCTGATTGCGGCTGCAGTGCTGATGATGCAGGTCTATATCGACATCCACCCCGAGCTGTTTCCGACCGCGGCGCAGCGCGCGGATCTGCGGCTGCTGTTCCTGTGCATCATCCTCGGGGTCACCAGCTGGACCGGGCTATGCCGGCTGCTGCGGGGAGAGGCGCTGAAGCTCAAAGAGCTCGAATACATCCAGGCCGCGCACGCCTTCGGCGTGCGCCATCACCGCATCATTACGCGCCACATCCTGCCCAACGTGATGTACATTGTGCTGATTACCGTCGTGATGGAATTCAGCGGCCTGGTGCTGGCCGAAGCGGTGTTGTCGTACGTCGGCGTGGGTGTCGACCCGTCGATGAACAGCTTCGGCACCATGATCAACAACGCGCGGCTCGAGATGGCGCGGGAACCCATGGTGTGGTGGTCGCTCGCCGCCGCGTTCGTGTTCATGGTGACGCTGGTGCTGGCGGCCAATCTGTTTGCCGACGCGGTGCGCGATGCGTTTGATCCGCGCGTGCGCATGATCAATCCGCTGACCGCAAAGAAGCGTAGACGTGAAGGCGTCGCAAGCCATGAAACGTGATTCTCCGCTGCTGAA
>Ga0082335_1002241_pt1 | contig 36935 bp, 34 predicted proteins | sample Subgrocontami58m_FD_72375 | JGI IMG/M metagenome (GOLD analysis project Ga0082335, IMG submission 72375) | Subsurface groundwater microbial communities from S. Glens Falls, New York, USA - GMW37 contaminated, 5.8 m (SPADES assembly) (version 2) ... | reverse complement strand
TTGGACGGACGTTGTATAATTTGTTTTTCGGTCCGTATACGGAGAAATTATGGGGCATATCTCCGAAATTCATCTCTTCAGATTGGGCTTCTCAGAGAATTTCGTTGCTGAACCTTAAAGATGTGCTTTTCCGGCTCTTGAAATTGAAGAAAGGCACACCGCGGACGTATGCCAAAGGCTATTTTTATCCCAAAAAAGGGATAGGACAAATGTTTGACATTATGAGCGAAGAAATCTCCAAAATGGGTGGAAAAATTGTTCTGAATGCAACGGTTTCAGGGATAAATGTAAATAATGATACTGTTGAGAGTGTATGTTACGTCCAGCATGGTGTTGCGAGGACGATTAATTGCGATGCTGTTATTTCTACAATTTCTCTGCCTGACCTCATAAAGGCATTTCCGGGGCATCTAACAAAGAACATTACAAATCATGCATCTACACTCAGATTCCGTGCGGTTAGATTTTTAAATATCCTGGTAGATCTCCCCGATATCAGCGACAACACATGGATGTATGTGTCAGAAGGCAAATATATCATGACACGTATCCAGGAACCAAAACGCCGAAGCCCTTTTAGCGCGCCTGAAGGGAAGACGTCTGTTATGCTGGAAATACCATGCAACGAGAATGATGAAACCTGGAGTTGTTCCAAGGAAATTTTATTGAACCGTTGTCTTGCTGATTTGAAAGAACTCGGAATAGACATCCAGGACAAGGTCATAGATTATTTTACAACGAGCGTAACCCATGGCTATCCTGTTTACAGTCTTGATTATTCCATGCACCGCCAAAAGCTCTTTGATTTTCTGGCTTGTTACGAGAACCTGATTACCTGCGGCAGACAGGGGACGTTCAGGTACATCTTTATGGATACGGCTATGGAGATGGGGATTGCTGCCGCACAAAATCTTATGTTGGATAATTTGTGTAAGAAAGAAGATGTACAATCAATGCGTTCAGAAAAAGAGTTACTAGAGACAACATCTATAACGGCCTAAATAATATCATGCAAGCAACAGTTAATTACAACGAATTAACAAAGACCCGTTGTCAGACGAAAACAGTTTCCTTGCGGGGTTATCTAATTCCGATAGCTGCTGTTTGTGTCTGCCTGGTTACCAGGGTATTATTTTTCGGAAAATACATTGATGAATGGGACAGCGTCAACTTTGCCTTTGGGCTCTCGAAAGGTTACGATATTTTGCACGATCAGCCTCATTTTCCAGGCTATCCGGTTTATATGTTTGTTAGCTGGATTTGGTACAAAATTTCCGGGTCTGATATACAGGCGTTGATCTTTTCCGGTGTTTTGTTTAGCAGTCTTGCAGTATTTCCCCTGTATGAACTGATAAGACGTATGTTTTCTAAAGAAGCGGCTATCCTTGCTTCCATGTTATACATGGTTAATCCCCAGGTTTGGTTACAGGCAGAAAAGCCACTCTCGGATGCCTTTGGGTTATTCTTTGTCATTACAGCCGTATTGTTTTTTTACCTGGCGGTTGAACACATTCATGGGACTCAGAGGAATTGTTTCCAGACAAATGGGAAAGCAAAGGGTGAGGATAAAATTTCCTTGTGGTATCTGGCAGGGGGTGGTCTGCTCTTAGGGCTGGGATTAGGCGTACGAGTTACCTACCTGGCATTGATACCTACCATGGCGTATGCTGCATTTCAGGTGAACAAGAAGGTGAGCGGCAAGAAGATCACCCTGTGGGGAGGAACAGGTCTGGCCATTGGTGTATTTTTGTGGTTGGGTTATTTGCTTGTCCAATTTACTCCGTATAAGGTTTACAGAAAGTTGTTGAGCCATGCAGATTACCATTTTTGCAGGGAAGGGAATTCTATTATCACAACTGATGATTATAGTGAACGTTTTTTCGATATCTTTTACAACCTGAGCGCACATAGTTTAGGTACGTGGTGGACGGATACTCCCTTTTTAAGGATTGTTCCAACGATAATAATAGCGCTTGCCTTCGTGTGCTTTTTTATCCATGAAAAATGGAATTTCCAAACCAGGTTTTTGTTGGCTTTTTTTATTCCCTATTCTTTCTGGATTGCCTTCGTACAGGACGCAATCCGGCAGATTATGGTGCTTGCCCCCTTCTTGCTGATTATTATCAGTGCAGGGTTAATGTACGGGTTTACTCACTATTTGAAAGACAAGAAACAAGGTTCCCTGATATTCCTTGTCGTAGTATCTGTCTTTGTTATTACGCTAGCCATTGATTCGATGAGGATTGTTTCTATTAATAGGAATGAAGAGCCGCCGTCCGTCTCAACAATAAACTATATAACAAAAAATTATGAGAGAGACGACACGAAATTTTACTGTTTGAATGATTGGCGTTTATTTCAGTATTATGCCCCGGAGTGGTGTGACAAGAAAAGTAGCCATGTTTATTTTGTGTCAACTATGAGCAAGGTAATAAAAGATCTTGGACGCTTGAAAAATAAACCAAAAAATATCCTCATTTCATCCAAGCTTTTTGAAAGGCATCAGCACGAAGACAGACTCAGGAAGCTGGCTGTATTTGAAAGGAATAGATATGCCGTAGCCGATTACAACTGGCTGGCTTTGTATAGTTTTAACTGGAGGTGAGCAGGAGGTAACCATAAAGTAACAACAAAGAATTAGCAATTCACAATTTTTAAAGGCCGTATGAACATTTTATATTTTCATAGATTGGAGGTCTAAATGTTAAAAAATGTATTTTTATCGCTATGTCTTATTACGATGGTTAGTTGTTTATTCGTGCATAATCATGTAGATGCTCAGACATCTACTGGCAGTATATCTGGTACTGTGACGGATGAGTCTGGAAGCCCGATTAGCGGCGTAACGGTGTCCGTAAAAAGCAAAAAGCTGAAATTTAAGGACAACGGCACAACCGGAAGTAGCGGTCAATTCGAATTCTCAGACTTGAGCGCAGGGAAATACGTCTTAACGGTAAAAAAGGATGGTTATTCAAGTGCAAAGAAGGGCATTAAACTCAAAGCAGGACAAAACAAAGTCGTCAGTATCCAACTGAAGGGGACGGGTACAGGAAGCGGCAGTGGCAGCGGTAGTGGAAGTGGAAGCGGGAGCGGTGGTGGCAGCGGGAGTGGTTCAGGAAGCGGAGTCAAATAAGCTAAAGTGTAACTTGATGTACAGGAATTTCAAACAATTAATTCCTCCCCCTTTGATGGGGGAGGTAAGGTGGGGGTGAAGGGAAAAGGCTGATCACCCTCCCCTAACCCCTCCCATCAAGGGAGGGGATTGTTTGTGTTTTGTGTAGTTGCCGAAGGCCTAATTTATGCGCTCCAAGAGGTAGTTGATGCAAAAAAAGTTGTACCGTTGTAGGTGTGATAAAAGTATCCTGTATTGTTTTTCTCATGTAAGCGGGAATCCGGTGTCGGTTGTAACAATGACATGGATTCCTGCTTTTGCAGGAACAAGAAAGACCAAATAGTTTTTATTTTGGAATATCATTGAGACTGAGTCTTTTTTTATGAAAGGAATTTTATAACTATGAATTGGTTAAACAAGGTATTTATGCCGCTTGGAATTGTTTCCGGTCTGTTGCTTGTCACACAATTGCCGGAGATGTGTAAGTCTACTGTTTATGCTGCGTCGATTATGTGCGTTGTTACCGACGAAAACGGTGATGCCATAGAACATGCCGTTATAAAAATTAAAAATAAAGGGAAAAAAAAGACTACTTCGACAGACTCAGATGGTTTGTGTGAAGTTGCGAAGCTGAGGAAGGGCAAACACAAACTCACGGTTGAGTCTGTGGGTTACGAGACGGTATCAGAAATCGTGACCATCAGTAAAAATAGTGAAGATGTAGAAAAGGATATTACCTTAAATTTTTCAGCATATATTAAAACCAACGATACCGATACCATCGATGCGGCAGTTTCCGCCTTCATTGAAATTGGCACCTTGAGAAAACAAGAGACTATCGATGGTGATGCGATAGAGGCGGCGTATGAAGGAGAACTGCAGGATTTAGTCCAGGAGATGGATACGGAAAATAATTTAACCCTGGATAGCGATATAACGGATGCCATCGAAGATATTAAGAATAACAGCGAGCCGAAATTGGCTGCCCAGGTGATTGATAAGACAATTCAAAGGGTTTTTTACCTGGCCGTTCTTGAAAACATTACTCATGCCCGTGACGATTTTGAAGAGGACGATACCTCCGAGTTGAGCCAGTACTGGGATCAGGCATATGCCGCTTATCAACCGCTCATAGGCACGGCTGACAGGGAAAATAAAGTACTTACTTCGGATCGGACAAACATAGATACGGGGAGTAATCCGAATCTGGAAGACCAGATAACCGTTGCCTTTATTCGCGGACAGAAGGCGCTGGGAAAAAAAGATTCAGAAGAGGATGAGATTACACTTGGCATACAGCGGCAGGTTATCAGACTCTCCCTTGTCAGGGCCTTCTACATAGCCGTGCTCAGAGAAGTTGAGGCCATTTTGGATAACCGGGACAGCGATACAGAGAAGGCCGGTGAAGTGCAAAAAGAAGGTGAAGTTTACTACAGAATTATAGAGGAGTTTGTTTCAAGGGACAATCCCACAGGGAATGAAACTATTAAATCACAGCTTACCGGTGATGTATCAGGTGTTACTGCCGATACCATTGTAAGCGAACTGAGCAAAGGGTTCATCGGGCGAGTCGAAGGCGAACTGGAGGAAAATGAAGAGGCTTTAAGTGAGAATGACCGGGGAGATGCCATGATACTCGTTGAAGAGGCGTTGCTGTATTCAGGGGTGTTTTTGGAAGATCTGGAGTTGCGATTAGGGGCAGAAAATTTGGGCGATATAGAAGAGGCCTTAAATGATTTAAGGGATGCCAGTGATAAGTTGAAAACATCGGATGCAGATGCTGCCCGGCAGACTATAACAACCATCATTAATAACTATGAAAGTGAATTGCTTTAGAATCGTAAAAAACAGAACAGGTGCTGAAAGGGCGATTTTGTGATAAAGGTAAACATTTTTTCATCATCTTTTTTGTAAACTCAATGATAACCAAGAAAGGAGTAACATGAATAAAAATAGAAAGAAATATTTTTTTATTGCAGCAGGGATTATTGTTTCTGTTTTTTGGGCAACAAGTCTCATTCATACTGTCAACGCAAGCAGCCAGTCAGGAGAAAAAGGGAAAGATACGAAGATTAAATTTTCGGGAAAAAAGAAGGTCAGCTTTACCAATGATATTTTGCCTCTCTTTGTGAAAAGCAGAAAGGTTGGTAAACAGGAATCTTTCCCTTGTATTAAGTGTCATTTTACCAGCCTTACCATAGAAAGCAGCGGTGTTCCTGAGAATGCTATGACCGAATTCAATATGGGCTCATATAAGGACATCATAGCAGGTGCAGATGCAGGGACAGAACCTATCGTTGATACTGATGACCCTGACAAGAGCCTCCTCTTGCAAAGATTGAAGGGGGAGGGCGACGACCTTGAAGATACTGATGGCCGTATGCCGTACGCAGGTCCTTTTTTTACGAAAAAAGAGATTGCAAAAATCCGTAAATGGATTGAAGAAGGGGCAGAAGACGACACCCCATCTCCAGACTTCAACCGTGATGTCCTTCCCTTATTAACTGAATCTGTAAATGGCAGCGTCCCATGTAAACAATGTCATTATAATAACAACGATGCCACGTCCAAGGAACGTTCGCCTTCTCAGGCATGTATGGATCTCTCTCGCTGGGAGGGTGTGATTTCTGGCGCTGATGGGACTGAACACGAAGCCCTTATCGATTTGGAAAATCCATCCGACAGTTTGATAATAAAACGCTTGCGCGGTCAAAGTACAGAAGAAGATGCCGAAAAAGATCATCGAATGCCATTCGGAGGGCCATATTTTACGGAATACGAGATACAAAAGATCGAACGGTGGATTGCCAATGGCGCAAAAGGTCCTAATGGTGAAGACCCAAGCGAGGCCGACACGAGTGATGCGGGTGAATGCCCGGAAGGAGAAGGTAGCGGCAGCGGTTCTGGAAGTGGAAGTGGAAGCGGCAGTGGTGAATCAACACCAACACCGACGCCAACACCAACACCGTCGCCTACACCGGTTGTATCGCCCGTGGGAGTGGTTGAGTAGTGATGAATGAAGTGAAATTATGAGTTCTGCAGAAAGTTCCCAAGTTGGTTTTTAATATACGTGTAGGGGTAATTCATGAATTACCCCTACATAATTATATTGCGCAGGTGAAAACTTTTTCGAAAGCTTTCAGGGTGGAGGTGAAATAATATTTATTATTATAAGACCAAGTCTCAAAACATTTTTTATTTTTATCAGGAGGTTGTATGAGTAGTGAAAAGATAGGTTTTTTATTAGTGGGTCTTAATGGAGCAACGGCGAACACCACAGTGGCGGGCTCTCTTGCCATAAAAATGGGATTGTCTAATAATTGCGACGGTATGATAACCGAGACTGAATTATTTTCGCATTTAGATCTTGCCCATTTTAATCAATTTGTATTCGGAGGGTGGGATGTCAATGGCATGGACGCTTACAAGTCTGCCCGATTCAACAAAGTATTGGAGCCATGGCTCATTGAGGACCTTCGCCCATCATTGGAAATGATAAGACCGTGGAAGGCAGTGACAACTGTACATGACGTAGATGCCGCCAGGAAAGCCGATAACATTAAGACAGTTTCCACTCTCCGGGAAGGGTTGATTGCAATAAAACAAGACATCGTCTCTTTCAAAGAACAGCATGATCTTGACAAGGCCATTGTAGTGTATCTTGCATCTCCATTGAAGCAAATCGGATTAAACGATATCCACAAGGACCTTTCCAGCTTTAGAAAAGGATTGATTGACAATGATCCATCGATAAGCTCTGCCATGTTGTATGCCATGGCAGCAATAGAGACGGGATGCCCGTTCGTGGATTTCACGCCCAATGTAACGTTAAAAGTTCCTGCCATCCTGCAACTTGCCGAAGAAAGAAAGGTACCGCTTGCAGGAAGGGATGGTAACACGGGCCAGACCCTTATTAAGACCGTACTTGGTCAGATGTTCAGGATCAGGAATCTCAAATTGCATGGATGGTACAGCACGAATATACTCGGAAATAACGACGGTCTGGTGCTTTCAATGCCGGAACACAGACAAACAAAGATGGAGGACAAATTAGGAGTATTGGAGCCTGTGCTGGGCTACAACCATTTTACCCATATTGTGGACATTCATTACTATCCTCCGCGAGGCGATAATAAAGAGGCGTGGGAGAGTATAGATTTTTCAGGGTGGCTGGGTATGCCCATGAGCGCAAAGATAAACTGGCTGGGCAGGGATTCTATCCTGGCAGCCCCGTTAATTATTGATTTGGTCAGGCTGATGGAATTCTCCCTCCGGAAGGGAGAATACGGTATACAATCCCAACTGGCTATTTATTTTAAACATCCTCTGGGCGCTTCGGCACGCGGGTTCTTTGATCAGTATTTGCTGTTAAAGGAGTATTATGCGGGCATTCAAGAGCCGATTATGGAATCTGGTGTAGACCGTCAGGTGAGTAAACAACCTGTGATTTTAGCAGTATAGCTTAGAAAGACTTTATCGCTATGCAGAATGCGAGAAGTATCTCTGAAATATCCGGTATTCGTGGTATAACAAAACATGGGTAGAGAAAATGCGTAATAGGTTCAGTCCCCCTCATTGTTTTCCCATTCGAGGGGGCTGAACTGATATGAAAATGCAGAGAAAAGTTTGTCGAAACCTGAGGGGTGAAGATGCAGGACTATTTCTGGAAGATTTCATTGGGATGTATCATTGCTTCCCTTATATGCCTACTTGTGTTTTTCTTAAAGATAGTGGTAGATTTCCTTAAAGAGTCAGTTCTTGGTTTAACAACCTTGTATCCTGTTTAAAAATGAAAGCGGTTATATGATACTTTATGGTTAAAAAAAGATATTTCCCCTTAGTGCCTTTACTCCTGCCTATTGTCCTCCTCTCATCGATATCCTTAGGACAATCCCTGCTTGAGGAAGACGAGCCGCCAGAAAACTACAAGCTTCAGATATTCATGGAAGAAGAGGAGGCACTTGCAAAAATCTTTGCCGGTTGCGATAGGATAGAATCTGAGTTTCTGACACTTACTCCTGAAGGGTTCGAATATTTCAAGGGATTGCTGAAGAGGCCTGATATTGAAACAGCCTTTCAGGTATACATTGGTAAGAAGGGGGATGAGATAGACCGTTATGCCATAATTACCGAGGAAATGGGCTGTTTCCATCCGATCACATGGATTCTCAGTACAAACACAGAGGGAATGATTCTTGATATAGCGGTGATGATTTATAGAGAGAGCCGAGGGCGCGAGGTCAGCCGCAAGAGGTTTCTCAAGCAATTTGAAGGTAAGTCCATAAAAGATTCCCTCTCGACGAATAAAGACATTATTAGGATTACGGGTGCAACCGTATCGGTGCAGGCGGTGTGCAGGGGTGTCAAAAAGATGCTCGCCTTTATTCACGAATTTTATATCAAAAACAATCCTGCCTCAACGACCTTGGCACAGCGCTTAACTTCCAAAGAAAAAAAAGTCGCAAGGGGAGTTCCTAGTCAAGTATTTACCACGGCAAAAGTCATTGAAGGAGTAAAAGCGGTGATAGCCGCAGAAGTGGAAGGTGAAAGAAAGTTCTTCTCTATAGCAGATAAAGCATTTAATGAGATGGAACGTATTGAAAGACTTTTTAAAAACGAGTTGAAATCATTAAACGGTAAAGCGGGAGAAACCTTATATTCGTGTGACAACGAGGTCTTTGAGGCAATAAAACGATGTTATCGATATGGTACGCTTACTGAGGGGGCTTTTGATGTAACCGTTTCTCCTTTATTGGAAAGATGGGGCGTGTACAAAGGTAAATTAAAAGAGGTAAGAGAGGAAAAACTGATACCTCTTCTCAAGGCGGTTTCTTATAAAAATATAAAGATAGACGATAATAATAAAGTAATCTCTTTTGCTCATAGTCAAACAAAAGTAGACCTCGGGCCGGTAGTAAAAGGATATGCAGTAGATAAGGCTTTAGAACTTGTTAAAATATCAGGGATAACCGCAGCGTGCATAAATTATGGAAATGTCACACGGATGCTAGGGTCGCCTTCTGGAAAAAATGCCTGGAAGATAGGAGTTCCACATCCTATAAAGGGAGACTCAGTAATAGGCTCGTTATCCTTGAGTAATAGAGGTGTTGCGTTTGCAGCAAATTATTCCAGATATTCTTCTGTACAGGACAAAATTTATAACCATCTTGTCGACCCAAAGTTGGGTAAGCCAGTTACAGGTGGAGTTCTAGCTGTTACGGCAATTGCCAATACGGCTGAAGAGGCAGGGGCGCTTGCTACCTCCCTTTTTGTCACGGGTATTGATGGTATTCAGAGACTCCCAAAAATTTTTCCTGATATGGGGTGGGTGCTTCTTTATGAGAAATCAGAGAACAATATTGAGCTTCTGGTGTCTCCGAATATGTCAGAGATATTTATGAAAGGAGAAGAAAAGATTTTTAAATACGGCAAGGGTTCCGGATGTCCATTTAGCCCGTGAAGATGTTAAGGAAATTCAAAGTTGCAGTTGTAGTGCGAACTTCAGTTCGCTTACATCCTATGCGAACTGAAGTTCGCACTACATTGGAAAAGTTGCCGAAGGCCATTAAAATAATTTTACGCAATGAAATAAAAGGAGAAAACTATGACTATTATTTCAAATTTTAGAAAGACGGCATTATTTTTAGCCTTAGTAGTGGGTATGTTTTTATCAAATGTTTCATTTGCAAAAGACAGTATTAGAGATATAACCTCTACAGAATTGAAAGAAATTATTCGGACAAAGAAGGATAAAATAGTAGCAGTAACCTTCTGGGCAACGTGGTGCAAGGTCTGCCAGGAACACGTTCCAGAGCTTAACAGTATACATGAGAAGTATAAAGAGAAAGGGGTAGAAATAATAGGTGTATCACTGGACAATAAACTGAAAGAAGTAAAGGATTTCGTTGAAAGCAAAGGGATAGCCTACCCTATTTTTAGAGCCAAAGACAAAGATGAGATGAGCTACATTTACAATGTCAGGAAAATCCCCATAGTGTATTACTATAAAAATGGAGAACTCGAACATATAGAAGAAGGCTATACCGATCCTAAGCATATCGAAGAGGATTTGCGTAGTTGTCTGGAAGGATCCAAACCGCCATCAAAAGACGCAAATTCAAAATCGAAATAGGGAACTATCACTACCCGCATCGGGAAGGGGTACCATAAATAAGTGGTGGCATTTTCTAAATTACGAAGTATAATTCCGAAAGAAAGTAGAAAAAACTTTAATAAATTACGATAACGAAAGGAGGAAGTATATAAATACGAGAAATACACGTTGAAAAGAATTTAAAGGAAAACAATTTACCAGAAGGATAGGAGGAAGGATTATGAAGGCTTTAAAAGAATTTAAAACTTTTCACTATTTGACAGGTTTTTTTATACTGTCAGTGTTGTTTTGCTTTCCTCAAGCGATATCATCGGTTTTTGCTGATGAGGCTGAGACATCCGATGCCCAAGCGGCACAAGTTACACCATCCGCCGGGATGGAAGGGTCAAAACTGGCAGATATTACTTCGGAAGTACGTCTTGGACACGAAGATTGGGAGAAGATGCAACGTGCCGTCCATGAGACGGTGGAGAGAAATCTTGTTGGAAGGAAGTTTATTGAGGTGTATGGCCCCCTGGGGACGGGTGTCCAATGTGTGCCCCTTGATACCTATGCTATACCCTCCTGGGCCAGCGTCGATATGCTTGGCGAAGGGGGTGAGGCCATACATACTTTGAAAAGGGACATTGCGCACATACCCCTTATTTACAAAGATTTTTGGCTCTTCTATAGGGATATAGAAGCGAGCAAAAAGTGTGAGACACCGTTAGATATAAGCGCTGCAGTTGGTGCGGCTGTCGCCGCTGCTGCAAGGGAGGATGATCTTATATTCAATGGCATGCCGGAAATGGGTATGACAGGCCTTTTGAATGCTAACGGAAGGAATGTCCTAAAACTCAGCGACTGGACGGTAATCGGGAATGGTTTCCAGGATGTCGTATCAGCCGTTGAGAAGCTGAGAGGTTTGGGTTTTACCCCTCCGTACGCCCTTGTGGTCAGCCCAAGACTCTACGCCCTTCTCCACAAAGTCTATGAGCGCACGGGAAAATTAGAAATAGATGGGGTAAAGGAATTAGTAAAAGGAGGTGTTCATCAAAGTCCCGTATTCAAAATGGACGTTGCACTTGTTGTGGCAGTGGGCAGGCAGAACCTGGATTTGGCAGTGGGCACTAATTTCAAGGTAGAGTACTGGGGACCTCAGGATTTGAATCACAGATTCAGGGTCGCAGGAAGTTCAGTACTCAGAATCAAATGTCCTCAAGCCATCTGCACACTGGAGTAAGTTATGTCAGGTAAGTACTTCCTTATAAGTGGTATTCACACGCCTTTCCTTCTGGTTCAATAACTAAATAGATGCCAATCAGTACGTCCATAGGAAAGGGATACAATTTAAGTAGCTGGCATTTTCTCAATTATAGAGTATAATTCCCGAAGATTGGAAAATTATTCAAATAATGAGAAAATAATTTACGGGGAAAAAAGGGAGGAAAGGTTATGGGTGCTCTAAATAAATTTAAAACATTTCATGGTTTGGCAGGGGTTGTTGCCTTGCTGGTGGTGTTTTGTTTTCCACAGATGGGTTCGTATGTTTTTGCTGCGTGTGCGAAGGAAGACGACTGCCTTTCGTGCCACACTGCACAAGAATTAAGAAAGGTCCATAAAAATTGTGAATACCTGAAGCAAGGCTGTCTTGCGTGCCATAAAGCGCCGGAGGCTTCATCTGTTTTGGCAAAGGAAGCAGGTGCACCTTGTGCTTGTCCACAAGGAGAGGCATCGGCGGGAATGAAAGAGCCAAGGTTTGCAGATATTACTTCGGAAGTGCGTCTTGGACACGAAGATTGGGAAAAGATGCAACGCGCCGTCCATGAGACGGTGGAGAGAAATCTTGTTGGAAGGAAGTTTATAGAGGTGTACGGCCCCCTGGGGACGGGTGTCCAATGTGTGCCCCTTGATACCTATGCTATACCCTCCTGGGCCAGCGTCGATATGCTTGGCGAAGGGGGTGAAGCCATACATACCCTGAAAAGGGACATTGCACACATACCCCTTATTTACAAGGATTTTTGGCTCTACTATAGGGATATAGAAGCGAGCAAAAAGTGTGAGACACCGTTAGATATAAGCGCTGCCGTGGGCGCTGCCGTCGCCGCTGCTGCAAGGGAGGATGATCTTATATTCAATGGCATGCCGGAAATGGGTATGACAGGCCTTTTGAATGCGAATGGACGGAATGTCCTGAAACTCAGCGACTGGACGGTAATAGGGAATGGTTTTCAGGATGTCGTATCAGCCGTTGAGAAGCTGAGGGGTTTGGGTTTTGCTCCACCTTACGCCCTTGTGGTCAGCCCAAGACTCTACGCACTTCTCCACAAAGTCTATGAGCGCACGGGAAAATTGGAAATAGATGGGGTAAAGGAATTAGTAAAAGGTGGTGTTCATCAAAGTCCCGTATTCAAAAAGGATGTTGCCCTTGTCGTAGCAGTGGGAAGGCAAAACCTTGATCTGGCTGTAGGAACAAATTTTAAGGTGGAATACTGGGGACCTCAGGATTTGAACCACAGATTCAGGGTCGCAGGAAGTTCGGTACTCAGGATCAAGTGTTCGCAAGCTTTATGTACGCTGGAATAGTGGTCATAAACAACTTCAAATATTTACAATTTACGAATTACGTTTTGAGCATTCGTCATGATGGTTCGACAAGTCTTCGGCGTGAGATCAGACGAATGCTCACCATGCATGGAACTGCACCCCGAGTCTGTCGAAGGGTCAGTCGAACGTTTTTAAAAATCGTAATTCTGAAATCATGAATCTAAAATATTTTCTGGCTCGTCCAGGTTAGGAAGTCGGTTATGCTAAAGCAATCACGGATTTTCCTTCTCTCTATGCTCGTGTGTCTTTTCCTCATTCTCAAGGTGGGATATGCTGAAATTCCCTGCCGTATAGGAAAGGATGGGGTTGTCACGCTTGAGATGGAAGCCGGGCCTGTAGCGATAGAGCTCAGGCCGGGGGTATTCTTCGATGCCTGGGGATACTGCCTGAAAGGTCAATTACCCACGGTGCCTGGCCCTACGATAAAGGTGAGAGAAGGGACAAAGATCAGGATTCACTTCACCAACAAGTTAACGGTTCCTGCCTCTGTCCATCCACATGGTGTAAAGTATACAGTTTCCAACGATGGCGCCCACATAGCGGGAAATCCCACGAGTATCGTAGAACCAGGGGGCTCAAGGGTGTTTGAATGGGACACATCGGGCACACCAGGATACTGGTTTTACCACACCCATGCATTCGAAATGGGTGGAGATGAAGGATTGTACAGAGGGTTATGGGGTGCACTTATTATAGTGCCCAGGGAAGGCGATCCAAACCCGCCTGACAAAGAATTTGTGGTCTTCATGCACACATTTCATGTCAATGGGCAGGAGTATGAAGCCTTTAATGATAAGTCCGGTGACATGGAGTTTATGAATGGAGACAGCTCCGCTTTTCCTGGATTGGTCTGGAAGGCAAGTGTTGGGGAGAAGGTAAGGTTTCATGTTATTAATACATCAGAGGAGATACATACCTTTCATACACACGGACATCGATGGGTAGACAGGGCGAGTGGAGAGTTGATAGACAACGTATCACTGGCTCCGTTTACGTCGTATGTTGCGGACTTTACAGCAGGGGATGGGGTTGGTCCTGGCAATTGGGCATTCCACTGTCACTTTCATGAACACATGATGAATGGTATGTTTGGAATTTTTGTTGTTGAAAAAGAGAAAAAGAATGCTCAGTTGTCTCCCGGCACACATGGTCTCCCAACCCTTGATACAACCCCACGTTCGTATGCATATCCCGATGCATCACTCAAGAAAATGTATGAGGATTTTGTTGGTTTGGCGCAAGGCGCTGGTCCGTGGGGGGAATTTTACAAACCGATACCATTTTACATGTATTTCAATCCAACGAGACATTATATTCCGCCTGATAGTTTGAACTATAAAGAACTCCTGGGCAAATATAGGCCTGATCAGTGTGTCGAATGCCATGAGGAGTCTACGCCGGGAATTGTGGCTCAGTGGAAGGCTTCGAATCATGCCAGTCCTAAAAAAAACAGGGAAGTTTCAGCAGAGACACAGGAAATTGAGGAATTAATAGGTAAAGAGCTAAACAACTGGAAACCAGGGACAACGAATGGGGTATACTGTTCCTATTGCCATGGGGATAATCATGAGAAATTATTCATGCCTACCGTTGATAATGCTTGTGGTGCATGCCATCCAAGACAAGCGAAAGAATTTGCAAAGGGCAGAGAGCATGGCAGGCCTAATCACACGCAAAGTTGGGAGGCAACGGTATCTGTTCCGTGGTATGTTGAAAATTACCGGCGCGGTGAAGGTTATTCTATGGTGGGGTGTGACCAGTGCCATCAGAATATGTCTTCATGCGACGACTGTCACGGACGTCATCGCTTTTCGGCTGCTGAAGCCCGCCGTCCTGAAGTGTGCTCTGGCTGCCATATGGGGCCTGACCATCCCGACTGGGAGAGTTATGAGCATTCCAAATGGGGTATAATCTACAAGACTAGTGGAGCACAGTGGAATTGGGAAAAGAAGCTCTCAGAGGTGATTCCTGGGAAAGATTATCCTGCCCCTACCTGTCAGTATTGCCACATGTATGTGGGTGGCGGACGTTGGGAGATGAACGTGGAAACGAAAGGTATATGGCGTATGGGTGTTATACCGCCCAAGGAAGTCGAGTTTAAATCGGGACTCAAAGATTTCCCTTACGGGATAAAGATACCGCCCATGGACAAGAAACTTGAAATCTACTCCGCAGAAAGCAAGGAAAAACGACGCCACTGGGTGGAAATGTGTACCAAATGCCACAGCAGCCGATTTTCCAGTATGTGGCTTGATTCCTTGGATCAATATATGTTTGAATCGTGGAAGAGAATAGATGAGGCACAGTTCATTCTGGAAGACCTCTTTGCGAAAGACATGATCAAGCCCTCTCCGGAAGAAAGACCGCCTTTCCCCTTGAGCGATTTAATAATTAAAATGTTAGGACCTGATAAATTGGGTCCGGAGGTTTATAATCTTTTTAAAAAGACGAACGGCCACCTACCGGTTATAGGCCCAATTCTGGGTGTTTATTCTATATTTACTCATAAGGACGGTAATCCAAGCGGAATAGAAAGGGAATATGTAGAGATGTGGTTCCAGAACCACCTGCAAGGGTACAAGGGGACGGCCCATGCCCAGCCGGATATAAGCTGGTGGTGGGGTTCTTCACAAACCATGGGAAACCTGACCCGCATACAGGATGAGGCAGAGAAGTTGCGACGCCTAAAGGCAATAGAAGATAAAGCAACAAAATAGAATAAGACGTTTTTCACTAATGAATTAAAAAATATTTAAAATTGTGTTGACATTTTATATTTTTTTAATAATATATTGAGACTGAGTCTCATTATAATTACATTTTAAATAAAGGAGGATTGGAAAAATGTCTGTACTAATTGTAGGTGGCGACCATTTAGGGAGTATCCCAAAGGAGCTTGATAAACTCGGAGTTAACGAGGTTCAGCACTTAACGGGTAGAAGTGGGCAAAAGATCCGTGACGGAATTCCAGAGACCATGGACTTTATCATCATGCTGTACGACTTTGTGAACCATAACTTGGCTTACAAAATAAAGAAGTCTGCCGAAAATAGAGGGATTCCTATCATCTATGCAAAAAGATCATGGTCGTCTATCTATCAAAAAATGAAAGAGGGGCAGCAACAATTGAGAAACATGGGGTTACAGATTTTCTTAAATTAATTAAACTTTTGACAATACGTAATACTTCACAAGGAGATTGTATATGATACTGAATACATTCTTTGTATGTCCGGAATGCGGCAATGCCGAAAAATTTAAAGTATTCACGGGGAACTTTCAAATAGTTAGACAGTCTGCTGAGGGAGTACGGATATATGAAAGTGGTGTCATGCCGAATTTGCGGGAGAATGACAACTATATCGAATGCCAGTTGTGTTCTAAAAGATCAGAATATTACCTGGCAGCAGATATTGGCAAAAATTATCTGGGAGACCGGAAAATTTTTCAAATCCTAGCAGATAAAAGGATGTAAATTAAGGAGGTGAATAATGGAACGGATCGTTTCCAGAACCGTGAGAGTAAGAGACGGTGAGATTATCATACAGGAGGACACATGGCCATATTATACCTATATTTTGAAAGAAGGCAAGGCCAGGGTGCTAAAAAACGTTGATGGTAAGCAAGTGTTAATTGGTGCATTAACCAAAGGGGATATATTTGGAGAAATTAACTTCCTTGGGGAGATGAAGAGAACCGCATCGGTAACAGCAGACGGTGACGTGATCGTGGAAATGATTGCAAGGGACACCGTTATGGATTTTATTGGTAAATTACCCCGGAATGTACAAACAAGGCTGTGCGCAATGGCCAGTGACCTTACGAGCATTACCGAGATTTACAGTCGTTTGGTAGTTTTATTACAAAATAGGAACGCTGAAACAAAGATAATTAATATGAAAACCTTTGAAACCGAAATCGAAAAAATTCCAGAGTTCATGCGTCGTGTAGTTATTACGATGGAAAGACGTCACAGTGTAGTAGTAGAGGGTCTCAATATACTTTCGTCCCAACTCGAAAAGAAGCAGACCAGGCAGTTGAGTAATTAAAGAATTTTTTTATATTAAGGTTTTGCCATTTTAATGTGTCGAGATTATACTTAATTTTAATAACGAAAGGAGTAAAGAAATGTCTGTACTTATTGTAGGTGGAGACCATTTAGGGAGTATCCCAAAGGAGCTTGATAAACTCGGAGTGAACGAGGTTCAGCACTTAACGGGTAGAAGTGGCCAAAAAATCCGTGATGGAATACCCGAAACCATGGATTTTATTATCATGCTATACGACTTCGTGAACCATAACTTAGCTTATAAAATAAAGAAGTCTGCCGAAAATAGAGGGATTCCTATCGTTTATGCGAAGAGGTCATGGTCGTCTATTTATCAGAAAATGAAGGAGTGTCAGAATCAGTTGAGGAAAGTAGGATTGAATAGTTTGTTAAATTAGGATGCCTTTGTCAGCGACTTTTAAGCTCCACTCTATCGGTAGGACAGACGACCCGTCTGTCATTATAATGTCAGGCGAGGACGCCTGACCTACCTATGGGGCTAGGGGGTGTGTTGTGGCAAACTTACACACCCCTTTTTCGTTCGACTGAGCGCTCATGACGAAGTCCCCTCTTTTTAGAAGGGAATCACAAAAGATTGAAATTCCTGTACATTAAATTAGATTCTTCGCTTCGTTCAGAATGACATTTATGCTATTGCGTGTCATTCTGAAGTAGCAAAGCGACTGAAGAATCTTTATTTTGAATTTCCTATACTCTTAAATTATTTAGCCATGAATACATTAAAAAAAATACTTATTCTATCATTTTTCCCGATGATCTCACTTATGTTGTGTAAAACGACCTTTGCCGGTGTGTCTTACACTTTAAGCAGAAGCGCCGATTATTCAACAGCCGACAGGGCTTTTCTTAACACCGATACCATTTACATTCAGATCGCACAGAACATCCTTGATTATCGTGAGATTAAAAAATCAGTCTTTACTTTACAGTCCAGCAAGACTAAAAAGAAAACCAAGCATTCATTGGAGTGGGACGATGACCTGAATGCCTTTACAGGCTCTGCTTTACTTGAAAGTTACGCAATTGGCGATAAGATAACTGTCCTGATGAACTTGCAGGGAAACAATGACAAGGATAAGATTATCAGAAAGGCAAAATTTGTTGTTGGCTATTCAGGGAAGTGGCAATTGACGGGAACTGTTTATGAAGAAACCTCTGGTAAAACCAAACAATCTCTTGCTGATGCACGTCTGCGGATTCAGGGGGTTGCGGATATTAGTGCAGATGACGAGGGTTATTATCCGGAAAAAGAGGATAAATTTATTCTTTCGGACGGAGGTGGGACTTTTTCCCTGGATTGCGAGGGTATCTCAGGCCAGATTGTTGTGGTTGCCGCCGGCAAGGAAGGCTATAAAAATGGTGGTGCGAAAGTAACGTTAGGGCAAGAAACTAACGCCAGTATTAGTCTTTCCCCTATTCCAGAGGAAGACCACCCATCTTACGAGTATATTTCATCAAAAACCTGTAAGAAGTGTCACGGTAATATTTATAACGACTGGCAGGACAGCGATATGTCCAATGCAGCCATTAATCCCGTTAATCAGCTTGTCTTCCTCCTCTACACCGCGTGGTATGTGACGGGTGACAGGGCTAACTTTAATGACCCATCTATCTTTGATGATCCCAATCCGGAATTTGTTGGGGACAAAGGAAAGATATTTGAAGACTCGGAGGGGAATCGATACAAGATACTTGGCGATGCAGGACACCTTCACGACTGCGCAGACTGCCACTCCCCATCCTATGCATCAAGGGTGCAGGATGATGGCGTGACTCCCATGTGGGATATGAGGGCAGGTGTAATGAGTGATGAGGATAAACTCTCTGCAATAGACAAGCAGGGCGTTCATTGCGATTTCTGCCATAAGATGCATGAAGTACGCGCAGAAGAAGAATATTGGACTGAACCCGGCGTAAATTATAAGGTAAATCTCTTGCGTCCAGACCCCTTGCTCAAATCTTCCACCACAGGTAAAGTTATGTTTGGACCACTTGATGACGTTATCTATAAGAATATGCAGGCGTCCTATACCCCGCAATTTAAAAAGAGCGAAGTGTGTTCGCCTTGCCATCAGGACGCCAGAAAGCTCTATTTACAGCTGGTAGATGAGAACGATCAGACGACTGGTGAAACAATAGAACGCATCCTCTGGAGCGAAGATACCTACCGTGAATGGCGTTTCAGCGGATATAGCGGACTGGAAGATGATTATCCGGTGAGTAACTATGCAGGGAAGGCGTTGCAATGCCAGGACTGCCACATGAAAGACCCGCCTGAAGACCCAACGACAGGTAAATCAATTGCGGATTACGAGGAGATTACTGATTCATTTTATATGATTTCAAAAGACAAAAGGAAATATGCTACGAAACGGGATTCTAGGACTATTTACCCCCATCGTTTCGAAGGCACCAATCAAAATCTTTCTGCAGGGGAGAAAAAAAGATATTTGGAATGGGCTGTGGATCTCACTGTTACCAATACCAACGTAGAAAACGGTGTCCTGAGCTTTGATGTAAACGTTACGAATTCTCATACGGGTCACTCCTATCCGTCTGGTGTTACACAGCGGAACGTTATTCTCCTTGTGGAGGCCACTCAGTCGGGAACCGCCCTTACCCAGCTCAATGACCAGACCATAGACAAACCCGGGGGAAATTTCCCTGATGGATACTATGAAGGAAAGGGAGATTATGCAGGAAAGTCAGGAAAGATCTTTATGAAACACAACAGGATGCTGGTGGATAATGAAGACTTGTCCCCATTTTATAACGACATCTTGTACGCCTATGCTGTCGAGGAGTTGTATGATACGCGGATCAAGGCAAACCAGACGGACACCACTCAGTATGAATTTCAAACAATAGACAACAATGAAGTTACCATTACCGCCAGGCTCATCTATCGTTTCCTTCCAAAAGGTACCCTGGAATTTGCCGCAAATAATGGATACGTCATTTCTCTTGATGAAAATGACTATGAATCACACAAGGTAGAAGTGGCTTTAACGCCTTGAATGAATTCTCAGCAGACATTCCACATGGATTTTTCTGCATAAAACCATACCTTCCCGGCCAGGGAAATTATGAAAAGCAATAGATGCTTTTGAATGACGAAGAACCGTATTTCTTTTGCAACGGAATTTTCTGTGCGTTTGCCGTTGAAAGTTATTGTGAACTACTGCTATTGGAAGGAGAAGAAGATTACAATGGTTTTTACAGCAATAGCAATGCATGAGTTGATAGATTTTGCGGTAAACATATTGGATGCCCGCGACCCTCATACGTTTATTCACTCATGGCGGGTTGCGGAATTATCCGTTCTGATTGCTGAAACCATGGGTTTGCCAAATGAGTGGATTAACAAAATTCATATCGCAGCGCACTTGCATGATATTGGTAAGATTGGAGTGCCGGATAAGGTATTAAACAAGACCGGAAGATTGAATAATGACGAAATATTACTCATGCAAGCTCATCCGCGAATTGGTTACAATATCATCGAACGATTGCCAATCCTGCGGGAAATATCTCGTATTGTCTTATATCACCATGAACGCTTCGACGGGTTGGGATATCCGGACGGAATTTATGGGGAAAATATCCCAATCGAGTCCAGGATTATTTCTGTTGTGGATGCCTTTGATGCGTTAAGCACAGATAGACCATACAGGAAAGCAAAAAATTACAATGAGTGCTTTGAGGAGATTAATCTCCATGCTGGCAGTCAATTTTGTCCTGCTGTAGTACGACATTTTATGAATATCAGAGATATAATCCCACAAGTACTGGATAAGTTTGAAAAAAAGGAAATTAACCACGTAGCCTTTGTCGGGCATGAAGAATTGATGCATTCGAGGAGGTTAATATAATTTAAGAGGAGAAATGGATGAATCTGTCAATGTTGAAACCCGGCGAGAAGGGAAAAATAAGAGATATCGTAATGGGGGGTTCTTTGAAAAGAAGGCTCATGGACATGGGTGTGCTTATCGGTGAGGAGGTAAAGGTCCTGAAGAAGGCTCCCTTTGGCGACCCGATTGAAGTGATGATAAAGAATTACAATCTTTCGCTCAGAAAAAAAGAGGCGGAAATTATTCTAGTAACTACTGATGGCAAATAGGGGTCGTCACGTAGTTGTAACAAAAGGAGCCCATGCTTACCGTATGCAACCAATCGAGAATGTTTATAAGCATTTTTCCGCACAATACGATTATTCAGTGAAGTGCTGCTTCCTGAATGTACCGGAGAGGAAGGAGATATGATTACCATCGCCGTTGCAGGAAATCCTAATTCAGGTAAATCTACTCTTGTTAATGCCATAGCAGGTACAAGACTTCATGTTGGAAATTGGCCGGGTGTTACCGTGGAAAAGAAAGAGGCTATTTTTGAATATAACGGAAAAAGGATAATGCTGGTCGATTTGCCTGGTACGTACAGTCTCAGTCCTTATACACAGGAGGAGATCATTGCAAGGGATTATCTGGTGCACGAAACCCCTGACGTAATAATCAATGTGGTGGATTCCACCAATCTTGAAAGAAATCTCTATCTTACTGTGCAGCTACTGGAGCTTGGCATACCTGTCGTTATTGCTTTAAACATTTACGATGAAGCAAAAAAGAAGGGATACAGGATAGACATAAAGTCAATGGAGGAGATGCTCGGTGTTAAGGTGGTTACAACGGTAGCGACAGAAAAAACAGGTATGGAACGTTTACTGAGTACATCCTTAAAGGTTGCTGAGAGTCCATTCCAGTATCACTCGAAACAATTAGATTACGGCGAAGACATCGAATCTATTGTTCGGGTGATGGAGCAGAGAATTAAACAAAGCCATGCAACCCTCGCTGAAAGATATTCCTTGAGATGGCTTATATTTAAACTGTTGGAAGGCGATACTCACATTTTGAAAGAAATAAATGGTGATGGAAACGGTTTGTATTTTGATGATGTTGTGCGACATCTCAGAAAAATGTACGGCGATGATATAGAATCCATAATGGCAAATACAAGGTATGCAAAGGCATCTGAAACAACCCATGGAGTTTTGAGTAAACCTGAGATTCGGAAAATAGAGTTAACAGAAAAAATAGACGCCGTTATATTGAACAGATTCCTTGGCGTACCCATATTTCTTGCATTAATGTGGTTCGTGTTTAAATTCACATTTGACGTGTCGACGCCATTTGTTGACTGGATAGACGCCGTGATATCCGGGCCGTTAAAGAGATGGACGGTGGTGATGCTGGGAATGATTCACTCGCCTGCATGGACAATCTCCCTTGCCACCGATGGAGTGATAGCAGGGGTTGGATTCGTCATTATGTTTGTGCCTGTTATATTCACAATGATGTTCTTTATCACGTTTCTTGAAGGTTCCGGGTACATGGCAAGGGCTGCGTTTGTGATGGATAGGGTGATGCGGGTGATCGGCCTCCATGGCAAGTCATTCATTCCTATGGTCCTCGGTTTTGGGTGTAATGTTCCTGCCATTTGTGCTACAAGAATCCTTGAAAATCAAAAGGATAAAGTGCTAACCGCCCTGTTAATTCCATTAATGTCATGCGGAGCAAGGCTTCCTATTTATGTGCTTTTTGTTGGTACTTTTTTCTCCGAAAATTCAGGTACCGTTTTGTGGTCATTGTATGTAATGGGAATAGTTCTGGCTATTGTTATGGGAATAGTATTCAAGAGAACGATTTTTAAAGGAGAACCATCCGTATTTATTATGGAACTTCCACCATACAGAATGCCGTCTTTTAAGAGCCTTATGATTTACACGTGGGAAAGAGGGAAGCATTTTCTGGTCAAGGCGGGAACATACATATTGTTGGTATCAATTATGGTATGGATACTCCTGAACTTGCCGTGGGGCGTGGAACATAAAAAGGATTCGTATCTTGGGAAGACAGGACAGACGATTGCCAAAGTATTTAAACCGCTGGGATTTGGAAGCTGGGAGGTAGCGGCTTCGCTGATTACCGGGGTGATCGCAAAAGAGATAGTAGTGGGTACTATGGGCGAGATATACATTGAAAAGAAGATGGTCGAAACGACGGAGCAAAAAACTATTCTCCAGGATTTAAAGGAGTGTGGAATATCTTTCACTATGGCGGTGAAAGATTCGGTGACGAACGTGTTTTCAACATTCTGGATGAAAAGTATCTCCATCAGAGGAGATAAGAAGTTAACGCCACTGAGGACTGTAATTCAGAAAACATTTACACCTTTGAGTGCCTATGCCTTTCTGGCATTTGTGCTTCTTTATATGCCATGCATTGTTGCCTCCGTTGCCATGAGGAATGAGTTTGGTACATGGAAATGGGTGGGGATTTCTTTTGCTTATCAAATTACTCTGGGATGGATAGTCGCATTTGTGATTTATCAGGGTGGAAAGTTAATCGGGATTGGATAAAACGGGATAGCAGTATCCGAGAGAATCATCAAAAAGTGCAGGAGGTGCAATATGACAACTGTAGCCATTTGTGAGATGTACGTTGGTGAAACCTCTGAGATAGTCTCTTTTGACGGAGACAATCCCGAAATCAAAAGGCTTCGGGATATAGGGATTAGAGAGGGCAAACTTATCGACCTTATTTACTATGACCCTATTTTGAGTAATAAGATTGTTATTGGTGTTGATAACACAAGAATCGCCTTTGATGCCAATGTTGCCTATAATATAAAAGTAAGGCCAATCAAGAGCCACTATGAAATCTTTAAGGTAAAGGCACTTTACGACCCCCTTACTCAATGTTTTAATAGGAATGCAATAGAACATATTATCAGGGACGAATATGAAAAATTCATAAACAACAAAGTACCACTGTCACTGCTTTTTGCAGACATTGATTATTTTAAGAGAATAAATGATACGTGTGGTCATCAGTCAGGAGATAGTGTACTGAAATCGGTAGCAGACTTATTAAAACAGGGATTGAGGCGCTCAGATGTGTTGTGCCGATGGGGTGGCGAAGAATTTTTAATTCTGTTAAGGGGTACTCATATTCAGGAAGCTGCCCAAATAGCAGAACGACTGAGGCAAAAAGTCGAGTCTCATCAATTTTCACTATTTCCGCCATTCGAGCAAAGTGGTTTAGTAACTATAAGTATTGGCGGTGCCGAACTTCTCCCTCGTATACAGATAGCGCAATTGATTGAGAAAGCCGATAATGCGCTTTATACAGCAAAGAATAACGGAAGAAACAAGGTGGTGGTTTGCTGAATTCCATTTTGGTTTTAAAAGTGTTTGTAAAAGAAGAATTTTTCTGTTAGTATTTTTACCTTTATGAATAGAAAAGGATTATTAAATACAGGATATCTTGTTATAATATTGCTATCTTTTGCCCTATTTACTGCCACCCTTACGGGGTGTGCTACTCAGGGCTTCAAGCCCAGAAGTATGGCGGGTGTTTCTCGTTATTTTAACGCAGATAGAAACACCGTATGGAATGCGATAATACAATCTGCGGAAGGAATCCCGGTTGAAATCAATGACAGGGAAAAGGGAGTTTTGAGAACACACTGGGTTAAGGGATGGTCGGCGAATAAAACTACCGGACTCCTTCTGGAAGGGCACTGGCAGGAACGCTGTCGTTTGCTGATTAAAGTAAGCGAGGAACAAAGCAGGACGTATGTTTCCATCAGTGCACAGGTCGAAACAAAGGCGCCGGGCGGAAGTCAGGCGTACCGATGGTCCCGCATTCCATCAGATGGCGCAATTGAACAGGAATTTTTGGGGAAATTAGAAAATAACCTTACGGGGAGATAGCTGTTAGTTTCATGATTTCTATTAAAAGAATCTTTCCAATATTTATACTTCTTTCATTATCAGTCTCTCTGGTCTCATTTATTCCAAGCGTGGTTACAGCGCAAACGGAGACAGAGCCGGCAGACAATTTCCAATTCCAGGCTTACCTGACAGAAGAACAGGCGTTGGACCTCGTCTTCCCCGAATGTGATGAGATTGTAACGGATGAATTTGTTATGACCCCGGAAGAAAAAAGCAGTCTTGAAAAACTGTTAAGCAGGAGGCTGTATGAAGATGGATTTAGGACTTATATAGGAAGGAAGAACGGCGCTATTCAGGGATATGCAATTATTACGGAAGAGATCGGTAAATTCCACCCTTTTACCTTTGTTGTGGGCGTGGGCACGGATGGAAAAATCACTAATATAGCCGTCCTGATTTACCGTGAGAGCCGCGGCGGAGAGATTGCCAAAAAGCGTTTTCTCTATCAGTTCATGGGGAAATCCTTCAAAAATCCAATCAGGATCAACAAGGATATCATCAATGTTACCGGAGCCACCATGTCCGTGCAGTGTATGTGCGCAGGAGTACGAAAGGTGCTCGCAGTTATTAATGAATATTATCTCAGCGGTAAACGAAGTGTGAGTGATCTCAAGGTAGCGAGTGGTCATGTAGTAACACCCTTAAAAGAACAGTCCGTTGAAGAAACAAACAAATCTCAAAATGCAAATAATAATCCCCCTTTAACAAAGGGAGAGGGAGGGGGATTTTCAGAGGTAAAACTCATTAAGCAAACCCGCATGATGATGGGCACCTTTGCCGAGGTGTCGATATATTCTCATGACGAGAAAACCGCTGGCAAGGCCATTGAGGGTGCGTTAGATGAGATGGAACGCATGGATCGCATCATGAGCAACTACAAAAATGACAGCGAACTTTCAAAGGTAAACAAAAAGGCTGCAAAATCGCCTGTTCCCTGTAACACAGAACTCCTTGATGTCATAGAACAATCGCAGTATTACAGCGAATTGAGCGGCGGCGCCTTTGATATTACCGTATCTCCAATTGTTGCACTCTGGGGATTTTTTCGTGAAAAAGGGCATGTGCCACCAGATAAGGAGATAGAAAAACTTCTGCCTGCTGTCTCTTATAAGAATATTGTAGTAAAGAAAAATGCCGAGACTAAAAAGTCAGGTACCGTATTCTTTAAAGACATAAAGACCCAAATCGATCTGGGCGCCATTGGGAAGGGATATGCCGTTGATAAGGCGTTAGAGATTATTAAGAAATGCGGTATCGATAATGGCTGTATCAATCTCGGTGGAAATATTTATGTCCTCGGTACACCACCTGGTAAAAATGCGTGGAAGATTGGCGTGCAGCATCCGCGGAATAGCGGTGAAATCCTGGGTTATCTGGAACTCAAGAACGAGGCCACGGCTACCTCAGGGGATTATGAGCGATTCTTTGAATTTAACGGGAAGAGGTATTCCCACATCATAAATCCGCAAACAGGAAGACCGGTGAGCGGCACCCTTGCAACGACGATTGTTGCCCCCACAGGCACAGAGGTTGATGCGCTATCAACCATCGTCTTTGTTTTAGGCCGTGAAAAAGGTTTAGAACTTATCAAAAAGATTCCCAATGCAGATGCCATGATTGCGTATGAGGAAAAGGACGGGAAAATAGCAATGGATATGACGCAGGGGTTCAAGGATAAATTCAAGAAAACCAATGAATAGTGGAAACCACAGATTACGCAGATTACACAGATGAAAAATCAGAGAAAATAAGCCACTGAGGTCGCAGAAACACAGAGAAAACTCTAAAGGGTATAATTAAGCAATTAATAAACACACCCCTACCCCTCTCAAGAGGGGAATTTGAGAAGTCCCCTCTTGGGAGGGGATCGAGGGGTGGGTCAAAAATAAAACTTGTCCTCGTGTAAACGGGGAGCTGTTGGGTTTTTTCTTTTAAAACCCAACCTAATTTAGATAATTAGTTGATACAGTATTTTGAAGGAGAACAATAATGTCAAGCGGCATGTGGTCACTCCCAATCAGCAATAAGATTTTTTTCACTTTTTTTCTATCCATAATGACAGTAGCCATTGGACTAGGCTTCCTGAATTATTATGAGAGGACCGGCTTTTCCCAGGAAAAGACCGTGCGCTACTACTGTGGTGATGAGGAAGAAGATTTAGACAAACCCATATCGGCTGAAGAAAACAAGGCAAGGCTGGAGGAAGGACTTGCCTTTCCAAAGTCCTATCGGGAACTCTTGGAAGTAACACATACACATATTTTTTCAATTCCCATAGTAGTATTTATCCTCTCCCGTATCCTTGCAATGACGCATTCGCGAGAGGGATTAAAGATTACGATCTACGGCGTCTCTTTTATGGGCATTATCCTGAACTTGGCAGCCCCGTGGCTTATCAGGTATGCATGCCCTCACTTTGTGATTACCTTTACCATTTCCAATATCCTCCTCATACTGAGCTTCGGTGCATATATCTTTATTCCCCTTTATGAAATGTGGTTCAGAAAAGACCACGATGGTTTAGCAGATTAAAAGCAAATTTATATTGGTTTGAGGATAGGGCAAATAATATCTATTCACTTGCAATGAATCATTGTATTTGCTATAAGACAAGCATGCTTTGCCATACAAAAAGTGATCCTTCGGATGTTATGAAAATCGTAATAATTCAGGATTTTTGACAAGGAAGAAAGAATGGTGATAGGATTTGACGTACAATTTTACAGAGTGAAAGGTGATTAAGATGAAAACTGAGATAGCAATTAAATTGGAAAAGACAGAAGAAGACGTATTGGAAAAAATGGTTCGGGTAGGACTTTTTCCAAGTAAAGATGAAGCAGCAAGGGCAGCAATTATTAAGTATGCTTCAGACCTGGGAATTTTTAGTCCGGAAATGTTATGGCATAAGATAGGCAAATTTAAAAGGAGAAAGGTTACACCAAAACAATTAATAAAAGATCTCGAAGAAATTGAAAATGAAACGTAGAATTTTTCTTGATACAAATGTTTTTATTTATGCATTTGAGTTTCCTGAGTGCAATTCCAGTAAGATAATAAATCTCCTTAATACAGGACAGATAGAGGCCGTAATATCTGAGCAGGTATTGAAAGAAGTGCAGGCATATTTCAAGAAATATTATAGTAAAGATTTGGCGGCAATTTTTAGGGATTATCTTTTAAGGACTTGTACGGTTGTATTTTCAGTTGATGTCAAAAGGGAAATGGCTAGATACAAAAAGGTCATAAAGAGCAAAGACCTTGAGCAATTGGCGGTGGTAAAGAAACTCGGCATAAAATTTTTGGTATCATATGACAGAGACTTTGAAGCATTTGAAGAATACATTACACCAAAGGAATTTATAAAAGAAATGGGTATTAAAGCGGAATTGAGCAACTATTAGTGAATATTTATTTTACCATATTCTGTTTTTTTTAAGCTAACAGAATAGTTCATTTTCGAGGCTATTCGCGTCCATTCATGGCTCATAGTTTTTTTTAAACGATTTTCGATTCGTTAGGAATAGTCGGTCGATTCAAGGAAACAGGAGTGTTTCTGATTATAACAGTTTACAAAATCACTTAATTATGGAGAAAAGGAATGTATGGCTATACATGTGAATATTGTGATGGTGTTGTAAAGGAAAAATTGGTAAAAAAGGAAGTATTTAAGCACAAAACTGGTTTTATTATGCTTGGAAATGTACCTGTTGGTGTTTGCGATAAATGTGGTTATCGATATTATCATTCTACGATATTGCAGAGAGTCGAAGAAATTGCCAATGGGAAACGGCTTCCCGAAAGGACAGAAATTATTCCGGTTGCTCAATTAGGATAAAAAAAGAGCATATTGTTTGATATAAGTTCAACCCTTTACTAATTGTTCAGGAAAAAGTACTTTGTCAAAGTTAATTTTCGAGAATATTCGCGTCCATTCGTGGCTCGTCATCACCTTATTTATTACCAACACAAATCGTATCCTTTTTCATGATAAAGAAGAACCAACTTCAACAGCAAGAATAAAGACCTGACCCGGTTGCATTCGGTTGCATTAATGCGGAAGCTAAAAAAAGGCTTGATGCAAATGGCGGATTTATCAGAAGAGTTTTGCTCAACCCTTACTGAAAGGGTCAAAGGGAAATTGTCAATTTGAAAGGTTTGTGCCCTTTTCTTTAATCGGAATGGCTCAATAAAACCTTTCCAGAAGACGAGTTCAGGCAATCCCTCAAACCTTCTTAGTGAGGTATTTATAGGACCGGGAAATGTTATGAACTTCCCATCCAGGAAGCTTCCAGATTTGCTCTTGAACAGCCCTGGACAAAGTAGGAATCGGTCTGGCGTTGGATTCAGGGCTTACGGTGAAATGTAGTGTGCCGGGCCCGGACGCTGTTCCGATGATTAGTAAGTTAGCCAAATCTTCATAACCTGTGATTATTATTTGTTGACAAACACGATGAGGATTTTCTAGATCATCGCAGTTAAAAGAGACACCTAGATTTTTGTTGCTTGGATCAGGAAAATTTCTGCGCTCGGGGTCTGGCATGTTGGAGGGAATACCGAGTAGCAGTTCGTTATTTAGGCAAGCGACCACCTCACTTTTGTTCATGAGAGCATATTTTTGGAGGTATCCCATTAAAAAATCAATCCGATCAAGGTTGAGGTGAAGCTCTTTTTTGTTGATTGTTACAAACTGTGATGGGACAAATTCACAGGCGCTTTCCCATTCGTCCCGATCGTAATTCACAAACACCCCATCCTCATCTGTTTGTCCCGTCATTTTTAAAGTCGTTCTCTCATTGTCAACAATTTGATCCATTGCCTCATTTATGAAAGGCTTAGACTGAGCAAGAAATTTCCAGATATCTCTTACATCATCCCTTCTCTCTGTTGCGATTCCAGACCCAATGGTTGACATCCATACTTCAAGAGCCTTCCTTGTCATTTTTGCATGATCCTCGACAAAAGCTGGAAGTTCCATACCAAACTTTCCTAGCATCTTTTTCGTATGTGGAATCTGAACAACGTTGTTCCTGATAGTTTCTATATATTCATAAAACAGCATCAGGTCATTTCTTGAATAGTCTAAGGGGCGATCTAGGACATCAATAGGGATTTCTCCTGCGCTAAAGCAGTAATTACGTAGGGCAGATGCAATTGCAAGAATTCTAGCTCTTTTTATTTGGTCGGCTGTTTCGAGTTCCCACTTCACCTCCTTAATGCACATGTAGATTCTTGAGTCTTGCCCTTTTTTCTTTAGCCATCCCAACATAACGGACTCCAATATATTTTTGGCAACCGAACATGGATTACACCGCCTATCTGCGGTCTTTTATTACGGCTATCATGAAAAATCATATTGCAAATGTATAATAAAATAGGCGATTCTGTCAACAAGAATATAAAAGAAGGAGCGGAGGGGTCGCCATCTTTCCAGGTTGTCCGAGAATTGGTGTTTTAGCAAATTCTTGTGTCATAATTCCTTTAATGTCAATACTTGGTTTTTGAATTTTGCATTCTCGGGCAACCTGTTATGAAATGATAAATTAATACGCCCCTTTTCTATCAAATATGGTGAAACAGGAAACCAGCCCAATATCAAGGACTTAAGAATTTTTAATATTTCACATTTGTAACCTTGAACCCACGAAGGGGCATCATTCCATTCTGAATTGCAACTCTAATGATTTTGATGGGTTCGCTTCGCTTAACCTATTCTACGTACCTGGGGCGGGTTCAATCTTGCAGACTTCGTCGTGAGTGCTCAGTCGAACGATTGAACCACACGGTTTAACAGGACTATGGGTCTTGAACCAACACAAACCGTGAACAATGCCAAACATTTCTGTTCAATCGTGGACAATTGAACCAGCCGAAGATAGATACAAGAAATTCAGATATCACCCAAAAGGTGTGTATATGTTTTTGTTTAAGTCTTTGAAATATCTGTGCAAATCTGTGTCCAACTGCATTTTTTGGGTTTCACATTAAAAACCTTTCCCTTGCTTTTTTATGGTCGCGGTATAAAATAGCGATAGTTCACCGCAAAGTTCGCGGAGACTTCGTCGTGAGCTCAGTCGAACGAACGCAGATAAAAACGGAAAAATAACCACAAAGACACAGAGGACACGGAGAAAATAAGGAGAAAGGGAGAAACGGGGAAGGCTGAAGAAGGAAGCAAGAGGTATGAGGCAAAAGGCTGGAATGCAGAGGAGAAGGGGGGACTGAGAGGCAAGGTAGAAAATGCCCCACAAAACCTTCACTTGCCACTCGTTAAGCGACGATGAACGTTTTTTTGTACCTTGATAATCTGTACCCATTCCTCTATATTATTAGCCATTATAGGTGAGATATGATGCCTGAACGCATGCTTCCAGAAAATCCTTTGGAATTTATCCGCCGGTGTATAACGCAAAGGAGAATTCATTGGACTTATCACGTTAACATGCGATTGAAGGGCAGATTTATCCCTAGGGAGGCAATCGTCGAGTCTATTGCAAACTTCGAAATCATAGAAGAATATCCGGAAGATAAATATCTTCCAAGTTATCTTGTATATTCGCAGTACCGGGACATAATATTTCACATCGTAATCGCCATAGATATGCAGGGTAATAACGTTCGGATAGTTACCGCTTATCGCCCAAGTCCGGAGAATTGGAAAGAAGATTCAAAGACAAGGAGGTAGTTAATAATGAAGTGCCATGTATGTGGGAGTAATATGTATCCATTAATCACAGATTTGCCATTTAAGGTTAGCGAAACAACAATCGTTATTGTGAAAAGCCTACCCGTTCTACAGTGCAATAACTGCAGCGAATACTTGCTGGAAGATCCCGTCTTAAAGCAGGTGGAGATAATTCTTGATAATGTGGACACATCGGCAGAATTAGAAGTTATCAACTATGCTGCTTAAATTGTGTTTAAATAGGAACAGCGACCGTTTACTGGCAGACAGATAATAGTCGCTGTCCTTATTATCCTTATTATTCTAACAACGTAACCGTCTCTGTTGAGATCTTTAACAAAAATCGTAAATGTTTCTTACGATTTTCCACCATAGGTGGGAGACTTTACAATAGAGGAGAGATATTTATGAAGGCTGTTGTCTTTTATGAAAATGGCGGCGTAGATAAATTAACTTACACAGATGTGGAAAAACCAAAGATTTCTCCTTATGAAGTGCTGGTGAAGGTGAAGGCCTGCGCATTGAATCATCTTGATATCTGGGTAAGACAGGGATTACCTGGTATCGAAATCCCTATGCCGCATATCCTGGGCAGTGATAGTGTCGGCGAGGTGGCCGAGGTGGGTATGGAGGTGAAGAAATTCAGGGTGGGTGACAGGGTAATCGTTGCCCCCGGCGTTCGCTGCAGGAAGTGTGTGCATTGCATTACGAACAACGACAGCATGTGCAGCAGTTTTAAACTTATGGGATTCCAGGTACAGGGCGGTTATGCCGAGTTTACCAAGGCGCACGTGGACAATATCATTCCTATCTCTAACAAGTATTCTTTTGAAGAGTGGGCGGCTATCCCACTGGTATTTTTAACTGCATGGCACATGCTCATTACACGGGGACAACTCAAACCTGGTGAGAATGTATTAATCCACGCCGCTGGCAGTGGAATCGGGAGCGCCGCTATTCAAATTGCCCGCCTGGCTGGCGCACGTGTGATTACCACGGCACGGGGGAGCGAAAAACTGAAAAAAGCAAAACAATTGGGCGCTGATGAGGTTATAGATTATTCAAAAGAAGATTATGGAGAAAAGGTAAGAAGTTTGACGGATAATAAGGGTGTAGACCTTATCTTCGAGCACATTGGTCCGGATACATGGGAAAAGAATCTGCATTGTTTAACAAAGGGCGGGCGGATGGTGGTGTGTGGCGCAACGAGCGGCCCTTCAACGACGATGGACATTCGCTCCCTGTTCATGAAACAGCATTCGATTATCGGCTGTTATTTAGGCAGCAAAAAGGAACTTCTCGACGTACTGAATCTGGTAGAGTTTGGAAGGTTGAAGCCTGTGGTAGACAGCATATTCCCATTGAAAGAGGCCGCCGCGGCACAACAGAAGATGCTGAACAGGGAGAATTTTGGAAAGATTGTTTTGAAAATATAAAAAAACATTTTAAACCACAGATTTTGCAGATTGCACAGATTTTGGGTGCTTATAAATTTCAGAGATTGATTGTGTTTTTTGGCAGTACAGCCCCCTCCCCTAACCCCTCCCACAAGGGGCGGGGGAAAATGTTTCCTCCCCCTCGATGGGGGAGGCTAGGTGGGGGTGCTGAACTATTACGTTTTTTATCTGTGTAATCTGCGAAATCTGTGGTTATTGTTTATACCTGTCTTTAATTCATGTCAATTGCATCCCCCAAAAAGCCTTGCATATTGTGTCTGGATTGATATAATTTATTTTTTATATTTGGCGTTACTGAAATCAACAGGATTGGTGCAATGAATGTAAATACTGCGAAAAAAACCGACTACGTCTTTAAAGCGCCCAGGGGTACTGAAGACGTTTTACCGGAAAGATGGGCTTTGTGGCGAAAGCTTGAGGAGGCTGGTCGAAAGGAGTTCGAACTCTGCGGATACTATGAAATCCGCACTCCTATTTTCGAAGATACTCGTTTGTTCGTCAGGAGTATTGGAGAGGCTACTGACATTGTCGAAAAGGAGATGTACACCTTTGCTGATAGTGAGGATTCCAGTATAACCCTGCGTCCTGAAAGCACAGCCCCTGTGATGCGCGCATATCTGGAGTACGAATTGCATAAGACCAAAAAATTCCAAAAGTTTTATTATATCGGCCCGCAATTCAGAAAAGAACGGCCACAGGCTGGAAGGCTTCGGCAATTTCACCAGATGGGGTTAGAAGCGGTGGGAGCCAGTGACCCGTTGTTGGACGTGGAAACTATCAGTGTGGCAACCCGGATATTCGACCGCATAGACCTTAAGGGGTATCAGGTCAAGATTAACTCCATTGGTTGTGAGAAATGCAGGCCGGTTTTTAGAAGCATTCTCAAGGAAAAACTCTGTGAACACGAGAAGGCGCTCTGTGAACTGTGTCAATCAAGGCTCAACCGGAACGTATTTCGTATCCTGGATTGCAAAAACGAGAAATGCAAAACGATCAGTCACCACATGCCTTCGATTAACGACTATTTGTGCGGAGAATGTCAGGCACATGCGAAGACCGTGAGGGAAGCTCTTCTGGAAATCGGTATTCCATACATTGTCGATGCCCATCTGGTACGGGGGCTGGACTATTATACCAAGACCGTTTATGAAATCACCCACTCTTCTCTGGGCGCTCGTGATGCCATATGTGCAGGCGGGCGATATGATAATCTGATTTCAGATCTTGGGGGACCGTCTATTGGTTCGGTGGGATTTGCCATCGGTATGGAGGCGACGATCCTTGCGCTTGAAAATGTTACAGCAAAAAAGAACAAACTCATTAATCAGGAGGTTTGTGGCCCTTCTCCCGCGGTGTATATTGTTTCTATCGGTGAAGAAACAAGAAAACAGTGTTTCTCATTGCTTAACCTCTTGAGGAGATCCAACATTTCTGCAGATTTTGATTACGAAGGCAGAAGTCCCAAGGCGCAGATGCGTACGGCGAACAAATTGGGGGTAAAATACGTGATTGTGCTGGGTCCCGACGAAATGGCACGCGGCGACATTAAAATCAAGATAATGGAAACAAGCGAAGAAATCTCACTCAAACAAAGTGAAGCCATCACGTGGTTCCTGAATAAAGAAACACCTCTCAAGAAATAACAAATTTTAAATTCCCAGGAGATAGTCAATACATGTCTAAATTGAAACGAACACATACCTGTGGTCAATTGCGTTTGAATGATGTGAAATCAACGGTAGCCCTGTTTGGCTGGGTAAGCAGTGTCCGCGATCATGGCGGTTTAATCTTCATTGATTTGCGAGACCGATATGGCATTACTCAGGTGGTCTTCAGTCCCGATAAAGGAAATGAATTTTATGAGACTGCCGGCCAATTACGACACGAATACGTTGTGTCCGTACGAGGAATTGTCTCCCCTAGACCACCAGGTACAGTAAATCCCAACCTGGACACAGGGGAGATAGAGGTATATTCCGATACCGTAGAGATATTAAATAAATCAGAAACTCCGCCATTTGAGGTTATGGATGATAGTAATGTATCCTTAGAGTTGCGATTGAAACACCGTTACCTGGATCTGCGGCGTCCCATAGTGCAAAAGCGGTTGATTTTCCGCCATAAGATATGTCAAACAATACGTGAATATCTCGACAGTTTGGATTTCGTCGATATTGAAACGCCCGTATTGACAAAGAGTACGCCTGAAGGTGCAAGGGATTACTTAGTGCCAAGCAGGGTCAATCTCGGAAAGTTCTATGCATTGCCCCAATCACCCCAGCTTTTTAAACAAATCCTCATGGTAGCGGGCTATGATCGCTACTTTCAAATCGTACGCTGTTTTCGCGATGAAGACCTCCGAGCGCAGCGGCAGCCGGAGTTTACGCAAATGGATATGGAGATGTCTTTCGTAGATGAAGGCGATATTATTCAGGTCATCGAGGGACTCGTTGCTGCGATTTTTGATAAGGTTATCGGGAAAAAGCTTACCACTCCCTTTTCAAGGATTTCTTACAAAGAGGCCATGACCTCTTACGGCTGTGATGCACCCGACCTGCGTTTTGGCATGAAGATAAAAGACGTATCCGATATCGTTCAGAAGTCGGATTTTAAAGTGTTTTTAGATACCATTAAATCGGGTGGACAGGTTCGCGGAATCAATGCGACTGGCTGCAGTAATTATTCGAGAAAAGATATTGATGATTTAACCGCCTTTGTTGGCCAATTCGGGGCAAAGGGGCTGGCATGGTTCAAAGTAGAAGAAGCGGGTTTGACCTCTTCGATAACAAAATTCTTTCCAGTTGAAGTCCAGCAGAAGATACAACAGTGCATGGAAGCAAAAAAGGGAGACTTGCTCCTCTTTGTTGCCGATAAACCAAAGGTGGTGTCCCAGTCGCTCGCACAATTACGGTTGCATCTTGGACATAAAAACAAACTCATTGATACCAGTGTTTTCAATTTTTCATGGGTTGTAGACTTCCCGTTGTTCGATTATAACGAGGATCAAAAACGTTATGAGGCGCTCCATCATCCGTTTACATCTCCCCATCCTGATGATCTTCCATTGATGGAGGAAAAACCATTGGAGGTGAAGGCGCGCGCATATGACCTGGTGCTCAACGGCGTGGAACTGGGCGGTGGGAGTATCCGTATCCACACACCCGAGGTACAAAAAAGGGTTTTCCGTCTGCTTGGTATAGATGATGAGAATGCATATAAGAAATTTGGATTTCTGCTTGATGCGCTGAAGTATGGCGCCCCTCCCCATGGAGGGATTGCGTTAGGGGTAGACCGCATGGTTACCTTGCTCTTACAGCTCGACGACATTCGCGAGGTTATCGCATTCCCGAAGACACAGAAGGCTACATGTCTCATGACAGACGCCCCATCGGAAGTCGATGCGCAACAACTGAAAGAATTGGGTATACGGGTTGTTTAAAAAGAAATAGAGTTAAAAACTAAAAACTGATAAAAGGATTTTAAATCCAACAAAGAAAGACCAATGAAAAAACAATTACTCATATTGCTTATTGGGGCTACCTGTGTGGTGTTTTTGGCCTCCATAAGTTTTTTTATTTACTTAAAACGTTTACACCGTTCTGCGGCTTATTTCCAAACGGTGGGAGAGTACGTACAACAGGGCAAGCTGGATGATGCCATTGTTATTTTGAAGAACACCCTGAGTAAAAACCAGCGCATTGCTGAGGCCCACGCCGCACTTGGTATGATTTACAACAAAAAAGACATGCTCGACGAGGCGCTTTCAGAGCTAAAAATAGCATTAAATATTAAACCCGATCTTATTACCATTTATCAGGAAATGTATCTGGTTTATAAGAAGAAAGGGATGGAAGAGGAAGCGCAAAGAGCCTTGAATTCATATGAGAAACTCAAAGTGTCCAGGTAAAATTTATTGTGTGTGGTAAGTATAAAATGTTAACATTAAGCAGTGTCTGAACGAAACCTCATACTTTTGTCATTTCGACCGAAGGAAGAGAGATGAAAGAATCTTTAAGGTATTTACAAAACGCAAAAGAAATACTCGCTCGTATTCCGATTGAAGATGACGATTATACAGATATTAAACCAGTGCGAGAAGCATTTGGCACAGCTTATTTGG
>Ga0082335_1002240_pt1 | contig 36955 bp, 31 predicted proteins | sample Subgrocontami58m_FD_72375 | JGI IMG/M metagenome (GOLD analysis project Ga0082335, IMG submission 72375) | Subsurface groundwater microbial communities from S. Glens Falls, New York, USA - GMW37 contaminated, 5.8 m (SPADES assembly) (version 2) ... | reverse complement strand
TGGCGACAAAAAGATTGGGCAAGTCGATTTCCAAGTCTCCGCTATCAGCAGATCCCTTCTCAGGATCGACGTCCAACCCGACAGTAATGTCGTTGTAGGTGACTTGGAGAGCACCGAGGAAGCTACGCAGCACACGCAGCCCCCGTTTCACCTTGTCTCCCGCGCCTGCGATCCGATCCAACTCGAAAAGAAGACTTCGCAGATACGGAGCAAGGAGTGGCCCCAGTGGTTTGTCTTCGTGCGCTTCAACTACGATGGTGCGGTAGCCATCGGCTTTCGCCAGCCGCTCGATCTCATTGAGGAGGACCGTCTTGCCCACTCCGCGAAGCCCTGTCAGCAAAATGCTCTTCTCCGGCCGCTTCTGCTTGATCCGTCCGAGAAGAATGCGGGCCTGTTCGAGGATGGAGTCGCGGCCGACTAGTTCAGGAGGCGGAGCCCCGGCACCGGGGGAGAACGGATTTTTGATCGGATCCATGTATAGTGATGTATATCAGGTTATATCTGATTTCAAGTATAACTCGGTAAACTTGGTATAAATGCCCAATCACACCTTGAACACTTTCATCACCTCATCCCCAAGGTGGTTAATTACCTTCACCGCGATTCTCCCCGACTTCGGTTTTTCAAATGGCCGTGACGTGTCGCTGTTCAGCGTCGCCCAGGCTTCGGCGTTGATTTCGGCTTTCAGCGTCGTTTTCAGCGCGCTGTAGGGGTCGCTCGCACCGAGGAAGTAGGCGTGGCGGACGAAGAAGCTTTCTTCGTTGTAGTCGGTGTCGATGAACCAGCAGGCGATGCCGTCGGCGCCGTCGCTGCGGACTTCGCCGGTCTGGGGGTGGAAGACGTCCACGCCGTTCACCTTCACGCGCATTTTGCCGTCCTTCTCGGGCAGGAGGGTGATGTCCGGCTCGCCGAAGATGACGAAGAGGTTGCCTTTGCCGGTATTTTTGAGGTCCTCGGCCATGTGCAGGTCGGCATTCATGCGGGCCTTGAGCACGGGGATGCGGCCCAACTTGCTGAACTCCGTGGCGTGCGCCTCGTAATTGAAGGCGCAGGCAATCAGCACATCGAATCCGGCATCGCCCGCCTCACGGGCAGCGGCGACTAGGTCGGCGCGTTGGACAGTGCCGAACTCAGGACCGATGAAGATGGCGGCGCGCTTCTCGATCTCCCCTTCCAGGTAACGGCCTTCGGCGCAGACCAGCTCGCCGGGCCAGGGGGTGAGAGCGGTGAAGGTGATCCGGTCCTCCTTGTGCGCCTGCTGCACGCCGGCGGTCTTGAGGTTCTCCAGGATCATCTGGGGAAACGACTGCTTCGCTCCGTATTCGCTGCTGCCTTCCTTGACCTTCAGCGGGTCAATCAAATCATCGTTCTCGTCCACGCCCAGCACACGGTGGGGGCTGAGGCTCTCGACGGTGAAGGGACCGGCCACACGGACAATCTTCTTGCCGTCGTAGGGCTTGTCGTAGAGTTTCTCAGCTTCAGCCTTGGCGGCGATGGACTTGTCGATCTCCTGCTGGCGGGCAATGCGGGCCTGCCACCAGTCGGCGTGCAACTTCGCTGTAGCTTCGGGCCACGGATCGGCGGGCCGTTCAGGTATAGTTTTGAGCGTGTAGTTTCGCCTTAGGTTGCGGTTTATTGCTTGGAGCCATTCTGCAATCTTCGACGGATTTCCATTCTCTCCGCGTCCCTGCTCGGCTTTGAGTTCATAAAAAATCTCCTGCGTCTTTGCATCCCACGGGTCCTCGGCGAGGCGCGGAATCTCCCACTCTTGCCAGGTCTTCTTGAGCGCGGCGTTCAGCGTCTTGCGCAACGGCTCCAGCTTCGCCTGCCACTGGTCCCAGATGACGTCGATCTCCGCGTTGTTGGCGATGGACTTGAGCGTGATGTGCGGCACGCGCTCATAGACGAAGCCGTGGCGGATGTTTCCATGAGTAGGTCCCGCGCCACGGTAAGCCGGTCGCGCAGGTAGGTGAGGTAGCTGTGGATGCCGTCGCGCCAGGTGTCACGGAAGGCTTTCACCTGCTCCGGCTCGCGGGTGATGTGACTGGCATTACCGTCCTTCACGTCTCGGCTGGTAGTGCTCCACTGGAAGTTGCTGTTGAACTTGATGCCGTAGGGCGGGTCCAAATAGATGCACTGCACCTTGCCGCGCAGGCCCTCGCGCTCGGCCAGGCTGGCCATGACCTGGAGGGAGTCGCCGAGGATCATGCGGTTGGACCAGTTCTGGTCGTGCTGGTAGAACTCGGTCTTGTCCACGCCCTTGAGCATGCCGTTGAAGTCGGCGAACAGGTCGGGCGTAGTCTGCCCGGCCTCGTGCTCGCGCTCCCGCGTCTCGCGCAGCAGATCGTCGATCAGCACCTTGGGGTGAACCTTCTCCTGGATGTAGAGCGGCGGGGCGTGGACGACGAGGTCGCTCCAGTCCTGCTCATCCTTCCCACGCCAGACGAGCTGGGGATCGAGATCGGTATTGCGGGGATACTTTAACGTCTTGGGCTTTTCCTCCTCCTTCTGAAGGACAGACTGGTACTCGGCCGTAGGGATGTTTTTGCGCTTGTCGGCGTCGTGCTTGATGCTCTCGACGGTTTTGGTGATCTTGGCAGTGGATTTCTTGGCCATGATTATCTCCGGGGTGGGAGAGCTTCGCGCACAGCGTCGGCAAGCTGCTTCGCCGTGGGCAAGCGGCCCTTGAACTCTGCGGGGAGCTTGGCTTGAAGCTGGTATTCGGCGACGCCGATGGGATTGGTTTTTGTCTTCAGCGCGAACTCGACCTCCACGTCATCCTTCTCCGCGCAGAGGATAATGCCGATCGCGGGCTGGTCGTCCGGACCGCGTTCCTTTTCGTTGAGGAGGTTCAGGTAGAAATCCATCTTGCCCGCATGCTCGGGCTCGAAGGCGCCGATCTTGAGATCGAAGGCGACCAGCGACTTGAGAAAGCGGTGGTAGAAAAGCAAATCGACGAAATATTCCTTGCGCCCGAGGGCGAGCCGGTATTGGCGGCCGACGAAGCAGAAGCCGTAGCCGAGCTCAAGGAGGAATTGCTGCAAGCGCTCGATCAACCGGTCCTCCAGTTCGCGCTCCTTCATGGGTCGGCCGATGCCGAGGAACTCCAGGTTATAACGGCTCTTCATCATCTCGTCCGCCTGTTCGGCGAAATGCTCCGGGAGGGCGAGGGTGAAGTTATGCGTCTTTTTTTCCTTTACGGCGCGCTCGTAGGCGCCGGCTTTGATCTGGTTGAGCAATACGCTGCGGGACCAGCCGAGCTGCGCGGTGGCGCGGAGGTAGTAGAGGCGGGCGGCGGGGTCGGTGAGCTTGTTCAATATCAGCAGGTGTTGGCCCCAGGGAATTTGTGCGACAAGTTGCCGCAGAAAATCGGTCTTAGCGGGGCTCTCGTCCAATTTGGCGACAGCTTGTGGCCAAATTGGTTTCCGGCCCGGGGAGAGGCTTTTTGACAATTTGGCGACAGGTTGTCGCCAAATTGAAGCGTCCGAGTACGCAAGATAGAAACGCTTCATATCCCGCAGGTTGCGCGGCGAAAAGCCGGTCGTACGCGGAAAGGCGTCCTGCAGATCAGCCGAAAGCCGGTCAATTACCGACTCGCCCCATCCGAGCACCCGCTGCTTTTCTACGATGCCCCGGCCAATATCCCAATACAGCGGAACCAATTCGCGGTTGACCGCGCGGGCGGCGGACGTACGGGCGTGAAGGATGCGTTCCTTCAACGCGGCCAGGAATGCTGGATAATCCGGGTGGGAAACTGCCGTCTTCATGGGCGCGTGGCTTTCGCGATCATCTTGTTGAACTCGCTTTCGACCTTGGCGGCGAAGTCGGCCTCGATCTGGTAAACCTCGGTGAACTCGGCGAAGGCCCAGCGGCCGTATTGCTTGAGGTTGTTCACGCCGGGCACCCAGTAGGTCTCCATGGTGGACTTCTTCTCCTTCGCGTCCTCGCGCCGGTAGCCTTTGATCTCGACGACAAGGTGCAGGAGGTCGTCGGGGCCGTGACCGTCGTCCACCAGCACGATGAAGTCCGGCAGATACTTCCGGATCTCCGAACCGTAGCGATACGGCACTTCGAGACCGAGGTTGTGATTCTTGACGTAGGCGCGGACCTTCGGATGCGACTCCGCCACGCGGCAGAACTCCGCCTCCCAGTCGCTGTCGAGCACGACCCAGTTGACGTGGCAGCTCTTGGAACTGGTTTCCCAGCGGTCCGTGCGGGAGGTGTTAAAACGAACGTGGGCCGTGGAGCCGGCGGGATTGTAGGGGTCGAGCAATGCTTTGATGGGGCGCTGGCCTTCCAACGCGCGGGTGATGCCGGCGGTGATGCGGTTGCACGCCATATCCGCCAGTTCCTGATACATGAGCTGGGCGGGATAGGTGCCGCCTTTGCAGACGAGACAGGTGTCGAGCCACTGCTTGGTGATGCGTTTAAGCTGGCCGAAGAGATGGAGCTTCGGCTCCTCACCGGGATCGCGCCATTTCGTGTAAAGCAGGCGCTTGGTCACCTCGAAAAGGACCGAAGACTGGCGCATGTCGCCCAAATGCTCCAGGTTCATATCCACGCCTTCGCCGATGATGCCGGAATTTCGCGTGATGGACGGGCCGACGAGGTCGGGGCTGAGTTCGAGAATGGAATCTTCGTTGAAGCTGGCCGTGAGGCGTTCCTCTGGCAGTTCGACGCGATAGCCTTCGACGTGGGGGAAGCAGATTTCGAGCGCGTCGCGCTCCGGGCGGATGGCTTTGACCTGAACCGTCTCACGCGGCGGCTGGGGCGGGGCGATAACCGGCTTGGCCGTGAAGTCGAAGGGAATGCCGAAAACGTCGGCATATTCGACATTGAAAAGACCTTTGTCCGGGCCGTCTTCGTTCAGTTCGTAGGACTGGCGGCGGAGCGCGCGCCCGATGACCTGCTCGCACAGGAGCTAGGTGCCAAAAGCGCGGATGCCGAGGACGTGCGTGACGGTATTCGCATCCCAGCCTTCCGTGAGCATGGAAACGGAGACGACGCAGCGGATGGAGCCACCGAGTTGGTCGGGCTTGCCGACGGTGTTCATGACCTCGCGCAGCAATTCCTGATCGGTAAGATTATCTGCCGCACGGGTATCTCGCGTGCGCTCGATGATCTCGCGACGGAAGCGTTCGATCTCGTCGGATGCCATGGCGCGGAAGTTGTCGTCGAGCGCGTCGCCGGCTTCGAGTTGCTCACTGTCAATGAGTACGGTATTGGGGCGCGGGAGCGGATTGCCCGTGGTTTCGTCGAAGTTGCGGAAGAGGGCGAGGCGGCCGTTTTCCAGAGTCGTGGTGCCGTCTTCATTTTTCCGGTGGAAGCCGGAAATGAAGTCATAGGCCAGCTTCGAGATGGCGGTGTTTTGGCAAACGATGATGAAACAGGGCGGCACACGAATACCCTTTTCCTCCCACAGCTTGAAGGTTTTCTCGTAGTGGCCGTAGAGAGCTTGGAGAGCGGTTTGCAGGCGGGTGGGAAGTTTGAGGGGGTCGAGTTCCTCACCCTGGCCGCGGCCTTTCTTCGGCATGTCCTTGCGGATGTTCTCCCAAAGGTTGCGGTAAACCGGCATTTCATCGCCGGGAATGTTTTCCGCGACGGGAACGCGCGGCAATTTCACGATACCGCATTCGATGGCGTCCATGAGCGAGAAGTCGCTCATTGTCCACGGGAAGAGTGTGCCTTCGGCTTCACCCGAACCGCGCAGGAAGAACGGGGTGACTGAAAGGTCGATCACGCGGGCGAGGCCAAGCTTACGATTCACCGCTTCCAGGCCGGAAATCCAAAGACGGGCGGCTTCTTTGTTCTTCTCAGCTTCCTTCTTTTCGTCACCTTCCAGTTCTTCGTCCTTATCATCGGCAGCACCGGCTTTTTCCCGGTAGCAGTGGTGCGCCTCGTCGTTCAACACGAGGATGTTTTTCATGCCCATCAGGTCGGGCATGACCCGCTGGATCATCTGGCCTTCCGTCTCCAGAGTTTGCAGGTCTTCGCCCGTGCGGCCCTTGAGGAGCTGGCGTCCGCCTTTGGAGAGCTCGATTCGTTCGCGGAGCTTGAAGCGGTGGTAGTTGGTGATGACGATCTTGGCGTCCTTGACGTAGTCCAGCATGTCGCTCGGCACCAATTCGCGGTCCTTATAATAGCTGTCGGGGTCGTGGGGCTGGAGAACGCGGAGGCGATCTTTGATCGTGAGACCGGGGGCGACGACGAGGAAGCCGCGGCTGAAATGTTTGCTGCCGGGGCGGCGGACGGCGTTGATAGTTTGCCATGCGATGAGCATGGCCATGACGGTGGTCTTGCCCGCTCCGGTGGCCAGCTTCAGCGCCAGGCGCAAGAGTTCGGGATTGTAGTCCCTATTGGCGCTCGCCAAGTGGTCGAGCAATCGCTTGCCACTCTTGGATTGGGGAGCGACCTCGGTCAGCCAGATTGCGGTTTCGACTGCTTCCACCTGACAGAAGAACGGGCGGAGGCCGCCGAACTTGTGGTGCCGCCAGTGCTGGAGCAGCCGCGCCGTCTCCGGGCTGACCTGCCATTGGCTGGAAGACAACGCGCGCCACGTGGCCACGTTCTGGCGCACTTCATTGATGATGGAGATTCGATCGTATTGTTGCTCCTTGGTTGAGAGGCCTTTCCCCTCGTCGAACACCATTTCGTCCTGCTGCGCGGCTCTCTTGCGCTTCTTCGGCTTCGGAATGGGCGTGATGAACTCGGCGCGACGGCGGCTGTCCAAGATGCGCTGCGTTGGCTGGCCTTCATCATCGAGTTCCCAGTGCCGCTGCGGGCGTTCATAGGGAGAGTTAAGAATCGGATGTTCGAAGAAGGGATTGGACATATTCAAGGACTTTAGGGTCTAGGCAACATTATATTGCCTGACTTTGGATGTTCATCTCGTCACTCGATCTTACGCAAAGACGCAGTCGGACGAAGGTGCGAAACTGGCCAATTTATAATACAGGCGAGAGGCATCAAGCAATAGGCAAAAGACGTGTTCGTGCCAATGATTTCACGCCACGCCGGACGACCGAACTATCAAGATTGAACACTTCCACGTTTCGAGAATTCCCGAAAGGTCGTAAATAGAACCTACTTCAGTCCACTCGAACTCCTAACCACTTTTTCCAGGGCCTGTAGGATTCTCTTGCGCTTTGCGGCTTCGAATTCTTCTCCGTAGAAACGGAGAAAGAGAGCCCTTCTTAAAGTTGCAGGAGAGGCTGAGGGTTCTTGCTCTAACGTCGAGGCCCGGACCAGAGCTTGAGCCGTAGCGTGCATAGAGCAGCCCATCTTCAGGCGCTGGTATTTTTAAAGAGCTACGGAGAGAACCTAAAGGTTTGCCTTATATTAGCCGTTAGAGCTTTTTTCCCTGCAAAGCGCGCCAGACTTTCACCGGAGTGATAGGCAGATCGAAGATGCGGACGCCCACGGCATTCGCGACAGCATTGGCGATGGCTGAAGCAACCGGCAGGAGCCCTCCCTCACCCATCCCTTTGGAGCCGAAAGGTCCCGGGCCATTGCCGTTCTCGATAAGAATCGAAGTGAACTCCTTGGGCAAGTGACAAAAGGTAGGCACCCGGTAATCTATCAGGTTGGGATTTAACAGCTGACCATCTTCGTAAACCATCTCCTCGAACAGCGTATGGCCGAAAGCAAAGAAGACCGCCCCTTCGTCCTGGCCCTCACACTGGACCGGGTTGATCGCCTTCCCGACATCCGCTGCCGAGATATATTTAAGGATCTGGATAGCACCTGTCTCCGGATCCACTTCGACCTCTGCCCCACCCCAGCCAACTTCCCAAAAGGTCGTGGGCGAGCCCAGGACAGCCTTTTTACTCTTCACGTCCCGATAAATTCCTCTACCGATGATTTCTCCCGCCTTGCTTCCGAAATGGTCCGAAATCACCTGGCCGTAAGGGACCCCTTGTCCCCCCCGGCTACAGACTTTGCCATTCTTAAGTGTCAGCTGAGCCGCCTTTTTGCCCATCGCCTTAGCGGCTGCGCGCAGCAGCTGATTCTTCAGATCCTGGGCCGCCCTCTGAACCGCAAGCCCCATGACGGTCATGGAACTACTCGCGCTGGTGGAGACATCGTACGGGGTGACATTCGTATCGAGCTCGGCCACTGAGATCTTATCCAGCTCCAAAGCCAGCTCCTCGGCCACTACCTGACTTAACGCCGTACGCGATCCCTGCCCGACCTCTACCGTGCCGGTCAGCAGCACCACGCTGCCATCCGAAGACATCTTCACCGTAGCGCCGGCGATCTTGAAGGTTCCTCCGGCATCTTTGATGCAGCAGCTGAGTCCCTTGCCGGTGTACGGCCTGGAAGGCTTGCGTTTCCAATCGATGGCCTCGGCTACCTTGAGCAAACCTTCCTTAAGGTCGCAGTCTACGGGCGTATCCCCGGGGGTATAAAGCTCGCCCTTTTTGAGCAGATTCTTCAGACGGATCTCCAAAGCATCCATGCTCAATCTCTCGGCGATCAAATCCATCTGAGATTCGTAGGCCCAGGTGACCTGGACCGAGCCGAAGCCCCGGAACGCCCCGGCAGGAACGGTATTGGTATAGACACCATAGGCATCAACTTTCGCGTACGGAATGCGATAGGGACCCAGCGCGCGATATCCCGCCTTCTGGGTCACTCTCGGTCCGGCATCGGCATAAGCGCCCGTGTCCATGTGGACTTCACACTCTCTGGCAACGATGCGCCCGTCGCGGGTCACTCCGGTCTTGATCCGGACACGCGCCGGATGACGCGTGATCGTCTTGAAACTCTCGCTGACATTGAAGGCCAGTTTCACCGGACGCCGGGATTTCCACGAGAGGGCGGCGGCAATCGGTTCCGCCTTAACGTAGAGTTTGCCGCCGTAGGCGCCGCCCACGTAAGGGACAATGACGCGAACCCGGCTCTGGGGAAGATTGAAAATTCCCGCGAGATGATCGCGCAGGGTAAAAGGATCCTGGCACGCGGTCCAAACAGTCAACTGCCCTTCCTTGAAGTCGGCCACGGTCACATGGGGCTCCAGGGAGTAGTGTTGGACTTTGGGAAAGCGAAAAGTATCTTCATAGACATAGTCCGATTTCCCGAATCCCTCCGCGACATCCCCATGACTGTAGCCGAAATAGTAGCAGACGTTTGTCCCTTTGAATTTTTCCGGCGCGCCGTAGCTGGTGCCGCGCATCTGGACTTTGGCGAACTGGGTCTCATGGACCAGAGGCGCGCCCGGCGCGATAGCCTCCTCGATGTTTGTCACCATGGGAAGATCTTCGTACTCGACATCGATGAGGGCCAAAGCCTCTTCCGCGGTGGCCTCGTCCACCGCCAGTACAGCGGCGACGGGATCCCCCGAGTATCTCACTTTGTCTACGGCGACGATTGCTTGATCTTTATAGGTAGCGCCGTACTGGTAGTTGAGGCTGGTGATATCGTCGCGCGTGAGGACGGCATAAACCCCGGACAGCTTTTCCGCCCTGCCGGCATCAATACGGACCAGCCTGGCGTGAGGCAAAGGGCTCCTCAATATCTTGGCGCAGCCCATCCCGGGCAGCTCGATGTCGCCGGTATAGACGGCTTTTCCGGTTACCTTTTCTATTCCGTCCAGGCGCCGGGCGGAAGTGCCGGCAATTTTGAGGGGTCGCAATGATCTCATTGTGCGGTTTTCAGCAACCGATGAACTGAGGATCGAGGATGGAGGATAGAAGATAGCAATTCTCGATTCTCAATTCTCGATCCTCTATCCTCGATTGTTTTTACTTCCGGATCTTCGGACTATCTTTCTCGGGAAAATAGAGATCGCAGAACGGGCAGTGGAAATCCATGCCCGACCCCAGCATGTGGGGATTGGCGACAAAGACCTTTTTGCATTTCGGACAACTAATTTCTACGGCTTGACCCATGTTCTTACCTCACATCCATTTTCGATCTTAGATTTCGGATTTTAGATTCAATCGGAAATCGGCAATCGAAAATCTAAAATTGACTAGCACCAGTAAGTGGTCCGGTCGACCGGGATATGCTGCAATATCTCACCGGGAATATAATCTTCCAGCTTGATCCGCTCCATGGCATCGTCCGGGCACTTGGAGACCGGCGAAAAGGGACGATCAAGCGGCTTGGTGGCGTCGACGATCATGCCCGAGGTCTTGATCTCATCCACCAGCGACGGATCCAGGAAGTTGCCCCGAAAGAGCGGCTGGAGGATCGAGATCTGCCGGTGCGGCTGCACCCGGGTGGCCAGCGCCCAGAGGATATCGGTCGCATTGAAGACATCGATATCATCGTCAAAAACGAAGACGTTCTTCGTGTGATCGAACGTGAGCGCGGCGGCCGCGGCGCGGCCGGGATCGCCCTCGGACATCTTTTTCATCGAGATGAAAACGTTATAATGGGCGTGGCGTCCCATCTTGCAGACGGCTGTCACCCCCGGGATCGCTTCACGGCAGCGCCTGAGATAGGCGCCTTCACGGGGCAGATCCATCCACGGCTTATCCCCTTCCGGCGTGATCACCGACTGGTACATGCCGCCCTTGCGGTAGTTAATGGCGCGCACCTGATATTCGACGCAGGTTGTGTAGCGCTGAGGGCCGAGATATCCCGGCGCCTCTCCGAACGGTCCCTCGACAACCCTCTTGCCGGGTACCAAGGCCCCTTCAATTACGATTTCGGCATCCGCCGGTATGAGAAAATCTTCTCCCCAGGTTTCCGAGGCCGTGAGGCGCAGGGGCTCCTGGAGATAGCCGCCGATGACCTCGTACTCGCTGACCGCAAACGGACCGCTGTAGCAGGCGCCCATGTGATAAGCGGGATGATGCCCTAGAACCGTAACCACCGGGCATTCCAGATTGTTGTCCTCGTGATCGAGAAAGATCTTCCACAGATGACGCGGCGAGGCATAGAGCGCCGTAGTGTTCCTCGACTTGATCTCCATGCGATGGTAAGAGCAGTTGTAGATCCCCGACTTGCGGTCCTTGGTGACGGTCGACAATACGATATACGGGCCGCCGTCCATGTAGTGGTGGCGCATGATCGGCAGCTCGAACATGTCCACATCCTTCCCTGCCTTTACAACTTCTTTTACCGGGGCCTGCTTTTTGTCGACAATCGCCGGCAGAACCCTATGCTCCTCGCGCTCTAAACAAACCTCGGCCATTTGGGTGCGATTCATCTCCTTAGGCACTCCGAGCGCGATCTGCGTCTTGCGCTGCGAGATCTCGCAGTTCATCACCAGTTTAAAATCATTACTCGCCCGCCCATGCAAATTTAACGGCCGGTCGAAGACAAGAATGGGAAACTTCTTCATTGCTCCCAGATGCTTGATAATAGCGGTGACGTCGTAATGAGCCGGATCCACTTCCTTCGTAACGTGCACGACTTCGTTGGGGATCTCTCTGCGGCAATCCTCCAGAAAGGTCCTAAGACTCTTGGGCATGCAATCCTCCTTGGGTAAAAAAAATTACTTAGTTATCCAAAATTCTATACAAATATTCCTATCCCGAATTTTGTCTCCATGTCAACGGCCCGTTATTTCCCGCCCACCAGGCTCATGAAGGAGTGGTCCACCAACTCATCCAGGGTGATTTTCCTCTTGATCCTCCCCGATTCAAATTCTTGTTCAATAACAACGGGGATCGCCTTCTCGGCGAGCCTGCCGTTGATCGGAAACGAGTCGCGGTACTCGTCATAGCCCAACGGCGCATAGGCGGGGTCCATCTTTACGTACTTCCGGATGGCTTTCACCCCGTCTTCTTTGTTCTCCAGTGTGTACTTGACGCCCCGCTGATAGGCTCGCAGGAACCTGGTGACCGTTGCCTTTTCCTTGTTCAGCCAGGATTCCTTGGCGGCAAAGGTTTCATAGGGCCATTCCGGGAAGACTTCTTTCAGATCCAGAAGTTTGACAAACCCCTTAGACTTGGCAATCTCGGTCACCGGGAACCAGACGATACTGGCATCCACCCCTTTGGCTGTGAGAGCGGCAAAGCGGGCCGGCGTGCTGCCGATCTGCATGATCGTCACCTCTTTGGGATTGATGCCAAAATGGTTCAGCGTTGCCCGCGTGAGAAAGTCCGTAAGCGACCCAAAGCGGCTGATCGCGAAGCGCTTCCCCCGCGCCTCTTTCATGGAGTTGAAACCGGGCTGCGAGTAAAGCTGAAAAGGCATGAGATTGCAGATCCCCCAAAAGTTCTTGACGTCGAAGCCCGCAGCCCTCCCCCCTATGGTCTCTACAAAGGCGCTTCCCATAATCTGGATGTCGCCGCCGATCAGGGCCTGGAGATTCGTCGAGCCGGCGTTGAACATGACAAAGAGGACCTCTAAACCTTCGTCCTTAAAAAAACCTTTCTCCTGAGACACATAGACCGGCAGAAAGGCGATGTTCACCGAGGAGAGACCGACGATGATCTTGGTCTGAGCGGCCGCCGGACGGACAAAAACGCACAGCAGGAGAAAAAGGCATAGTCGCAAACGCATAGGATACCTCCTTTATTTGTTTATTTGCTTCCGCCGAAAAACCGCAAAAAGACAATCAAAAACCCCGATCAAACGGCGCATGAGGTCTGCTCTACAAGAACGGCTTTAGATGATCGATTGCTCCGGCAAAATGCTTTTCAGGACCCGCAGGGAGTTCCCGCCAAGGATCAAGGCGATCTCCTCCTCCTTGTAACCGTGGCGGATGAGCCCCTCGATAAGCCTGGGCAAGTCCTCGATCTCTTCGAAATCCTTTATGTAGATACGCTGGTGCAGCGGATGGTGCTGATCCTTCAAGGTCCGTGGGCCGTCGTTTTTGATAAAATCGAGACCGAGGGCGACGTGTTTCACACCGACCAGCTCGACCATATAATCGAGATGCTTGAGGAGATCGTCCAACGTGGCATCTTTCTTGGCGACGCGTTCGGGCAGCGCCAGGATGCCGACCAAACCTCCCTGACCGGCAATCGCCTTGATCTGGTCGTCAGCCAGGTTGCGCGGATTGTCCAACATCCCGCAGGCATTGGCGTGACTCACGATGAGCGGGGCACAAGCCACCTCCAGCGCCTGGAAAAAACCCTCGCGGTTCATATGGGCAAGATCAACCACCATCCCGAGCCGATTCATCTCCCGGATCACCTCCACGCCGAAGCGCGTTAGACCCCCTTTGGTCCTGTTTTCCCACACGCCATCGCCCAATTCGTTGCGGAAATTCCACGTGAGCTGCATCGAACGCAGACCCATACGGTAGAAGTTCCGGAGCTGGTGGATGCTGCCCTGCAGCGGCATCCCCCCTTCAAAATGCAGGATAAAGGAGATATTACCTGGGCGGACCTTCTCGGGAAGATCCGATTTCGTCCGGACGAGCGAGATCATCCCCTCCGATTTCGGCGCCTCTTCGAGAAACATATCGATATTTTCCAACGCGGTCTCCAGATACCTCCCGGTATTCTGCGTGTGCGAATAGGAATCACCGCTGATCGCATAAACACAGACATTGATCCCGTCGCGGATCAGCCTTGGAGCTATGGCATCCCTGAGCGGGGTCTGCTCTCCGATCGAACCCCGATGGAGCTGTTCGTAAACATCGCGATGGCCCTCAACCACGACGTATTTCTTCAGTATTTCCGCTGGATTCATGACTTCCCCCAATGGCTTGAACAAGATCGGCTATTGGGGTACTAATAGCTGCAAAACTAACCGGAAGCAAGCACAAATTCCCTTGATAAAACCACTTAGAAAGGGCGGCATTGTCGCCATCTCTTTTCTCTCTTTGTTCTTCGTCTCCTCGTGCAACCCCTTTTCTCCAGGCGGCAATCCAAAGGCTTTCCGCGTCAACCTGGGCACAGAACCCCCGAGCCTCGATTGGTCTCTGGCCACGGACCATGTCTCCTTTAACGTGATTGCCAATCTCATGGTGGGGCTTACGGAGTTCGACAAGAGCCTAAGACCCGCGCCGGTGATAGCAAAATCCTGGGATATCCTCGAAGGGGGCAAGAGGATCGTTTTCCATCTCAGGGATGACGTCACCTGGAGCGATGGGAAGAAAGTCCGAGCCCAGGACTTCGAGTATTCGTGGAAGCGGCTGCTAAATCCAAAAACTGCTTCCGAGTACGCCTATATCCTCTTCGACATCTTGAACGCGGAGGAATACCACGAGGGAAAGATCGGCGATGAGGCGCTGCTGGGCGTCCAGGCCAAGGACGACCGGACGCTGGAGGTGAAACTGAAACATCCAGCCTCCTATTTCCTCTCCATCACCACTTTTGAGGTCACCTACCCCCAGCGCCAGGATCTCGTCGAGAAGTTCGGAACCAAATGGACGGAACCGGGCAACATCGTGACGAACGGCCCTTTCTTGCTCGCCTCTTGGCAACATGAGAATGAGATCCAGCTCAGCGCCAATCCTAATTTCTTTCTCGGCGAGCCGGCTGTGGAAAAAATCCAGATGTTCATGATCAACGAGAAGACGACAGCCCTGGCCCTGTACGAACAGGGCCAGCTCGATTTCATTGACAACCACAGTATCCCTATTCTGGAAAAACAGCGCCTCTCCAAGCTGCCCGGTTTCCAGCGCGTGCCACAGCTCAGGGGCTACTACTATGGCTTTGTCATCGATCGAAAGCCGTTCGACGACGTGCGCGTACGCAAGGCCTTCTCTATGGCCATTGATCGAAGCGTTTTCCCCAAGGTTCTCCATGGGGGAGAACAACCTGCGAGCTGCTGGATTCCGCCCGGCATGCCAGCCCATAATTCCAGGATAGGACTGACGCATAATCCGCCCGAGGCCAGAAGGCTCCTCAGGGAAGCCGGATATCCGGACGGCAAGGGCTTTCCTCCGGTTACCTTAGGATATAACACGGATGAGGATCATAAGATCGTGGCCGAAGCGGCGCAGGGGATGTGGAAGAGAAATTTAGGTGTTCTGGTGCGCCTGGAGAACCAGGAGTGGAAGGTCTATCTCAAAAAACTCCAGACCGAGCCCCCTCACGTCTTCCGTCTGGGCTGGGGAGCGGATTACCCGGATCCGGATAATTTCATGAAACTCTTCACTGCGCTGAGCGGGAACAATAACACGCACTGGAAAAACCCCCGCTACGATCAACTGCTGGAACTGGCCGCTAAGGAATTCAACGGAAAAAAACGCGTCAAAATTTACGACGAGGCGCAAAAAATCCTGTGCGAGACAGATCTGCCGATCATCCCTCTATTTACCACGGCGGAGAGCACGGTGCTGAATCCGCGCTTCACCGGCTTAGAATACAGTCCCATGGGACGCCTCATGCTGCGCCATGTCCGTCCTAGCAGAACAGAAGATGGAAGATAGAAGATCGATCATCGATTCTCAATTCTCGATCCTCTGATTGCCTAGACATGACTCGTTTTCTTCTCACGCGACTGTTTCACGGTTTGACCGTTTTATGGGTGGTTGTCACCCTTACCTTCGTCCTTATGCGCGTTACGCCCGGCGGCCCGTTTGATCGGGAACGGCGCCTTCCCCCTGAGGTCCTGGCGAACATCGCCGCCAAATACCACCTCGATGAGCCCTGGTTGAAGCAATACGCGCGCTACTTAAACGGAATCTTTAGGGGAGATCTGGGCCCCTCCTACAAATATCTCGACCGGGGCGTCAGCGATATCGTTGCCGAAACCTTTCCCGTCTCGGCCTTTCTGGGAATTTTTGCGCTGGTCTTCGCCCTGGCATTTTCCTTTCCCGTCGGCATATGCGCCGCTTACTATCACAACTCCTGGACGGACCGCTGGTGTTTGCTCCTTGCCACTCTGGGAATCTCGCTGCCGCATTTTATTCTCGGCGCATTGCTGATCTGGCTATTTTCTATTCAGCTCGGATGGCTCCAGGCCGGCAGATGGGAGGGCTTTACGAGCGTGGTCCTGCCAACGGTCACCCTGGGGGCAGCGCCGGCCGCTTACCTTTCTTACCTTCTCCGCTCCACCCTGCTCGAAACTTTGGCAGAGGATTTTATTCGAACGGCGCGGGCCAAAGGGCTGAGGGAGAGCGCCGTCCTTTTAAAGCACGCGCTAAACAACTCTCTCATCCCGACCCTGACCGTGCTCGGTCCTCTTTCCGCGGCCCTGATTACCGGATCTTTCGTCGTCGAATATATCTTTGCCATCCCCGGCATGGGGAGATTCTTCATCACGGCAGTAACCGATCGCGATTATCCCCTGATCATGGGGGTGACGCTGGTATATACCGTGATTTTAGTATGCGCCAATCTTTTAGTGGACCTGTTCTATTCCCTGGTGGACCCGAGAATAAAGAGCTATTGAACCCCGGCGATGAAAAAACCTAGGGAATTGATAAAGGGACTATTGCGGGAGCCAGGCGCTTTATTGGGACTCGCTTTTATTCTAGTTGCCTGCCTTGGCGGCATTCTCGCCCCCCTGATTTCTCCGTATGGCCCGGGCGGATTGGATGAGCAGCGCATCCTGGAAAGTCCCGGATGGAGTCACTGGATGGGCACCGACGGATTAGGTAGGGACCTTTTCACTCGCATCCTTTACGGGGCGCGGGTCTCCATTACGGTGGGGATCGGGACAGCATTTATTGCCTTGGTAATAGGGACTGTCTACGGCCTGATTTCGGGTTATATCGGAGGCACCTTAGACCATCTTCTGATGCGAATCGTGGATATCTGCTACGGCCTCCCCGATCTGCTCATCTTTATCCTTCTCTCATTAGTCTTTGGACGTAACATCGCAGGCGTTCTTATAGCCCTCGGACTTGTGACCTGGGTCCGCTTCGCCCGGATCACCCGCGGACAGGTGCTTCAGGCAAAAGAATTAATTTATGTCGAAGGTGCCAGGGCCATAGGGGGATCGCACACGAGGATCATCGTGCGCCACATCCTGCCAAACATCATGGCCCCTCTCTTGGTTACTCTCACCTTTAGCATCCCGGCAGCGATCCTGGCGGAATCTACCTTGAGCTTTATCGGGCTGGGGATCAACGACCCTTATAGCGAATGGGGAACGAGTTGGGGAACTCTGGCGCAAGACGGCTGGCGCGCTATGCGCACCTATCCGCATATCATCCTTTTCCCGGGGCTGGCGATCTTTCTCACGATCCTCGCCTTCAATTTCCTGGGCAACGGACTAAGGGATATCTTGGACCCTAAGGGGAGATAAAGGAAAACAATAAAATACTCGGCGGCTTTTTACGCTTCACGCGGCTGAGCTAACCCTAGATCGCAGGACCCGCAGCCTGTTGGTACCTACTTGGGCGACTTTTTCTTTGGTTCCTCTATAGGGTTCCACGCCTCAAAAATATTACGGCCGTCTTCAGGAAGGTCCGGCAAAACCTCCAGATGAATTTCACTATTTTCGGACGTTACCGGCGCGACAGGGATCGTTGGATCTATAACAATGCCTTTCCCGTTGACGATTTTGAACGGGTATTCCGTGAGTTCTACCGCTGTCGCTCTCATTTTTCGCACAAGAATGGTCCGCGTCAAACCTCTCTGTGTCTGTGTTAATTTCAGTATAATAACGCCGGCAGCCGGGTACTCCTCCCATTCTCCTATTTCGCCGGTAGTGGCTGAAGGCAAAACCAGCAGATTGGTTGTGCCCAGGAGTTCCCGGAGGGAGCGGATCAGTGATCGAGCGTTGTCTCTCACACGCTTGCCTGATTCCCGGGACGGGACCAATGGCCCGACCGGATCGATCACAACGCGTGAGGCCCCTAATCGGCTCACATAACTGGCCAGATCAGCTACCGTTTTGGGTATATCCAACTCCTTGGTCAATCCATTAGGACTGCTGAAAAACGGAGCAGCATCCAGCATCAATAACTGCTTTTCTGATAGATATTTCATCAGATCCCAGCCTAGTGAGGCTGCTTGTTCCACTATGTCACTTGGTTTATCATCCACTGAAACATAAACGGCCTTTTCCCCTTCCATAAGACCCTTTAGGATAAACGCAGTGGCAAAAATGGTTTTACCCGTGCCAGAATCACCCGCAATAAGATAAGACTTGCCTTTTGGCAAACCTCCTCCGATAAGAAGATCAAGTTGGGGGATCCCGGTTGAAACCCGCTTTTTTTCAGTTAAATCCTTGGAATCTGCTGCCAGCTCCTCTATTGGTAGTACTTGAGAGTCGCTGACTTTCTCCACTACATGCATTGAGTGCACCTCCTGGAAGAGCTATTCTTTACAGTTAGCAAAGAAGATGCCATGAGCTGATAAAACCGTAACGCGTTGTTTTTCAAGAAGAATGTTCCCGTATGCTAAAATCAGCCCTATTCCACGGAATGACAAAAAGCGATAACAGGACCTAAATTGCCCAAAAATGGGAATTGCTGCTATTTCACGTATCATACTTCTCTTTATCTGACCATCCTAGCGTTGAATTTCTTGGGCAACGGCCTGAGAGATATTCTGGAGCCGAAACGCTAGTCCTGTTATGCTAGACGTGGTAAATAGATGATGTATGTGATTCAATAATCTCCTATCGACCAGCAGGAAAGGAATCGGAATGGTACGAAAGATTCTCTATCTCACCAGCCTTGTTGGAGTGGGAATCCTTGGCCTCCAACTCGCTGCATGGTGCTCGGAGATCGACACGGGGCGGGATCTCTATCTGAGGTATTGCAGCTCCTGCCACGGGAAGGATGGGAAGGGGGACGGTTTCGTCAGCCCCTTTCTCAAAACTGAGCTCCCGGATTTAGCCCTGCTCAAGAAAAACAACAAGGGGGTCTTTCCTTTCTCCGGCGTCATGACCTCCATCGATGGCAGCCGGGTAGTCCGAGGTCATGGGGATCCTGCGATGCCAGTTTGGGGGGAGGTTTTTCGAAAAGAGCTGGAGCCACAAAAATACCAGGAGCGAACCTCTCTCCTGAAGGTTAAGATAATTGCTGAGTACATCTCTACCCTCCAGCGCTGATCTGGCTTAGCAGCTTAATGAGTATGTCAGCTTTGAAGTTGGGTTTTACGACCGGTTTTGTCAGTTATCTTGACTTTGCGCCGGAAATAAGTGTAATTTTAAGTTAAGGCTCAATAATCCCAATCAGGACCCTTCGGAGAATGAGGAGAAGACATGGCCAAGACCTTCAAACAGCTCATGGATGAGGCGCGCAACGAGATCAAGGAGATCTCGGCGCAAGAGGCCGACGAGCTCCTTAAGAAAAATGGCAAATACCTGTTACTCGACGTGCGGGAAAAGGACGAGTACCGAGAGGGACACTTGGAGGGGGCTCTCTCTTTGCCCCGCGGTTTTCTTGAGATTAAAATCGAGTCTGCAGTTCCTGACAAATCGACCCCGATTCTTGCATACTGCGCCGGCGGAGTACGCTCGCTCCTGGCGGCTAATGCCCTAAAAGAAATGGGATATCAGAATGTTATTTCTATGTCCGGCGGTTACACTGCATGGAAGACGGCCGGATACAAGTGGGTCCAGGATCACCAGTTTTCCCCTGAACAGGTAACCCGGTATAGTCGCCATTTCTTGCTCCCCGAGGTAGGCGAAGAGGGCCAAGCCAAGCTTCTACAGGCTAAGGTGCTGATGGTCGGAGCTGGTGGGTTGGGCTCGCCCTCGGCCTATTACCTGGCGGCAGCCGGTGTAGGGACACTGGGTATTATCGACAACGACGTTGTCGATCTCTCCAACCTGCAACGGCAGATTCTCCATACCAACGATCGAATTGGCATGCCCAAAACGGAATCCGCCAAGCTCACTATTCAGGCGCTCAATCCAGATGTCCGAGTCATCCCATTCCAGCAAAAGCTCACTTCACAGAACATCATGGAGATTATAAAGGACTACGACATCATAGTGGATGGGTGTGACAATTTTCCCACCCGCTATCTGGTCAACGATGCCTGCGTTTTAACGAAAAAGCCCAATGTCCACGGAAGTATCTTCCAGTTTGAGGGGCAGGCTTCGGTCTTCTACCCGGGGAAAGGCCCCTGCTACCGTTGCCTCTACCCGGAACCGCCTCCCGCCGACATGGCCCCGAGCTGTCAGGAGGCCGGGGTGCTGGGGGTTCTCCCTGGGCTCATCGGCGTGATTCAGGCCCTGGAAACTATCAAGCTGATACTGGGCAAGGGAGACACTCTGGTGGGACGGCTCCTCTGCTTCAACACTCTTACGATGGAGATTAACACGCTCAAGCTAATGGCGGATCCTGCCTGCCCTATGTGCGGGGAAAAACCTACGATTCACAACCTGGTGGATTACGAGGAGTTTTGTAGTCTCCGGGCCGCCCACGCGGCTTAGTATAATCTCATCCAGGCAAAGCACATGGCGGCCAGAGCTACATCCCGACGGACTTTTTTAAGGTAGCGATCTCCCGGGGAGAGAGCGGACGCATCTCGCCCGGTCCAAGGAAACCGAGACGAATCGGCCCCAGGCGAACCCGCATCAGCTTCTCGACGAAATAGCCCAGCGCCTCGAACATCCGGCGTATTTCACGATTTCGCCCCTCACCGAGCTCAACTTCGATCCAGGCATTCTTCTTTAGAGCCTGCAGGACTCGAACTTTGGCAGGCGCAGTCATCCCATCCTCCAGCCTGATTCCCCTGCGCAAACGCTCTAGCTCACTCTCCTTGGGACAGGCACTGATTTTAACCCGATAGGTTTTCTTAACCCCGTAGCGGGGATGCATCAGGCGCTGCGCCAGCTCACCATCATTGGTCAGAATAAGGAGGCCTGAGGAGTTGAAATCCAGCCTCCCAACGGGATAAAAACGCCCTCTCTTCCCTAAGGGCTCGAACAAATCCCCCAAGTTGGGGCGTCCCTGAGGGTCACCCATTGCGGTGATTAATCCGGGGGGTTTATGAAACAAATAATAGAGTCGCGGAGCCCGCAAAATAAGTTTGCCATCAACCTTGATCTTGTCTTTGAGCGGATCGGCTTGAGAACCGAGCTTTTCGACTACTGCCCCGTTAACCGTGACCCGTCCTTCCAGGATCCACTTCTCTGCCTCTCTACGGGAGGCCAGACCGGCCCGGGCGATAATCTTCTGGAGACGCTCCATCACGGTGAATGGTAAAGAGCGAATAGTGAATAGTCTCCTCCACCTCCCTCATCTGCTATTTGCCATTCGCTAATCACTTTTCACTATTCGCTGGTGGGGCCTCATTCTCGAGGGGTTGAGGTAAAGTCACCTCCTCCATCTCTTTCAGGGTTGGGAGATTGGAAAGGTCTTTGAGATTGAACAGCTCCAAAAACTCGGTTGTCGTGCCATACAGAAAAGGCCTCCCTGGAACGTCCTTGCGGGCAACAATCCGCACCAGCCGCCGTTCCAAAAGAGTGGAGAGCACTCCGTCCACGTCAACGCCTCGTATAGCCTCGATCTCGGCCCGGATAATCGGCTGCTTATAAGCGATGATAGCCAATGTCTCTAAAGTGGCGCGACTTATCCGTGCTGGCCGGCCCCGAAACAGGCTCTTGATCCAGTCCGCGTTTTCCTTCGGGGTTCTCATCTGATAGCCGCCCGCCACCTCAATCAGGCGAAAACCACGGCCGGCCGTCTCATATTCCGCCTGAAGCTCTTCGAGGACCGAAACAACTTCTTTTTTCTCGATCCCCCCGAGGACCTCGCTGAGGCGATGGACTGTCAGCGGAGTTTCCGCGGCAAAGAGCAGACTCTCGAGAACGGATCTCAGCCGATCATGCTCCACGGTCTTCTCCTTCGATCTCTTCCTTAGCTATCCTGTCCTGGATGTCCCCTATGGCAGCTGCCAGCTCAATGACAACGGGCCCTATCCGCTCTTCCTGCCAGACCCTGATGGCACGGATCTTTACCAGCTCCAGCATGGCAAGAAAAGTTACCACGACCTCCAACCTGGACGTCGCGGTTTCGAACAGCGATTGAAAAATCACCTTCCCTCTGCGACGGAGCTCATCCAGCAGGAAGCTCATTTTCTCCCGCACCGAAATCGTATCCAGCGTAACTTCATGAATCCTCTCCTCCGGAAACCGCTCCAAAACGTGGCGCAGGGCCGAGAGCAGGTCAAAAAGCGAGAGACTTTCGAACCCCACTGTCTCAGCTTCCTCCGGAGCTTCGGAACGGCGCACGAAAACATCGCGGCTGAGAAGCTCTCGCCGCTCCAACTCCTCCGCGGCTTCTTTGAATCGTTGATATTCCAGCAATCTGCGGATCAATTCCTCGCGCGGGTCCCCTTCTTCCTCTTCTTCATCCTCATCCTCATCCTCCCCCGGCGGAAGGAGCATCCTGGACTTGATATGGATAAGAGTAGCAGCCATCACTAAAAACTCTCCCGCCACATCCAGATTCAAGCCCTGCATCAGCTCCAGCGTTGAAAGATACTGTTCCGTGATGGTCGCAATCGGGATATCGGCGATACTCACCTCGTTCTTCTTGATCAGGTGAAGGAGAAGATCCAAAGGACCCTCGAAGACCTCCAGTTGCACTCTCGCGCTCATAGTCCCACCGCGCTCCTAACCTCGCCCATTGTCTCAGCGGCTTTCTCATGCGCGACGCGGTTCCCGGCAGCCAGCACGTCGTCGACATCGGCGGGGCGCTTTTCATACGCCGCCCTCTTTTCGCGGAAAGGCGCCATCTCGGCAACGACGTGTTTGATCATTACCCTCTTGCAATCCAGACAGCCGATCCCCGCGCTGCGGCATCCCTGAGAGACCTCTTCGATCTCCTGGGGGGTGCAGTATATCTTGTGAAGCTGAAAAGCCGGACATTTCTCCGGCTCGCCGGGATCCTGCCGTCTGACCCGAGCCGGATCGGTCATCATCCGGCCCAGTTTCTGTTCGATCTCCTTAGGCAGATCCGAGAGAAAGACCGCATTATTATAACTCTTGCTCATCTTTCTCCCATCGAGGCCCGGAAACCTTTGCGTCTCCGTCAAAAGCACCTCCGGCTCGGGAAAAATCGGGCCATAAAACTGGTTGAAACGGCGCACGATCTCACGCGTAAGCTCCACATGAGGGGCCTGATCTACCCCCACCGGGACCTTGTGGGCCTTGTACATGATGATATCCGCCGCCTGCAGGACCGGGTATCCCAAGAATCCGTATGTGGAGAGATCCCGCCCCACTAACTCCCGGATCTGCTCCTTGTAGGTCGGGTTCCGCTCCAGCCAGGGCACCGGAGTAATCATCGAGAGAAGTAAATGAAGCTCCGCGTGTTCCTTGATGCTCGACTGGCGGAAGAGAACGCATTGTTTGGGATCCAGTCCCACACTCAGCCAGTCCATCACCATCTCCCGCGCGCTTTGCTGGATTCCCTGTGGAGAGGAATAGTCGGTCGTCAGCGCGTGCCAATCCGCAACAAAGAAAAAACAGCGGTAGTCCTTCTGCAGTCGGAGCCAGTTTTTCAAGGCGCCGTGGAGATGGCCGAGATGGAGACGGCCTGTGGGACGGGCGCCGCTAACGACAGTTTCCATTCTTCCTTAACCTATACAACAAGCCCTCTGAGCAGTCGAATCACGAAATAGACCAAGGGGCCCATGAAAAAATCCAAGAGATGGGTCATCAGCAGGAGCACGATGATCAGAAATCCGTAAGGCTCTACGCGCGCGACCGACGACGAGTAAGGCTCCGGCAACAACCCAACCAGCACTCTGCCTCCGTCAAGAGGGGGGATCGGAAACAGATTAAATGCAGCGAGCATCACGTTAATCCTGACGCTGCCTTGCGCCATCAACGCCAACGGAGTAGCGATAAACAACGGCAGGGAGCCTCCCGCCAACCCGACAAACCTCAGGGCATATACGCTCGCGGCCGCGAGTAAAATGTTCGTCACCGGCCCGGCCAAAGCGACCCAGATCATGTCCCTTTTCGGGCGATTGAGGTTGTAAAAATTGACGGGAACCGGCTTGGCGTAACCGAAGAGAAAGGGCGCCCCGACAACGATCAATAACAGCGGCAAGAGAACCGTCCCGAAGAGATCGATGTGCGCTAGCGGATTGAGCGTCAATCTCCCCATGCGGGCGGCGGTCGGATCTCCGAAGTGATTGGCCACATATCCATGGGCCACCTCGTGCAGAACGACGGCCGCCAGCACCGGCAGCGCCCAAATCGAGATCTGGCGTATAGTATCTTCCATCGTGATTAAATCTTTATGCTACGAGTTAGCCGATCATGAATGATCATTGATTAAAATACGGCACTGACGCAAAAAACGCAAGATAAAAGCGCGGTTATGGTTGCTGACTTACCATTAGTTGGCGCACAAGGCCGGATTCCCGTTTGTAGAAACCCTCGGCGTGGAAGGGGACCGAGCGTGGCGACATTCGCCGAGCGACGAGGCGATTTTACAGCCGTGTACAAAAGATCTCGACGGTCTTGCGGAACAGAAAAACCGTAGTGTCCCTTGGTGACGCAGAGATGGCAGCCTCCGCTGCCTCCGAGACTGCTGCGGGAGTAATGCCAAAGCGCCGCACAACATAGGTGGCATCCTCGATGTCTATCTCGGTCCCTCGGCGGAGCTTTGCGATCACAAAGTCGATTGGGTGGAGCAGGCGAAGGCGCAGCCCAGGTTTCTCATGCAGCACTGAGACACGGTCTCGATAGCCAGGCGGCATAGCCACCACCGACCATCCAGACATGTTCTCTCCTAGGTCCGCCGGCACCTGATGCTGTCGGAGAAATCGCACAAGCGAGTCCAGGTCCCCTGCCACTTCACCATCCACGTCTTGCGTACTACGGTCCGCATAGCCGTAGGCCTGGAGAGCCAGGCCGCCTACTAATAGGAGATCCACGCTCCTGCCGGTCTGCCGCACGTATTCCCCCAGGAGTGCAATAAGTCGGTTAATCGTTATGGGCAACAAACTGAAGGACCTCGGCAAAAACTCGATAGTCCCGGGGATCAACCGCGCCGGGCTCATAAGGAAGCGGTGAACGGCCAACCACTGAATCGATAAGGCTGCGGTAGGTGTGGTACCAGCGGCATGCTTTGACATAGGCTTCCCTGACCCCTTCCCGCCCCCTCCACGGCGTAAGGTCGATCTGATCATTGACAAGGATCTCAAGCCAGAGCAGCCGAACCCCGCGCGGGTCCTCTAGAGCTTCCTCCAAAGACGCCGCTCCAGTATATGCGGAAAGTATCTTCAGACGTGGACTCTCACCAGAGTCAGATTGTGGATCCATGGGCAGTTAGTTTAGAGCATTAATGCCACCCTGGCAAGTGCTAGGATGGCCCACTCCCAAATCCAAATAGTACGACTACCCGGCTAGCCTCTCTTCCAACCGTTGAAAATCCACCTATTTTCGCAGAGGGACATTGCTGACTTCATCGCTCTGCATGTAAATGCGCTGCTTCGCGCGCGTCAGGCGGTTGTAGTAGGCGAAGACCACAAGAAGATCATCACTCGACTGGGAACCGTCTGATTTATGTATTTAAACCCAAATTTATACAGTCTCTGCCACAAACTCACAGAAACCGCTATTGAATACTCGCAGTTGTGATGCTTTAACTCCGAAAACACATGCAATTCGTTCATAGTACTCTGGCGGTGCTCCTCGATTGACAACGACTATTTGTTCTATGGTCTTCTGCCGGTCCCTAACAGCTGACTGAATAACACGTTTTTGGTCCTCATCCTAAGTTGGCATACTCCAGCCAAGGACGTAAACTTCATTTGCGTCTCTGATTGCCTCCTGCACCTGCGACCGGGTGTGGTTAATGAAAGACAGGTTGGACTGCTTGGCCGAGGTCGGGGGAATAATGCAAGGCAACACATCTTTGGCAAGTCCCCCTGGGGGAAAAGAAACATACTGGAAACTGTTTTTTGACGATTCGCAGTGGCGTAAGCCATCCGTGTCACTTAATGGAATAATTACCGGTTCATCTTCGTATTCCATCCCAGACGAAGACGATTGATAACGTATTTTCAGAGGGAGAAGCCAGTTCACAGAGCCATGAGGCTTGAAAATTTTAAGCCGACCAGAAGAAAATCCGGATGGACAAAGCTCACAAGCGTCAACCGTAGGCAATACACCGCCACCTACCGCGTCAGGAGGATCGCTATATGTACAATAGGGAATCTTAAAACCATAGTCTATGCAAATATCCCATTGACCGGCAGCTACTTTTCGGACAGCACGATCCAAGATTAAATCATAATTGAATGAAACAAACGCGTGGCAAGTTTCTTCTAACTGGAGCTGTCTTGTTAAAAACTTTTCAAGAGGACACCAATTTACATCCCAATTGATCAAATAAAACAAACGATTTATGGCATATAGAAAACGAATGGAGGCTTCCTCGTCGCTATCCCGTAACAAATCTTCTATCGACTCACTTGGTTTATTTTTAAGAGCACGCTTAAACGCTTCGCGATTTTTCTGGCTCCTCTCGCGGATTAATCTTTCAGCCAATGTTTTGGCGTCAGGATCTTTCCACGTGTAACAGTCATTTATTTCCAACTTTGCAAGAGCCATCAGAATAACGTCATCATAGAGGTAATCGGCCATGACACTGATGTAGTCCCACATTAACGGTACTGGCTTGCTCGGTAACTCCAGGGACTTTGTTAGTCCCGCACCAACGAAGTATAGGATGTTTCTCATGTTTCTATAGCAGCTTCTAACAATTCATTATTTCCCCGCACCCTTCTCCCTTGGATGATATTTGCGGTGAGCCTCCTTCAGGTGCGCGCTGGTTACGTGGGTGTAGATCTGAGTCGTGGAGATGTCGGCGTGGCCCAGCATGGATTGGACGGAACGGAGATCGGCGCCCCCTTCCAGGAGATGCGTGGCGAAAGAATGGCGCAAGGTATGCGGCGTCACCCTCTTCTCGATTCCTGCCGCCAATGCATAGCGGCGTATCAACTTCCAAAATCCTTGACGCGTGAGCGCCTTCCCCGAACGAGTTAGAAAAAGAAAATGACTCGCGCGCCCTTTCAAAAGCCCGGCCCTCACCTCTTTGAGATAACGCAGAAGCGCATCTTTGGCCCATCTCCCGAAAGGAACCATACGGACCTTCGATCCTTTCCCCTTAACGGTCAGGAAATCTCCCTCGAGGTTGACCAGATGTGTCTGCAGAGAGATCAGCTCTGAGACCCGGAGTCCGGTAGCATAGAGAAGCTCAATCATTGCCCGATCCCGTAATCCCAAGGGCGTGTTGGGATCCGGCCGGTTCAACAAACTCTGAATATCATCCCGCCCCAGGGTGTAAGGCAATTTCCTCGCCGTCCGTTGCAGATAGAAAGAGGGAACCGGATTCTCCGCGATAATCCCTTCTTGCTCCAAAAAACGGTAGAACTGGCGCAAGGCCACGACGTTGCGCGCAATGGAGCGAACGTTCAGGCCGCGACCCCTTAGCCAGGCAAGGTAGCCACGCAAATGGACAGCCCGGCTCTCCTCCCAAGACTCAATACCTCGCCCCTTTAAAAAATTCGCCAATCGGTTGAGGTCCCGGCTATAGGCCTCCAGGGTGTTGCGCGCGAGCCCCTTCTCAACGTTGAGCATATTGAGAAAGGAATCGATACATGTACTTAGGTTAAGCGACTCCTTCACCTGCCGATACCAGATTCCGATAGAGGGTTTGACGGATTGTCTCCAACCTTTGCGGGTCGCGAATTTTTCCGCCCTGTTCGTCGGCCACGTAAAAAACGTCCGCCACCTGATCGACATTGGTCGATATCTTGGCCAGGTGGATAGCGATCCCGAGTTGATGCATTCCGTAGGTGATCGCGAAGAGAACCCCAATGCGATCCTGGGTGTATACCTCAACAATGGTAAACTCATCCGAGGCCTCATTGTCGATGTGAATAACCGTGGGGACTTTGGGCGCCCGCTTTTTAAAGAGCGATGGGCGCCCGGACTCTTCCACTAAGCGGGCGACATCGATAGACCCGGCCAGGACCTGCTCCAGGAAGGCGCGCACCCTCGCCCACTTTTGGGGATCCATCACCACTTCGGGACGGCCCATATGAGAGACACGAAAGACATCCAAAATCAGGCCGTCCTTACGAGTAGTAATACGGGCGCTCAGAATGTCTAAACTCATGGCGGCAAAAACGCCGGTAATAAGGGCAAAAAGCCCCGGTCGATCTCTGGCGCAAATCGCCATCTCGCTGTATTCCCTCTCCGCGAAATGGCTTACCGTACTGAGATAGGCCTGATCCGTGAAATTCTCCATCATCTCAAAATGGCCGGGAATCTGCTCCTCCGGGGTAGTGAGAAAATACCTTTCCGGCATAGACTGGAAGAAGGCGCGGACCCTCTCCGCGGGATATTTCCGCGCAAGCCGGCGGCGCACCCGCGCCTGAATCCGCCTAACCTTCGAACGGCGGCCCTCCCGCCGGAACCCACCCTTCTCCTGGGCCTCCAAAACCTTGAGGCTTTGCAGATAGAGGTCTTCCAACAGGGAGCCTCTCCAGTTATTCCAAACCTCCGGGCCTACCGCGCGCATATCCGCGTAGGTAAGCAGGTACAACATTTTGAGATTGCCGACGCTGCCCATCGCCTTCGCGAAATCAATAACCAGTTTTTCATCCTCTATATCGCGCCGGAAAGCCGTATGGTTAAGGATGAGGTGGGAGCGCACCAGAAATTCAAGCTGCTGAGTGTCATCGGCATTCAGCCTCATCCTGCGGGCGATCTTGCGTGCGATCCGCGCACCGAGCTCCGAATGGCCTCCTCCCAGTCCCTTTCCGATATCGTGAAACAAAAGACCCAGATAGAGGATCTCGATTTTTTCCATTTCCCGGGCCAGTTGGGTAAGTAGCGGCAAGACTTCTTTGAACTCCCCGGCCTTCAGACGCTCCAACTCCCCGACCAATCGAAGCGAATGCTGGTCTACGGTGTAGATATGATAAAGATCGTGAAGCGACATGCAGAGAAGACGACCGAACTCGGGAATAAAGGCTCCTAAGACGCCTGCCCGATGCATTTCCAGCAGGGTCTCGTATACCCGGTCCTCCCATCTGAGAATCTGGAGGAAGCAGGCGTTCGCAGCCGGAGAACGGCGGAAATGCTCGTCGATGAGGCTCAAATGCTGGCGCACCAGTTCACGGGTCTCGTGGCTGATCTCGGCGCCGCACCTCTGGCCATCGGCAAAAATAGTTATGAGGTTCTCCGGATTTGCGGCGAGAATCGCGGGATCGGAAATCCACAGCACACCCTTTGCGATCCGGACCCCTTCCCTGACCTCTCTGCCGACGAGGCGATCTCTGAGGTGGGATGGCTCAGAGGCGTCAGTCACCCGATGGATAATGAGCGAGGCGAGCCGGCTTACTTGAGAAGCCTGGAGGTAGTAACACCTCATGAAGTCCTCCACCCCTCTAACCTTTCCGTTGTCCTTAAAGCCGAGCGCCTGCGACACCTTCTCCTGCTCCTCGAAAGCCAACTGATCTTGCTGTTTCCCGGCGGAGAAGTGGAGCTCATTTCTCACCCGCCAGAGAAAATCCTGCGCAGCCTTTAGCTCGGATAGTTCTCTGGACTGGATCACCCCTAGAGGCACGAGGGCATCGAGCTCTTTTACCTTGTGTTTTACCTTGACGATCCACAGTGCGGTATGGATATCCCGTAGTCCGCCTTCCCCCTCTTTGATATCCGGTTCCAGGAGATATACCGATCCGCCGTAGCGCTCGTGCCGGAGACGGCTCTCCGCTAACCTTTCGCGGATAAAGCGCTCCTCGTTTTTCCTGAGAAGATGTTCCTCCACCGCCTTTTCAAAATCACCATAAAGGGCAAGATCACCGCAGAGATACCGCGCATCCAGCAGGGAGGCCTTGACCTTCATGTCTTTGCCCGCCAGGCGGATAGATTCCGTGATGTTCCGCGTGGCATGTCCGACCTTAAAACCGCCATCCCAGAGCGTATACAACAGCTTCTCCGCAACAGCCTCCACGTAGGGGGTCACTTTCCAACTATGGAGAAAGAGCAGATCTATATCCGAGAAGGGGTTCAACTCCCCGCGACCATACCCCCCTTGCGCGATCAGGGCGCAGCGCGGATTCAGACTGGGGTACCGACGACTATAGTCCTCACTGGCCACTGCAAATAAGTGGCGAATCAAGTGGTCCACAAGCATCGTATAGGCGGATACTATCTCATGCCCGCCGCCGCCCGCACGATGACGCTCGAACAGAAGACTCCGACCACGCTGGAGGTAGGCACGCGCCCCGCAGGCGAGGTCCGAATCAACCCAGCTTTCTTCCAGGAGAGAGCGGGAAAGTGTTGCGGCATCCATAGAGATTCTAGATTAAAGGTTTTTTACTACCTGGGTGGTCTCTTGATACTTTTTGATCCCATCAAACAGCGCGTCGACCAGGGAGGCCTGGTAGGCTGACCGGGTCAGCTCCCGCCCTTCCGTCTTGTTCGTTATGAAAAACATCTCGACCAGGACGCTGGGCATCCGCGCTCCGACGAGAACATAAAACAGCGCTTTTTTGATGCCAAGATCCTTGACCGCACCATATCGCTGCCCCATATGGGAAACAACAGAGGTATGGAGGCGATGGGCGAGAGAGATCGAGTCTTCGAGTTTTGAGTTCTGCGTCAGGTCGCTAAGGATAAACTGGAGATCCGAAATGCTCTTGCGCGAAGTGCCGTTCTCGCGCGCAGCCATCCGGACCGAGGCCTCGTCGCTGGTATTGTCCAGGTAGTAGGTCTCAATTCCTCTCGCGGCGGCGTTCTGGGCCGCATTCACGTGGAGGGAGATGAAGAGATCGGCATCTTCCGCATTGGCGATAGCCGTCCTATCCTCCAGCGGAATAAAAGAATCGTCTCGTCGGGTAAGGACGACCTCGATCCCCATCTCCGCTTTGAGCTTTTTGGCCAATTTTTTGGCAACGCTCAGGACAATTTCCTTTTCCATCGCTCCCTTTACTCCGATCGCCCCCGGATCTTTTCCTCCGTGACCCGGATCCAAAACGATCCTGCGCAGACCCGGGAGCGGCGGTTTAACTGTTTTGCGCGGCGGTAATAAGTTGCTTTTCTTCTCCAACGCGGCGAATTGTTCTCTGTCCCTCTGCCCCTGGATATCGATCACCAGACGGTAGGGGTCGGGAAGGAGAAAGGCGTTATGCCCGTTCAGGCTGCTCATATCCAGGACCACACGCACGATATCCGGGTTGAACTGGGCCACGCGCACTTGTCTCAGCAGTCGGTCCTGAACCACGATCGGCTGCGCTCCATCCATGCCCAAGCGGGCTCCCAGGAGATCGACATAAATTCTTGGCGGCAATCCTTTCGACGGCTCTTCTTTCAAAACGTGAGTCTCAAAGCGGATTTCTGAGGAAAGATCCATAGTGATCCTGGTATAGCTCTGAGACGAGGTATAGCGGACTTGAGAGAGAATGGCCTTGGCGGGCTGACCGTCGGACAGAGATGGCGGCTCTTTTTTCTCCTCTTCCGCCTCTTGCATAACCTTCAGCCTTTTTTTAGCTTTTGCGGGCCAATCTCCGCGGGGAAATTTTTCGATCAGCGCCTGATATTGTTTTCGCGCCTCCGCGACATCTCCTTTTCCCTCTTCGTAACTCAACGCCAGGAAATAACGAGCCTCCTTGGCCAGAGGACTATTGGGATATCGGGATAAGAGCGCCCGCCAATTTTTTATCGCCAGATCCAGCGCGCGCTCCTTCTGGTTGACCGAGTAAAGCTCCTGGTAGCTCTTGCCTGCATAGAAAAAAGCGCCATCCGCGTAGGCGCTCCGGGGAAACTCTTGCGGGATTTTTTGAAAGCGCTCGGCCACGGCTTCCCAGCGGCGACTGTTTGCGGACGCGCTATTGCCCTTCCTCAAAAGGTCATACTCCTTCTTGGCCGAGAGATAGAGATCCTTGTCGCGCTTGGCAGCCCAACCCGTGCTCCCTGCAAGGAGGAGACCCAAGGCCAGGATAAAGGCGGTCAAAAAGCTGGTGCAGTGTGCCGGGCTAAAGAACGAGCATAACAAGGCGCGAGCCCCGAACCGACTGAGGCGTACTGGGGACGTACGCCGCAGGGAGAGCAAGGGGCGATAAACGAAGTTAGGCGAAGTTACTAAGGAGTTCATAAGTAAGTAGCCATAAGGCGACCGAGGGGCGAGTCCTGAAGAGCGCGGGCACAGGAACGTAAAGGTCGCGTTCTGGCCCGGGCGGCGAGAATCGCCGCCCTTGGAGCGGACGGGGCGGCGGCCGACAAGGCAGAGGCCCATTGCCCGCGCTCGGAAGGGCTTGGCCCGAGGGATGCCGACTGTGTCAGCTGTCTAGATACTAACGAACTGATTAATAATTGGACCGGCACTAGCTCTCCTTCTTTGCCTCCTCCACCAGGGTGTGGAGCAGATTCAAGGCCTCAACAGGGGTGAGAAGCGATACGTCGACTTTTTTCAATTCCTCGACCAGCTTATGATCCACGGGGCCAAAGAGCGGTATTTGCGACGGCTTTTCCTCCCGCTCGCCCCGCGCGAGTCTTGGTCGCCCCCTCTCGTCCAGCTCCCCCCCCTCCAGATTCCTGAGGATCTCCTTCGCCCTGCGCACGACTGGTGATGGAAGCCCGGCAAGTTGGGCGACGTGGATGCCGTAACTCCGACTCGCGGCGCCCTCCACGAGCGTGCGTAGAAAGAGCACCTCGCCTTTCCATTCCTTAACGGCGAAGTTGAAGTTCTTTACCCGCTCATTGGTAAGGGCCAAATCGGTCAGCTCATGGTAATGCGTCGCAAAGAGGGTCCGGGGTCGATGGGGCGCATCGTGCAGGTATTCGGCCACCGACCAGGCGATCGAGATGCCGTCGAAAGTGCTCGTCCCGCGACCAACCTCGTCCAGGAGAATCAGACTTCTACTGGTGGCATGCCGCAGGATATGAGCCGTTTCTTTCATCTCGACCATAAAGGTCGATTCGCCGCGCGCCAGGAAATCCGCTGCGCCAATCCGCGTAAAGACGCGGTCTACCAGCCCTATGCGGGCCGCGCTCGCAGGGACATAGCTACCCATCTGAGCCAAAATGACGATCAGGGCCATCTGACGCATGTAGGTGGACTTGCCCGCCATATTCGGCCCGGTCAGCATCACGATCTGTTGCGATTCGGGATCCAAATGGCAATCATTGGGAACAAAGGCGCCGCGGCCCAACGCGGCCTCGACCACCGGATGACGACCTTCACGGACGGAAATGACCAGGCTGGAATCGATCTCGGGACGGATGAAGTGGCGCGACTCGGCCGCTTCCGCGAGGGAGAGCAGCACATCCAGGGTGGCCAGCACATGGCTCGTTTCCTTTATCTGCGCATAGAACGCAGCGATCTTCTCCCGGACCCCGGCAAAGAGCACAAGCTCAAGTTTCAAGATCTCCTCTTCAGAACTTAAAACTTTTGCCTCGTATTCCTTAAGCTCGGGAGTGATGTAGCGCTCTCCGTTAACGAGAGTCTGCTTGCGGATGTAGTCCGGAGGCACCGATCCCAGATTCGCCTTCGTTACCTCGATGTAATAGCCAAAGACTCGATTGTATCTAACCTTGAGAGAGTTGATTCCCGTCCGTTTTCGCTCGCTGCTCTCGAATCGAGCGATCCATTCCTTGGCGCTTTTCTTGATCGACCGTATTTCATCCAGCTCCGGATGATATCCGGGACGGATCACCCCTCCCTCTTTCAATGTAGGAGGAGGGTGATCCACCACGGCGCGCCCGACAAGTTCCACAACTTCAGGGAGTTCCCATATCCCCTCTCTGAGTGAGACGAGAATCTCCGCGCGCCAATCCCCGAGTCCCGCTTTGAAAGGAGCCAGCGCGCAGAGGCTCTCTTTGACCGCCACCAGATCCCTGGCATCCGCGCTGCCGGAGACAATCCTTCCGGCCAGCCGTTCCAGATCCTGCACGCCTTTGAGCCCCGTCCTGAGACCCTGACGCCCCTTATAATCCTCCACCAGCTCCTCTACCCCCTCGTGTCGCTGCCGGATATTCCTTTCATCCAGGAGCGGGTAGAGGAGCCACTGGCGCAGCCTCCTGGCCCCCATGGGCGTCATGGTGTAGTCCAGGACACCCAGCAGCGAGCCTTTCCTATTTCCCTGGAAATCATGGAGCAGTTCCAGGTTGCGCCTGGTTGTTTCGTCCAGGACCAGATATTGCGAGATAGAGTAGGGTTGGAGATCACTTAGGACCTTGAGGAGCTCCGGTAAATTTTCTTCGAGAAATGAAACGACCGCGGACGCCGCCCGAAGCCCTTGTTGCCACTCCGCGTCTTCGTCCCCCGGCCAGAGGCTGAGCGCCTTGAGACGCTCCGCAGCAGACTGAGAAAAACAAACGGAGGCCACCGGGCTCCAGTGAACATGCGGGAAATCACTTTGCAGCTTTTCCAGGAAGGGCCCCTCTTCCTCCGCCAGGATGATCTCACGAGGACGGACCCGGCCAATCTCATCCACAAGCGCGGCGTAATCCGCGACTTGCGTAAAGCGAAACTCTCCCGTCGTCACATCGGTGAGCGCGAGACCGTATGCTTCTTTTCCTCTGGAAACCGCCACGAGAAAATTATTATCGCCGGCATCCAGGGCTCCCCCCTCGGTGATGGTCCCCGGGGTAATGACGCGGACCACCTCCCGCTGCACCACCCCACGCGCCGTCTTGGGATCCTCTACTTGCTCGCATATCGCCACTTTAAAGCCCGCGTCGAGAAGCTTGCTGATATAAGGCGCCGCCGCATGATAGGGCACGCCGCACAGAGGAACCGCCGAATCTTCGCTCCGATTGCGCGAGGTAAGCGTTATGTCCAGGACCCTGGAGGCCTTCTCCGCGTCGTCAAAAAACATCTCATAAAAATCCCCGAGGCGGAAAAAAAGAATGGCGTCCCGGTACCTCTCCTTGATCTGGAGGTACTGGCGGATCATGGGGGTGAGTCTGGTCGCCTCCATAATGGCTACGCAGAGGCCGTCCTTTTACCCTCATTGCGCGCTACTCCAGGCAGCCCTTTCCCGGCGATCCGGCGCACCTCTCCGTTAAGCTCGCGCACGAGGTTGCCGATGCCGAGGGAAAAAACGAATTGGCGGTCCATGACATCGAGGATTTTGTTTCGGTCGCTGGTAAGAACGAAGAGCTTTTCCCCATCGGTGAGATATTTAAGCGAATTCAGGGGCTGCACCGTTTCAGGGAAATAACGCTTAAGGTAATGAAGACAACGGCGGATCTTCTGCAGGCTCAGGCCGTAGTCCGTTAGATCTTTGACTACTTTCAGTTGAACCAGGTCGGAAAAAGAATAGAGCCGCTGGGTCCCCCGCCCCTCCGCCAGTTTCACCGACGGGCGTATGAAGCCCTGCTCGTCCCAGTACTGGATCTGCCTGAGGCTCACCCCGACGATCCGGCGCACCATCTTGCTGTTAAAGGCCTCCATCGCCACCTCCCAAATGAAAACAAGAATGTTCTCATTAAAATAACCGCTAGCGGGAAAGAATGCAAGGAAAAATGGGTTTTGCCAGGAGGAAATGTCCATCCCTGCTCGGGACCCGACCTCACATTGACATAACAACCCATCACCGGGTAATCTCCCCCATAATGGCGATCCGGGGTTGGCGATAAGTATTCTGGAGGCAAATGGTTCACCTGAGAATAGGCATCGGGGTCTCGAGCATCGGTCGTTTTCTCCCTCTAGTCGGAAAGGCGGCGGGTCTTTTTGAAAAGAAAGGAATTTCCGTCGAGGTCGTGAATCGGCAGGATGAAGAGAGAGTGGTTGATGATATCGTCACGGGAGCGACTCCTCTAGGCACGCCAAACGCTCCCTCATTGGTGTTCTCACTTCTCAAGGGCAATGATCTCGTGATCGTCGGTGGGGTCCTCAACCGTCCGGCCTTTTATCTGGCCGCTAACGCGGCAATTCGCGGGATAGCAGACCTCAAAGGAAAAAAGGTCGGGATCAATCAGCCGCGGCGCATGGCCGGTATGGTGATGTTGGCGTTGTTGAGAAGGTGGGGTTGGGATTTAAAGAAGGACCTTACACTTGTCGATCTCGGTCTCAACGATAGAAGCGTGGAAGCGCTGAGAGCGGGACAGATTGATGCCGCTCTTTTGCCCCCGGAGAAGGCGTTTGTCGCAGAGGAGGAAGGCTTTACCCTTGTAGCTGATAGCCTGGATTTAGACTGCCACTGGGTCCCCCTTGCCACAACCCGGCAGTTTCTGGTCGGCAATATGGAGCTGGTCAAGAAAGTAGCTTCCATCTACGTGGAAAGCATCCGCCTCTTCAAGAGCGAACCGGAAGCGACTCGCAGGGAAATTGGACGTTGGCTTCCCGGCCTTGCCAAGATGCCGCGGGCTCTGGAGAAAAGCTATCAGTTATTCGCAGAGCGCTTCGAACCAACGCTGGCGCCGTCCCTGAGTTCCATCTGCTCCATCCTTGGCGAAGTCGCGCTCCAGGATCCCCGGGCGGGAGATATCAAGGCATCATCCCTGATCGAGAGTCTGATCTAAACCTCCATTACCTCTCACTACTTCCCGTATAAACTCTTGATGAAGCCCGAATCCTCGAGCTCCTTCACAAAGCGTGTATCAATAAAGTCGCCGGCATTGGCTTTGGCCGCCTTTGGAACGGTGGTGGCCATATCCTGCAGAATAAGCCGTTATCCCTCCCAAGTGTCAAGCCATGCACCGATTACTCCAAGTAGCGGTGAGATCAATTTCAGGGCTTTGGATGCGCTGGGTCAACCCAGTAAACTTCTTCTGGTTTCTCCACCGAGGCGATGTCCAGGTTGACGACGATCGGCTCCTGGTCGCTGCGGACCACCACGCACATGAGAGGCTCGTTCGTCAACGCGTTGATCTCTTGATGGGGAACAAACGGCGGCACGTAGATAAAATCACCTGGGCCGGCGTCGGCGACAAACTCTAAGCGCTCTCCCCACCGCATCCGCGCCCTGCCGCTGATCACATAGATGATGCTTTCCAGTTTCCCATGATGATGAGGCGCGGTTTTGGCATTGGGATGGACGCTGACCGTCCCGGCCCAGAGCTTACTTGCCCCTGTCATAGCACGGTTGATTGCAGCGGCCCGAGTCATGCCGGGCGTTTGAGGCGTATTCAGGTCAAGTTGATTACTATGAACAATCCTCACTCCCTGATCCCGCCAATTCGGCTTCTGCTGTGCCATCTCCTTCTCCTT
>Ga0082335_1002239_pt1 | contig 36969 bp, 32 predicted proteins | sample Subgrocontami58m_FD_72375 | JGI IMG/M metagenome (GOLD analysis project Ga0082335, IMG submission 72375) | Subsurface groundwater microbial communities from S. Glens Falls, New York, USA - GMW37 contaminated, 5.8 m (SPADES assembly) (version 2) ... | reverse complement strand
TCCCATTGAGGGCCGCGCGGGGAAGGGATCGAGCGCGGAAGGTTGCGCGCGAGATAAAGCCCCCGGGCGATCGCGGTCTGCGCGATCGGCTCGGCGGTCGACCCCGCTGCCGTGGTGAGCCGCACGCCGCGCTCGAGTATGGTCGCGAATACCGGGTGATCAACCCCGGCATTGAATACCTGCAGCCACTTGAGACCGGGCGCTTTGCGCGTCGCCGAAAAAAACTGCTTGGAAAACCTGGGAAATACGTCGCCGCTGAAATAAGCCGCCTCGGCGCGTGCGGCAATCGCGTCGTCGATGCGCGCTTCGGGATTGCCGGGCAACACCAGCAATTCGAGTTCGACGCCGTCGCGCGCGGCAGCGGCAGCGAACTCGGTGCCGAAGCGGGCGTTGCAACGATGCGAAACCAGCACGGCGGTCACGATTCGGATTTTGGGTTTCGAGTTTCGAGTTGGACTCCCGTTATTCTATCGGCTTTCCATTCCGGCGCGCATAACCCAGCGTGTTGAGCCACTGAACGGTAGGTCAGGTTGCCGCCGCTGCGGCTACCTGACGCCTGGCCAATGTCGGGGAACGCTGGGCGTACCCCGACCTACGCCTGGGATTTTGCGTCACGCTGCCAGGGCGAATTTGCTAAGATGCGGGCCGGTATCCATCTCGCGAAAGCCTTGTCGGTGTCCATCAACACTCTGGAACTCGCCACACAACTCATCTCGCGCCGCTCGGTGACCCCCGACGATGCGGGCTGCCTCGATATTCTGATGAATCTGCTGAAGCCGCTCGGCTTCGAATGCGAGAAGATCAGCATGGGCGGCGTCGACAATTTGTGGGCGCGCCGCGGAACCACCAGTCCGCTGGTGTGTTTTGCCGGCCATACCGATGTCGTGCCGACCGGGCCGCTCGAGCAATGGGGCAGCGACCCGTTCGTGCCGGTCATCAGGGACGGAGTGCTCTACGGCCGCGGTGCCTCCGACATGAAAACCTCGCTCGCCGCCTTCGTCGTCGCGATTGCCGATTTCGTCGAGCAGCATCCCGACCACCCGGGTTCGCTCGCGGTGCTGTTTACCTCCGACGAAGAGGGGCCGGCGATCGACGGCACGGTGCGCGTGGTCGAAGGGCTCAGGGAGCGCGGGGAAAAAATGGACTACTGCATCGTCGGTGAGCCGACCGCGGTAGACAGGCTCGGCGACATGATCAAGAACGGCCGCCGCGGCTCGCTGTCCGGAATTCTCACGGTCAAGGGCGTGCAGGGCCACGTCGCCTATCCGCACCTGGCGAAAAACCCGATCCATGTCATCGCGGCCGCGATCGCCGAACTCGCACAGACCCAGTGGGACAGCGGCAACGAATACTTCCCGCCGACCACCTGGCAGATCTCGAATTTCAACGCCGGCACCGGCGCCAACAACGTGATTCCCGGCGAAGCGCACCTCAAGTTCAATTTCCGCTTTTCGACCGCGAGCACCCTCGAATCGCTGCAGACGCGGGTGCACGGCATCCTCGACAAACACGGCGTGCCTTATGATCTCGAATGGCGCTACGACGGCCGGCCATTCCTGACCAAGAAGGGCGACCTGGTCGAAGCCGTCGCGCGCGCGATCAAGAGCGTGACCGGCATCGATACCAAGCTCTCGACGACCGGCGGCACTTCGGATGGCCGCTTCATCGCCGACATCTGCCCGCAGGTGATCGAATGCGGCCCGACCAACGCCACCATCCACAAGATCGACGAGTGCATCAAACTCGAGGAACTCGAGCAGTTGCCGAAAATTTACCTGCAGACGCTCAAGAACCTGCTGATCAAATAAATGCCCCGCTCAGACAACGTCATGGAATTGCCGAAAGACCTGCCGGTGCCGCAGGACGATGGCGCATGCGATCACCTGACCGGAATGAAGCTGCCGGCGCTTGCGCTCGCCTCGACGCGCGGCCGCCGGGTTGATCTGTCCACGCTCGCAGGCACGACCGTCGTTTACCTATACCCGCGCACCGGCCGCCCTGATCAGGAGGTTCCGACCGGATGGAACGCGATTCCCGGCGCGCGTGGCTGCACGCCACAATCCTGCGCATTCCGCGATCACTATCAGGAACTGCAAGCACTCGGCGTTTCGGAATTGTTTGGTCTCTCCACGCAGGACACCGCTTACCAGCAGGAAGCAGCCGAGCGTCTGCACTTGCCTTTTGAGCTGCTGAGCGACGAAAAACTGGAACTCGCGCAGGCGCTGCGGCTGCCGATGTTCGAAGTCGACGGCATGAAACTCATCAAGCGTATTACGCTGATTGCCCGCGACGGCAAGATCGTGAAAGTGTTTTATCCGGTGTTTCCGTCTGACGGGAACGCGCAGGACGTCCGGAACTGGCTGGTCGCTGCCGACCACTGACGCTTGATTTTGGGTGGGAACGCCGCGCGAGTTGCCGACCCGTCTCGGCTGGATCCGAACCTCTGGCTGCCAGCCACGCTATTTCCTCTTCGCGGCATCGCCTCGGAACGTATTTGCTATCAGCGGTTTCGCGTCGGCCTGCGGCACGTGGCAGGCCGTGCATTGGTAGCGCGCCGCGGATACCTCTGACAGAACTTTGCCGTCGCTGCCTTTGAGATGGCTGTCGGCAATTTTCGGCGCTTTTACGTTCATGTAGTTTTCAGGTCCATGGCAGGACAGGCACGGGTTGCTCTGCAGCGTCACTTGGTCGAAACCCTCGATCGAGTGCGGTATCACCGGCGGCTGCGTACTGAACGTGCGTGCTACGGGCTTCTGGCTACCAGGCGATTTTCCCGTGTAGGGCCGCTCCAGCGGCGCCTGGTCGGTTGTGGCGGCGTCAGCGCCGCGCAGAGTCTGCACGGTAGATGCTCCTTGTTGCGCAAGCGCTGGTTGTAACAGTATCAGGCCGAGTGCGGTGAGAAGAATCGTGACGGACTTGTTCATGGTCGACTCCTTGGCATCAGGACAGTTGAATGTGCGTTTCAGTTGAGCGTGTTGCAGGCTGTTGGTCATTGACTTGCGGTTCGCTGCGATCGCTGAAACGGGTAGCGAAGGCAAAGACGTCTTTGGAACAGACGTCGATGCAGCGGCCACAGTTGGTGCAGTTGGGCGACAGGATCACCGGACCGATGCCGCGGCCCGCACCTTTGAGCGCCGGCTTGATCACCAGCGGTTCAGGGCACACGGCATAGCAGTCGGCGCAATCGTTGCATTGTTCGCGCCGCACCGCCGAAATGCGCAGTGGGCTGAATTTGGCGACGACGCTGTAGAACGCGCCGACCGGGCATAAGTGTCCGCACCACGCGCGCTCGGCGACGAACAGATCGAGCAGGAATACCGCGGCGACGATGACCCAGCCGGCACCCATGCCGAAGATAATGCCCCGGTGCAGCATCGACACCGGATTCACCAGCTCCCACGCGATGGTGCCGGTGATCGAGGCGAGCGCCAGCGTCATGGCCAGTATCCAGTAGCGCGTGGCGTGCGACAGCCGCGCGCCGCCGCGCACCCCGAGCCGCGCGCGCAGCCAGTGCGCCGTGTCGGTCACCACGTTGACCGGGCATACCCACGCGCAGTAGGCGCGTCCGCCGAGCAGGAAATACCCAACCAGAACGATCGCCGCGCCGATCAGCGCGTTGCGTTCGGGGCGATCTCCGGTGATGAGAGACTGCAGCAGCACGTACGGATCGGTGAGCGGCAGCACGCCGAGGGTCAGACTGTAGTTGAGATTACCCTTGACGAGCCAGTAACCGAACCATGGGCCGGCGAGAAACAGCGCGAGCACCGCGCATTGCGACACGCGGCGCGCGAGCAGCCATTGATGCGCGCGGAGCCAGCCTTTGACGCGGACTGCATCCTTGCCGATGCCCGGTTTCATTTCATGTGCTCCGGCATGCGGTCAGGCAGATCGACGATGCCTTCGACAAGTGGTTTGCCCGCCCTCTTCTGTTCTTCCCAGCCGAGGCGATAGTGTCCGCCAAGTTCGCCTTTTGCTAGATGACGCGGGAGCACGCGAATCGCCGCGGTCTCCAGCACGCACGCCTTTTCGCACTTGCCGCAGCCGGTACAGCGATCCGAATGCACGGTGGGAATGAATTTGGCGTGCTTATCGGTGCGCGCGTTGTGCTGCGGCTCGAGCGTGATCGCCTTGTCGATCAGCGGGCACACCCGGTAGCAAACATCACAGCGCAGCCCGAGGAAGTTGAGGCAGGTTTCGTGATCGACCAGCACGGCGAGACCCATGCGCGCCTTGTCGATATCCTTCAGTTCGTGGTCGAGCGCGCCGGTCGGGCACGCTTTTACGCACGGAATGTCGTCGCACATTTCACACGGCCCGCTGCGGGCAGTGAAATACGGCGTGCCGGCGGCGATGTCCTGCCCGGCCGTGGCGAGGTCGAGGATATGGTAAGGACAATCGCGCACGCACATTCCGCAACGGATGCACGCGCCGAGGAACTCGGCTTCCGCGCGCGCACCCGGCGGGCGGAGCGCGGTCGGCGGCAGCGCTTTCGCCTGCTTCGCGTACAGTCCGACGCCGAGGCCGAGCATGCCGACGCCGCACGCGAGCTTCGCCGTGTCGAACAGGAACTGCCGGCGCGCGGTGGCCTTGATTTTGGTTTCGTCTAGCATCGTCGCTCTCGACGGCGCAAGGTGCGGGGGACCTTTTCCGCCTCACGCCTTCACGATCTTGACCGCGCACTTCTTGAAGTCGGTTTCTTTCGAGATCGGGCAGGTGGCGTCCAGCGTGAGCTTGTTCACGAGTCGGCTCTCGTCGAAAAACGGCACAAACACGAGACCTTCCGGAACTTTGTTGCGGCCGCGCGTCTCGACTTTGGTTACCATTTCGCCGCGCCGGCTGACGAGTTTCACCGCGTCGCCACGCTTCAGGCCGCGTTTTTCCGCGTCTTTCGGGTGCATGAATACCCACGCATCCGGGAACGCGCGGTAGAGTTCGGGCACCCGGCGCGTCATGGTGCCGGTGTGCCAATGCTCGAGCACGCGTCCGGTGGAGAGCCACAAGTCGTATTCGCCGTCGGGCGATTCTGCCGCTGGCTGGTACGGCAGCGCGAAGATTCGCGCCTTGCCATCGGCGTGGCCGTAGAACTTCACGCCCTCGCCTTTCTTTACGTACGGGTCGTAGCCTTCGCGGAAACGCCACAGCGTCTCCTTGCCGTCGACCACCGGCCAGCGCAGGCCGCGCGCCTTGTGGTACACGTCGAATGGCGCGAGATCGTGCGCCTTGCCGCGGCCGAACTTCGCGTATTCCTCGAACAGCCCTTTCTGCAGGTAGTAGCCGAAGTGCCGGGACTCGTCGTTCTCGAATCCCTGCTGCAGTTCCTTTAGCGGGTACTTGTTGACTTCGCCGTTGGCGAACAGCACGTCGAACAGCGTCTTGCCGCGGACTTCGGGCATCTTGGCGACCAGTTCTTCGCCCCACGCTTCCTCGACCTTGAAGCGCTTGGAGAACTCGACGATTTGCCACAAGTCGGATTTCGCGTCGCCCGGCGCTTTCACCTGCTGGCGCCAGAACTGGGTGCGGCGTTCGGCATTGCCGTAGGCGCCTTCTTTCTCCGTCCACATCGCGGCGGGCAGGATCAGGTCGGCCGAGAGTGCGCTAACCGTCGGGTAGGCGTCGGAGACCACGATGAAGTTGTCGGGATTGCGGAAGCCCGGATAACGCTCCTGGGTGAGGTTCGGACCGGCCTGCATGTTGTTGGTGCAAAGCGTCCAGTAGAAATTGAGTCTGCCGTCTTTCAATGCACGATCCTGCGCCACGGCATGCAAGCCGACCTGGCCTGGGAGCGTGCCCGCCGGTAGTTTCCAGATCTGCTCGGAGATCTCGCGATGCTTCGGGTTCATCACCACCATATCGGCGGGCAGCCGATGCGCGAAGGTGCCGACCTCGCGCGCGGTGCCGCATGCCGACGGCTGCCCGGTCAATGAGAAAGGCCCGTTTCCCGGCTCGGAAATCTTGCCGGTCAATAGGTGGCAGTTGTAGATCATGTTGTTGGCCCACGTGCCGCGCGTGTGCTGGTTGAAGCCCATCGTCCAGTACGACACGACCTTGATCTTGGGGTCGGCATAGAGCCTGGCGAGCGCTTCGAGCTTGTCCTTTGGTACGCCCGAGATCTCGGCGGCCTTGTCGGCGGTGTACTCGGACACGAACTGCTTGAAGTCCTCAAAACTGATCGGACCGGCCTTGTTGGGATCGCCCTTGGGTTTTCCGTCGGCACCCGGGTAGCCGTTATTGTTGGCGACCTGCTCCAGCGGATGATTCGGACGCAGGCCGTAGCCGATGTCGGTCACGCCCTTCATGAAGTTGACGTTCTTCTTGACGAACTCTTCGTTGACGCTGCCCGACTGGATGATGTAATTGCAGATGTAGTTGAGGATCGCCAGATCGGTCTGCGGCTTGAAGATGAGTTCCATGTCGGCCGACTCGGTGCTGCGATGGCTGAACGTGGAAAGCACCGCGACTTTCACATGCTTGGCGGTCAACCGCCGGTCGGTGAGCCGCGACCACAGGATCGGGTGCATCTCGGCCATGTTTGAGCCCCAAAGCACGAACGCGTCGGCGTGTTCGATGTCGTCATAGCAACCCATCGGTTCGTCGATGCCGAAGGTCCGCATGAAGCCTGTGACTGCGCTCGCCATGCAATGGCGAGCGTTAGGATCGATGTTGTTCGAGCGCAGTCCTGCCTTCATGAACTTGGCGCCGGCATAGCCTTCCCAGATCGTCCATTGGCCGGAGGCAAACATGCCGACCGAGCCCGGGCCCTTGGCCTTCAGCGCGGCCTTGCACTTTTCTTCCATGATGTCGAAGGCCTGCTTCCAGCTGACTGGCGCGAATTCTCCGCTCTTGTCGAACTTGCCGTTTTTCATGCGCAGCAACGGGCGCGTGAGCCGGTCCTTGCCGTACTGGATCTTGGCGAGGAAATAACCCTTGATGCAATTCAACCCTTTGTTGACCGGCGCATCCGGATCGCCCTGCGTCGCCACCACGCGGCCGTCTCTTACGCCGACCAGCACGCCGCAGCCGGTGCCGCAAAACCGGCACACGCCCTTGTCCCAGCGGATACTCTTGTCTTCGGCCGGGGCAGTCGCCGCGCCGGCGGGCAGGCTGATGCCCGCAACTGCTGCGGCCACCGCCGCCGCGTTCGCCTTGATGAATTCGCGTCTGTTGAGTGTCATTGGTCCGACTCCTGTGAAAGTTCATCATCGCAATACTGGTAGACGAGCGATGCCGAGATCACTCCGTCCAGTTGATGCAGCTTGAGAAAAACATCCGGTGGCGCGCATCCCGCGCCGTCCTCGATGGTGAGGACCAGGCGGCCGTCGTTGCCATCCGCGTGGATTTCGACGCCTGGAATCGCAGCCAAACTGGTGCGCACGCCGCCGAGCTTTTCCGGCTGCGCGCGCAGAATTACACTTGAAATGTTCACGCTGGATTTCCTCAGCCTTCGGCCGCGATCGCGGCGGGACAAATCGCCGCGCAGGAATTGCCTGCACGAAACCCGCACCGAGCTGCCCCGTCCGGTCCAGCACTACCTTGAGGTGTATTTATAGTCGCGCGGAGACTCAATGGCCTTGATATAGCTCAACCAAAGGCGCGCGAAATTCGAGTCGTCTTGCGGAAAATCAAGGAGTGAAGGGAAAAAGCGGGGTTTACTGAAACTGCGCCGGCGGCGCTCCAGCCCGCTCGCTCGTCAAGGGATGCGACGCGCTCGTGAATGATGGTGCGCAGACGTAGCACCTGCGTTATCCTGCCGGACATCCCATGAAGACTTTCTACGGCTGGCGTATCGTGGTTGCCGGCGGCGCCCTGCAGTTTCTGCAGAGTCTGCTGCTGAACCAGGCTTTCGGCGTCTACCTTGCGGTCCTGGTCGAGGAGCGTGGCTGGAGCAAGACGGCCCTTTCTGGTGCAGCCGCGCTTAAATCGACGGAGGTCGCGCTGCTCGGCCCGGTGCTCGGCTGGATGGTCGACCGCTTCGGGTCGCAGGGCATCATCCGTGCCGGCATCGTTACGTTCGGCATCGGTTTCATGCTGTTGAGCCAGACCGATACGCTGGTTGGTTTCTACGCGGCATTTGTGATCGTCGCACTCGGCTCGAGTATGTTCAGCAATTTTCTGGTGAGTGTGACGATCATTCAGTGGTTCGAGAAGCGCCGCGCGAAGGCACTCTCCGCGCTGCAGTTCGGTGGTGCGATCGGCGGGCTTTTTGTATTTCTTGTCGCGTGGTCGATCCAGGCCTACGGCTGGCGGGCGACGGCATTCGGCTCGGGCATCATCGCCATCCTGATCGGCTGGCCGCTCGCGCGGGTGATCCGCAGCCGCCCGGAGGATCACGGCGAAACGGTGGACGGCCTGCCACCTGCGCCCAGGGACACCCGACATCCCGAGGCGCCCTTTCGGCGCGCGTTCAGCGCGCGCGAGGCGCTGCGCACCAGCGCTTTCTGGCTGATCTCGCTCGGCCACGCCTGCTCGCTGTTGGTCGTGACCGCCGTGAACGTGCACGCCATCACGCATATCAAAGAGAGCCTGGGCTACTCGCTCGCCCAGGCCTCGCTCGTCTTCACGCTGGTGACGGTCGGACAATTCTTCGGCGTGATGCTCGGCTGGGTGATCGGCGAGAAATTCGATAAACGCCTGGTTTCGGCCGCCTGCATGCTGATGCACGCTGCGGGCCTGCTCATGCTCACCTATGCCACCGGGTCCGCTGTCCTGGTACTTGCCATGTTGGTGCACGGGACAGCCTGGGGTCTGCGCGGCCCGTTCATGCAAGCCATCCGTGCGGACTACTTCGGCCGGAGCTCGATCGGCACAATCATCGGGCTGTCGTCTCTGATCACCGTTTTCGGCAATATCTGCGGACCGATACTGGCCGGTGCGTTCGCCGATTGGACCGGGAACTACCGCGCAGGATTTACGCTCCTGGCGGTGCTGGCCGGCCTGGGGTCGTTTTTCTTCCTGTGGGCGAAGCCGCCCAGGTAGACTGGCGGCCGCTTGCTGCTGCGGTTCCTACTGCAGCGGCGAAAACGACGCGGGCATCAGGATCTTGTTTTCCTGGGCGGTGAGCTGATACTCCGGGGTGCCGAGCTTTTTGGCCGAAGGCGGCCACACGCCGGCGGCCTGCGCTTTGGTGCGCGTGTCGTTGCGCGCATCGAGCGACGGGTAAGGCCAGATGTGCACGAATTTGTTGAGGCCGCCGAGTTCCGAATACCACGCCGCACACAGCGGACTGAACTGCAGTCTTGGCGGGAGCGCTCTTTCCCACACCGCAATGATCTTGGGGAGAGCTCCCGGGGCGTAAGTGTAGGTTCGCATTTCGAAATAGGGGCCGATTTTGCCAGGCTTCAGTTCCGGTGAAATCGCGAACGGGATCATGATCTCCGAACGCATGGCGACGATGAACTCGAAGGTAGCCGGGGGCCAGGCGCCGTCCTTGACTGCCGCCGCGCGGATACGGCCCCGCTCCTCCAGATCCTTGTACGGCCAGACATGAATGATCTGGTTGAGCGGGCCGATATCGGTGTGCCAGAACGCCGCCAGCTCGGAATATTTGCGGCGCTTCTCGTACATTTCGCCGAAGCGCTTTTCGACCTCGGGCAGCGTGCGCGGTTTGAGATCGTAAGTTCTCATTTCATAGATCATGGTTTTTCCCCCTGTTGGTTGAACGTCATTCGAGCCGGATACCCGCGTCCCTGATCACCTTGGCCCATTTTTCCATCTGCGCGCGGAAAAACACTTCGAACTGCTCCGGCGTGCTGACGACCACTTCGTTGCCGTCCTGGGTCAGGCGTTCGCGAGTTTCCGGCGCAGTGTATCCTTTCGCGATCGTCTGCTGCAGCCTCGCGATCACTTCCTTCGGGGTCCCCGCAGGCGCGGACACGCCGGTCCATGGGCTGGCCTCGAACCCGGGCAGGGTATCGGCGACCGGCGGTACGTCGGGCAGTATCGACGCCCTTTGCGCGCTGCTCACGGCGATCGCCCGCAGCCTGCCGGACCTGATGTGAGGGACAGCTGAGAGGATGGCCACCAACTGCCACGAGATCTCGCCGCTGATCAAGGCGATCGTCGCGGGACCCGCCCCCTTGTAAGGCACGTGCACCATGCGCACCCCTGCCATGAGCGGCAGTATTTCTCCGCCGAGATGCGTAGAGGTGCCGTTGCCGCCCGAGCCGAACGCGATCTGGTCGGGCTTCGCCCGCGCCAAAGCGATCAGTTCGCGTACCGATTTGACGGGCAGCGAAGGATGAATCGCCAGCACATTGGGCGACGACACGAGCTGGGTCACCGCCGCAAAGTCGCGCAGCGTGTCAAAGGGAAGCTTGCGCAAAAGACTCGGATTCGTGACGGTACTCGTCGATGTCATCAGCAGGGTGTAGCCATCCGCAGGCGACTTGGCAACGATGTCGGTGCCGATAATGGTGCCTCCGCCCGCGCGATTTTCCACGATCGCCTGCTGGCCCAGGCCCTCGGTCAGCTTTTGGGCGACGAGCCGCCCCAGGATGTCGGTCGCCCCGCCCGGCGCGAACGGCACAATGATGCGTATGGGCTTGACCGGATAGGCCTGGCCATGCGCGACGCCCGCAAACACGGACAGACAGGCGGCGGTTGCGAGAACCAGCCGCGCGGTGCGCGGTAATGTCCGGGATGCGCGACCTGCGTGGCCGCTGCCGCAATTTATGCCAGCCATGGTAACTCCCTGTGGTGACGTTTCTCAAACGCCTCGATCTCGTTGAGGTTCTGCATCACGAGGTCAATGTCATCGAGGCCTTTCAGTAACCGCTCCTTGTGGTTCGGATCGATGTCGAAGCGGTAAGTCGCGCCATCGGACCCGGTCACCGTCTGCGATTCGAGATCGACGCCGATCTGCGCGCCGGGTTGGCCGTGCAGTTGCCGGCGCAGCTTCTGGCAGATTTCATCGGGCAGCGTTACCGGCAGCATGCCGTTCTGCAGCTCGTTGCCGTAGTGGATGTCGCCAAACGAAGGCGCGATCACCGAGCGGATGCCGTAGTCGTAGAGCACGTAGACCGCCGCTTCACGCGACGAGCCGCAGCCGAAGTTGGCGCCTGCGACGAGGATCTTCGCGTTGCGATAGGGCGCCTGATTCAGGATGAAGTCCGGCCGGTCGTTGCCATTCGCGTCGTAGCGGATGTCGTAAAACGCCAGTTTCTCGTAGCCTGGCCCGCGCAATTTGCGCAGGTAGCGCGCGGGGATGATCTTGTCGGTGTCAATGTTCGCCATGTCGAGTGGCGCGGCGACTGCAGTGAGTTTGGTAAATGATTGCATGTCACGCTTCCTGCATCAGTCTGCGCACGTCGGTGAGCTTGCCGGTCACGGCGGCGGCGGCGACCATCGCGGGGCTCATCAGGTGAGTGCGCGCGCCTTTGCCCTGGCGGCCCTCGAAATTGCGGTTGGAAGTCGAAGCGCATCTTTCGCCCGCGGGCACGATGTCGCCGTTCATCGCGGCGCAGCCCGAGCAGCCCGAGGCGCGCCAGTCGAAACCGGCTTCGCGGAAAATCCTGTCCAGCCCCTCGGCTTCGGCCTGACGCTTGATCGCGCTCGAGCCGGGAGAAACCCACCCTTGAACCACGATCTTGCGGCCTTTGAGGACCGCAGCGGCGGCGCGCAAGTCTTCGATGCGCCCGTTGGTGCAGGTGCCGATGAAAGCGCGATCGATCCTGATGTCCTCGAGCCGGGTGCCGGGCGTGAGACCCATGTAGCGCAGCGCCTGCTCCATGTGCGCACGTTTGTCGGCGTCATTTGCCGATGCGGGATCGGGGACTGCGGTGGCAATTGATGCCGCCTCCTCCGGACTTGTGCCCCACGTGACCATCGGCGCGAGCGTCGCCGCGGCCAGCGCTACCTCGCGATCGAAGCGCGCGCCGTCGTCAGTGGGCAGCGCGCGCCAGAACGCGAGTGCTTTTTCCCAGTGCGCGCCCTTGGGCGAAAACTCGCGTCCCTCGAGATAAGCGCAGGTCTTATCATCGGGCGCGATCATGCCGGTGCGCGCGCCGGCTTCGATCGACATATTGCAGACGGTCAGCCGCCCTTCCATGCTGAGCGCACGCATGGCGGGACCCGCATACTCGATCGCGCAACCCGTCGCGCCGGCGGTGCCGATTTTCGCAATGATGGCGAGCACGATGTCTTTGGCGGTGACGCCGAATGGAATAGCGCCATCGACCGTGATGCGCAGAGTCTGCGGCCGCTTCTGCCACAGGCATTGCGTCGCCAATATCTGCTTCAATTGCGAGGCGCCGATGCCGATCGCGAGCGCGCCGACCGCGCCGTGCGTCGAGGTATGCGAATCGCCGCACGTGATGACGAGCCCGGGCTGTGTGATGCCGAGTTCGGGGCCGACCACGTGCACGATGCCCTGTTGGGGATGATCGAGCCCGTAATAGCTGTCGATGCCGTTGGCGCGGGTGTTATGCGCGAAAAGCTCGAGCATGTTGAGCATTTCAGGGTCGGTGATCGCGGCGATTCCCTGTTCGCGGCCGCGGGTCGGCACGTAATGATCGGCCGTCGCGAACGTCTGGCGCGGCTTGCGCACCTTGCGGCCGTCGGCGGCAAGTGCGGCGAACGCGTGAAACGAGCCTTCGTGCACAAAGTTGCGGTCGACGTGCAGCAGCGCCTCGTGCTCGCCGCGCTTGACGATCACGTGGCGATCCCAGATCTTTTCGAACATCGTGCGCGGTGCGTTCATAGTCAGCCCGCGGCGCGGACGCGCTCGCGCGAAGTGAAATCGAAATCGACGCTCCGGCTTTTTTCGAGCGACCACAGCACGGCGAGCAGCTGACGCGCAACTTTGTCGCCAATCACCGGCAGCGCGAGTTCGAGGAACTTGTTGTTCAATTCGTCATCGCTGAGGGGCAGGTCGGGATCTCCCTTGCGCGTCGGCTGAAAATGCGCGAACTTGCGTCCGTCGACGGTCTCGATCTCGAGGTGCGCCGCGCGCTGATTGGGATAGCCTTTCGACAGCTCGGGGTCGGCCACGACCTCGACCTTCGCGAGCACGGCACGCACGTTCGGATCGGTCAGCCGCTCGGGTTCAAACGCGCTCAGCCGCACGCTGCCGTGCACGAGCGCGTGTGCGGCGACGTACTGAAGGCTGAACTTGGCCTGGTAGGCGCCTTCGGGCGCAGGGTTGTTGACGATGTCAGTGCCGGCTTTGTAGGTGGCGATACGCACGCGTTGCACGTCGCGCCAGCTCAGGTTGTGGATCTTCTGCAGATGCAGGAGGCCGTCGATCGGTGCGAAGGTGTGGCCGCAGCAGCCGTGGTTCTTGAACGTCATCTGCGTGATGTTGTAGTCGACGCCCAGTCCCCGGATCGCTTTCCTCCAGTCGGGATTGACGCTCATCGCCGCGCCGAAGCCGACTTCGCCTTCGAGTATGTCCGACGCGCCGGTCACGCCTTGCGCCGCCGCCATGGCCGCCATCGCACCGACGTCGGCGGCATGTCCGCTGTGCAGCGGCTTGGTCATCGCCTGCGAGCGGAACGCCTGCTGCAATCCGGAGGCGAAGGTGCCGACGGTAGCGAGCGCGTGCGCGAACTGCTCGCGATTGCAGCCGAGGATGGTGGCGACTGCAGCCGCCGCGCCGAACGAGCCGACGGTGCCGGTCGTGTGCCAAAAATTGTAATGCGACGGCATGATCGCTACACCGATGTGCGTGGAGATTTCATAACCGACGATCACCCCGCGCAGGAACTGCTCGCCCGTGGCGCCGTGCGCCTGTGCCGCGGCGAGCGCGGCCGAGATCACCGGACTGCCCGCATGGTAGCCGGCGTCGCGGTAGATGTCGTCGAATTCGACCGAGTGCGAGGCCGCGCCGTTGATCAGCGCCGCGGCGCGCAGCGTGGCACGCCGGCCGGAGGCGAGCCGTGCGTTGCCGCGGTCGAGGTCCTCGGCGAACGCCTGCTCGAGCAGAGTCGCGGGTGCAACCAGGCTGCCCGGCAGAAACGCCGCATACCAGTCGATCACCGCGCGCTTCGCGTGGTGAATTACGTCGGCGGGCAGCTGCGAGGTTTGTTCCTTGATCGCATATTCGGCAAATTGATGGACCAGCATGCGTTTCTCCTTGTGGCAATCCGGGCCTAACAGGCTGTCCAAAAATGTTTCGTCACACCGGCGCAAGCCGGTGCCCAGCAAGAGTCATTGATTCGCGGAACATCTGCTGCTCTTCGCTTAATCTGAAATTCATAGCGGGTATTCCGGAAGGTTGCAATCTATCGAATCGGGAATCAGGCCTGCAGCAGGGGCCGCAGCTTGCGGATATCCTTGATCTTCTCGATGTCCCACACCACGTCGCACAGCTTGCGCGCGCGCGTTTTGCCAAGCACCGGCGCCAGCAGGTCGTAGCTCTTGGTGTCGACTTCCTTGCGCGTCATCGGATTGTCGCTGGTGCCGCGTACGGCTTTGGTATGCAGACGCAGTTCGCGCCCGTCGCGCAGCTTGATTTCGACGATGCCCTGCCGGCTCGGCAGGGCTTTGGTCAGTGCATCGTCGCCGTAGAGTTCGACGCGGCTGCGCAGCTCGAGCACCTTGCGGTTCTGCATGCGGCGCATGTCGTGCGACGATTTGAACGTGGCCGTGCCGTCGAGCAGCATGACCGCGCACATGTGCTGCATGCAGATGTCGGGCATGTTGCGGTTGTTGACCGTGTTCGCGCCCTGGTGCGCAACCCGTACCACGAGTTTCTCGACGTCGCCTGCCTTGAAGCGGTGCTCGCGCATCAGGTCGAGCAGCGCATCGAGCGGCGCCTGAATAGGAGAGCCGACCGACCAGCGTTTGATGTTGGTGTTCATGATCTCGTAGGTCGTGCCGAGTTCACGCGTGAGTTCGGCAGGTTGCGGCGCGCGCCCGTAGGCGACGAAGAAATTGCGCTCACCGGAGAGCGCGTCGTCGACGCCGGTAAAGCCATGCGCGACCATGGTGGCGGCCGTCACACCGTTTCTCGCGGGCATGCCGCCGAAGTCGAACGCTTTCTCGATATGCTCCTCGTCGCGCATCCAGCATGAGACACCCGACGCCTGCTGCGCGGTGTAGGACAGCAGATGGCGTGTGCGCGCGGCGTTCAGCCCGGCGAGCGCGCCGGCCGCGGCGGCCGCACCGAACATCGGGCCGAAGCTGTGCGTCGAGTGGCCGTCCTCGCGGAATTCGTAGGCATTGAGCGAAATATTGACCCGGCAGCCGACGTCATAGCCGAGCGCGACCGCGCGCAGCAGCGCAGTGCCATTGCGCTGTTCGCGCTCCGCCATGGCAAGCGCGGCGGGCACGATGGCGCAGCCGGGGTGGCAGAGTGACGCCGCATGCGAATCGTCGGTTTCGTCGGCGTGCGCGAGCATGCCGTTGGCGAGCGCGGCATTGATCGCGGTGGTGACGCAGCGGCTGCCGATCACGCTGGCTTGCTTCGCACCGCCGAGCGTTTTCACGTAGGAGATCGCGGTCTTCCCCGGCAGCAGGCGCGAACCCGAAACCATGGCCGCCAGCGTGTCGAGCACGTGATGCTTGGTTTTTTCGTGGACCGCGGGAGGCAGCGGCCGGCGCAGCGCGGCGGCGACGTAAGCGCTCAACTCCTGCATGACAGGGGAAATCGGTGGCGTGGTTTTCTGGCTCATGGCCTCTATATCGGTGATTGGTGACTGGTGATTGGCGGGTTTCTGTCATGCCGGACCTGATCCGGCATCCAGTAATTGTTGCAGATATCCGTTCATTTTACTTCCTGCTGAGTATGCCTGCGCGCAGTCCGCAGAATCTTGTCTCCAGATCCGCATCGCATCCACGGACGGCAGCCGCGCGAGATACGCTAAAATAGCCAATCTCCAATGTAACCGGGAGCAGGCGATGAAAAAACCGCTGGTCGGGGTCGTCATGGGCAGCGCCAGTGACTGGGAGGTCATGCAGCATGCCGTCCGGCAGCTCAAGGATTTCAGCGTCGCGTTTGAGGCGCGGACGCTGTCGGCACATCGCACCCCGGACGCGCTGGTCGAATGGGTCGAAACCCTGGCCAAGGGCGGCGCGCAATGCTTCATCGCGGGTGCGGGCGGCGCCGCGCATCTGGCCGGCGTGGTGGCGGCGAATACGACTTTACCGGTGCTCGGGGTGCCGCTTCCGTCGCGGCACCTGCAGGGGCTGGATTCGCTGCTGTCGACCGTGCAGATGCCGCAAGGCATCCCGGTCGCAACCTTCGCGATCGGCGAGGCCGGCGCCGGCAACGCCGGGTTGTTCGCGGTGGCGCTGCTGGCGCTGCATGATGCGGCGCTGGCAAAAAAACTGCACGCGTTCCGTGCCAAACAGGCAGCGGCGGTGCGAGCCGCCAGACTGCCCGGGTTGTCCTGATACCGAACCTGAGCCCACGCGAGCCATGACACTACCGACTCTTTTCGAATCCAAACTGAGCAGCCTCAAGTTCTTGCATCGTGGCAAGGTACGCGACATTTACGCCATTGGTGACGACAAGCTGCTGGTGATTCAGACCGACCGCTTGTCTGCGTTCGACGTGGTGTTGCCAGACCCGATTCCGGGCAAGGGCGCGGTGCTGACCGCGCTTTCCAACTTCTGGTTCGCGAGGCTCGCGCACGTGATCCCGCATCACTTGACCGGCATTACGCCGGAGTCGGTGGTCGCGCCGAACGAGCGCGGCCAGGTGGCAGGCCGCGCCATGGTGGTGCACAAATTCAAACCGCTGATGATGGAAGCGGTGGTGCGCGGCTACATCATCGGCTCGGGCTGGAAGGATTACCAGAAAACGGGCGTGGTCTGCGGGATCAGGCTGCCCGCGGGGCTGAAGGAAGCAGAAAAACTGCCGGAAGTGATATTCACACCCGCCACCAAAGCACCGGCGGGACAGCACGATGAGAACATTGCCTACGCCGAAGCGGAAAAAATCGTCGGCGCCGAACTGGCCGCGAAAGTCCGCGCGGTGTCGATCCAGCTCTACACTGAAGCGGCCGCTTACGCGAAAACCAAGGGCATCATCATTGCCGACACCAAGTTTGAGTTCGGTACCGATGATGCAGGCAAGCTGTACCTGATCGATGAAATCATGACGCCCGACTCTTCGCGTTTCTGGCCGGCCGACCAGTATCGCACCGGCATCAGCCCGCCGTCGTTCGACAAGCAGTTCGTACGCGACTGGCTCGAAACGCAGCCGTGGAACAAAAAGCACCCCGCACCGAAATTGCCGGCGGACGTGCTCGCCAAGACCAGCGAGAAGTATCGCGAAGCGCTGCGCCTGCTGACCGGCGCTTGATGAGACATGAACGCCGGGAAGCGGCGTTCCCTCCATGGTTGCTGATCCGGACATCGACAAAGCCGTCGCGATCCTCAGGCGGGGCGGCCTGGTCGCGTTTCCGACCGAAACCGTCTACGGGCTGGGGGCGGACGCGCGCAATCCTGCGGCGCTCGGGAGGCTCTACGCAACCAAAGGCCGGCCATCCAGCCATCCGGTCATCGTGCATCTCGCCGACGTGTCGCAACTTGCGCAGTGGGCGAGCGAGGTGCCGCCTGCCGCAGCGAAGCTTGCGGCAAGGTTCTGGCCGGGGCCGTTGACGCTGATCCTGCGCCGAGCCGCCGGGGTCAGCGATGCAGTGACCGGCGGCCAGGACACGGTCGGCCTGCGCGTCCCGTCACACCCGGTCGCGCACGCGCTGTTGGCGAAATTCGGCGGCGGCATCGCGGCGCCGTCCGCTAACCGCTACGGTCGCGTCAGCGCGACGGCGGCACAACACGTGCAGCAGGAGTTCGGCGACGGCGTCGAATACGTGCTCGAAGGCGGCGCGAGCGAGATCGGCATCGAATCGACGATCGTCGCAGTGACAGGCGAGCGGCCGGTGCTGCTGCGGCCCGGCCATATTTCGGCGCGCGAGATCGAACAAACACTCGGTGCGCCGCTGGGTACACCGGATACGGAGTCGCCGCGCGCGCCGGGCACGCTGGCCGCGCATTACGCGCCGCAAACCCCGTTGCTGGTAATGGAAAGCGATCTGCTGCTCGTACTCGCGGCGAGCCTTACGCGCCAGGGTAAACGCGTCGCAGTGTTGGCGCGCGGCACGCTGCAGCCGCTGCTCGCCGGACTGACCTGGATCGCCGCGCCGCCCGATGCGTGCGCTTATGCGCACGACTTCTACGCCAATCTGCGCGTGCTCGACGCGGCGGGATGCGACTCGATACTGGTGGAAAAGTTGCCGCAGCAGCCGGAATGGGATGCAGTCAACGACCGGCTCGGACGCGCGGTGGCGGGGTCCTCGCCTACTTCAACCTGAGGTCGAGAAACTGTTTTACCTGCCGCGTCAACTCGCTCTCACGTCCGGCGAAAAAATGATCGGCCCCGGCGACCTCGATCTGCGCCGAGCCCTTGAGAGTCTTCAGCACCTCGGCGCGCGCTTCCGCCAGCTTCAGCACTTGCGGGAAATCTCGCTCGCCGTAAATGTCGAGCACCGGCATCCGTAATTTGTCGGGCTCGATAAACTCGCCGGTTGTGATGCCGATCGAAATCCAGGCCCCGACACCGTGGTCGGGCGTGCCGGCCAGAAATAAATTGCTCATGCGCGCGCCCAGGCTGTGCGAGGCGATGGCGATATTGCGGTGACCTTTGGTCTTGAGGAATGCGACCGCCGCATGCAATCGCTCGGCGGCGTCGGGAAACAGCGGCAGGTATGCGTCGGCTTTGGCGTCGGCCGCGAGCACCGGCATTTGCACCGACAGCGTGGTGTAACCATGATCGGCAAGCTGGCTGCGCAGCACGCCGATCAACGCCCAGTCAGGGTGCACGCCGGAGCCGTGCACCGTGATCACCGCTGCGTGCGGCTGCGGCGCTGCGGAATAAATCGCGAGAAACTTGTGACCGGATTTCTGCGCCAGATAGACCGCGTCACCGACCACCAGTCCCGGCGTGATCTCGTCGGCCCAGCGTTTCTCGCGCGAGTAATCGGCCTGCGCTAGACACGCCGCGCTGGCGAACAGCATCAGGAACGCGGCGAGCGATCGCATGGTGGACCGGGAACTGAACCGTCACGACGCCGGCAACAGCGCGTGGCAAAGCAGATGCGCGCTGCGCATGTTCGATTGACGCCAACCGCGGGTTGTTTGGCGCAAGCGGTCAGTCGACCTTGATGTTGGCGGCCTTGACGATGCGCGCGTATTTCGCGGCTTCGGCGCGGATGTAGGCCGCAAACTCCCCGGGCGTATTACCGACTGTTTCCGCACCGACGAACGCGATCTTCTCCTTGACATCGGGTTGCCGCAGCAATTTGACGGTCTCGCCATGGAGTCTGGCGACGATGTCTTTGCTGACCGCCCCCGGCGCGACCAGCCCCCACCAGGTGCTCATGTCGAAGCCCGGCACGCCGCCTTCGGTAATGGTCGGAATCTCGGGCAGCAGCGAAAACCGTTTTTCGGAAGTGACGGCGATCGCGCGCAGCTTGCCGTTGCGCACGTGATTGATCACCGGCGGCACCGAGTCGAAGTCGAGGTGCACGTGGCCGGCGATCAGATCGATGATCGACTGCCCGCTGCCTTTGTACGGCACATGCAGCATGTCGACTTTGGCCTGCAGCTTGAACAGTTCCGCCGCGAGATGTTGCACCGTGCCGGCGCCGGGCGATGCGTATTGCAGTTGACCGGGCCGGGCCTTGGCGAGCGCGATCAGGTCCTTCACGGTCTTGACCGGGACTGACGGATGCACCACCAGCAGGTTGGGGCCGATCGCAACGAGCGTAATCGGCGCAAAGTCCTTCTGCGCGTCATAGGGCAGCCTGGAGATCAGCGACGGCAGGATCGAAATGGCCGCGATGTGCGCCATCATGATCGTGTGCCCGTCCGGCGCCGCCTTGGCGACGAGTTCCGCGGCGAGCTGGCCGCTGGCGCCCCCCCGGTTATCGGCGATGACCTGCTGGCCAAGGCTTTCGGCGAGTTTCTGGGCGACGATGCGGCCGACGATGTCGGTGCCGCCGCCGGGCGGGAAGCCGATGATCATGCGGATCGGTTTCGCCGGGTAGGCCTGGCCGAAGGCATTACCAAAGGCAGCGCACAGCAAGCACAATGTCGCAGTCAGGTGCAGTTTGGTTTTCATGCTTCCTCCTGTCTTTCCTGTTGAGCGCGGTCAGTGCCGCGCGCTTATGCCGGGGACGCGGTAATTACGCAACGCCGAGTTTCACAGCCTGTCTTTTGCCGGGCGCTGCGTTGGCGGCAATCAGATAATCCATCGCTGCCGCGACGCCGCCTTTCCGGTGCGGCACCCCGGCAAGCTCAAGCCCCATTTCGACACCGGCAAGCGTTCCCATGAGCATGAGATCGTTGAAGTCCCCGAGGTGGCCGACGCGAAACACTTGGCCTGCGACTTTGCCGAGCCCCTGGCCGAGCGACATGTTGAAATTTTCCAGCACGACCCTGCGAAAATCGGCTTCGCTATGTCCCTGCGGCATCAACACCGCCGTGAGCGAGCTCGAATATTCGGCGGGATTCAGGCACAGAATTTCGAGCCCCCAGGCGCGTACCGCGCGGCGCGTCGCTTCGGCGTGGCGGTCGTGGCGCTTGAACACGTTATCGAGGCCTTCCTCGAGCAGCATCCTGAGCGACTCGCGCAGGCCATAGAGCAGATTGGTTGCGGGCGTATAAGGGAAGAAGCCGTTCTTGTTGGGAACCAGCATGTCTTCCCAGCTCCAGTACGATTTCGGCAACTTCGAGGTTTTTCCGGCAGCGAGCGCCTTGTCGCTGACCGCGTTGAACGAAAGCCCCGGCGGCAGCATCAGACCTTTCTGCGAGCCGGCGACAGTGACGTCCACACCCCATTCGTCGTGGCGGTAATCGATCGACGCGAGCGACGAGATGGTATCGACCATGTAAAGCGCGGGATGCCGGGCGCGATCGATCGCTTTACGTGCCTCTCCGATGCGCGAGGTGACGCCGGTGGAAGTTTCGTTGTGCACTACGCACACCGCTTTGATCGAGTGCGATTTATCGGCGGCAAGCGTGGCCTCGACCGCGGCGGGGTCGACACCATGGCGCCAGTCGCCAGCGATGAACTGCGGGACCAGCCCGAGTTTTTTCGCCATGTTGTGCCAGAGCGTTGCGAAATGGCCGGTCTCGACCATCAACACGCGCTCCCCCGGTGACAGGGTATTGACGAGGGCGGCTTCCCACGCGCCGGTGCCGGACGCCGGGAAAATGATGACCGGCGCCTTGGTCTTGAACACGTGCTTGAGCCCGGACAACAGCTCCTGGCCGAGTTTCTGGAATTCGGGACCGCGATGGTCTATCGTCGCGCTGTCGATGGCGCGCAACACGCGGTCGGGAACGTTGGTCGGGCCGGGAATCTGCAGGAAATGGCGGCCGTTGATTGCAGGCATAATGGCCTCGTCGGATAAATGCGGGTCAGGTGGGTAATCAGGCAGAATAGTTAAGTTGCGCTTGAGCGTCAACTCGCGAAATAATGGCAATTCAATGCTTTGCGGCAGGAGGCCGCGATGTCCAGCACCACGAGCGGAGTGATCAAACTGCATCCGCGCACCGGTGACGGCCGGCTCGCGGCGCGGCTCAAGCGCGAAATCGAGGGCGACGTGCTGTTCGACGCCTGGTCGCGCGGCCGCTATTCGACCGACGCGTCGATCTACCAGCTCGAGCCGGTCGGCGTGGTAATCCCGAAAACCGAGCGCGACGCGCAAATCGCGCTGCAGATTGCGCTGGAAGAGGGTGTCGCGGTTCTGCCGCGCGGCGGCGGCACGTCGCAATGCGGCCAGACCGTCGGCCACGCGCTGGTGATCGACCACAGCAAACATCTGAATCAGGTGGTCGCCTTCGACCGGGACGCGCGCACCGTATGCGTGCAGCCCGGCATGGTGCTGGATCGCCTCAATGCCTGGCTCAAGCCGCACGGGCTGTGGTATCCGGTCGATGTTTCGACCAGCGCGCAGGCAACCCTCGGTGGCATGGCCGGCAACAACAGCTGCGGCTCGCGTTCGATCCATTATGGCAACATGGTGCACAACGTGCGCGCGATCGATGCGGTGCTCGCCGACGGAGCCGAGTTCGAGTTCGGAGCGGTGCCTGCCGATCTCGGAAAATTCGATGCGCCCCGGGGTTATCTCGACCTGGTCAGAAAAATCCGTGCGATCGCCGCGCGCGAAGCCGGGGAGATCGAGCACCGCTTTCCCAAGGTGCTGCGGCGTGTCGGCGGCTACAACCTCGACATGCTGAGCGATTCCGGCCACAACATGGCGCATTTGCTGGTCGGCTCCGAAGGCACGCTCGCGTATTCGAAGCGCATCCACCTCAATCTCTCGCCACTGCCGAAACACAAGGCGCTTGGCGTGTGCCACTTCCCGAGTTTTTTCCGCGCGATGGAGGCGCCACAGCACATCATCAAGCTGAAGCCGGTGGCAGTCGAGTTGGTCGACCGCACCATGATCGGACTTGCGCGCGGCAACCCGGAATTCAGGACCACGGTCAATCGCTTCCTCAAAGGCGATCCGGATGCGATTCTGCTGGTCGAGTTTGCGGGCAGCGACCGGGACGAGCAACTCGCCAAACTGAAGCAATTGGTGGAGCTGATGGGCGAGCTCGGCTTCCCGGGCGGCGTGGTCGAAGTCACCGACGCCGCGTTGCAGCGCGACATCTGGGAAGTTCGCAAGGCGGGCCTCAATATCATGATGTCGATGAAAGGCGACGGCAAGCCGGTGTCGTTCATCGAAGACTGCGCAGTACCCCTCGAGCACCTCGCCGAATATACCGACCGCCTGACCCAAGTGTTCGAGAAGCACGGCACCAAGGGCACCTGGTACGCGCACGCGTCGGTCGGCTGCCTGCACGTGCGGCCTATCCTCAATATGCGTGCGGACGGCGCGCAGAAAATGCGCGCGATCGCCGAGGAAGCCGCCGCGATGGTGCGCGAGTATAAAGGCGCTTACTCGGGCGAGCACGGAGACGGGCTGGTGCGCTCGGAATGGATTGCGCCGATGTTCGGGCCGCGCATCACGCGCGCGTTCGAGGAAATCAAGGGAATTTTCGACCCGCGGGACCTGCTCAATCCGGGCAAAATCGTGCGGCCCTCGAAAATGGACGACCGCACGCTGTTCCGCTACAAGCCGGACTATGCGGTGCAGAAAATCGCCACCGTGCTCGACTGGTCCGAACACGAGGGCGACGTGGCGCATCGCGGGGACGGCTTTGCCAAGGCGATCGAGATGTGTAACAACAACGGGCATTGCCGAAAGTTCGACGCCGGCACCATGTGCCCGTCGTTTCGCGCCACCGGCGAGGAGCAGCATCTGACGCGCGGCCGCGCCAACACCCTGCGGCTCGCGATCAGCGGTCAGCTCGGTCCGGATGCATTCGCCTCCGACGAACTCTACGCGACCATGGACTTGTGCGTGTCGTGCAAGGGCTGCAAGCGCGAATGCCCGACCGGCGTCGACATGGCGAAAATGAAAATCGAGTTTTTGCACCATTATTGGCAGCACCATGCACTGTCGATGCGGCAAAAACTGATTGCCTATCTGCCGCGCTATGCGCCCTGGGCGGCAAGATTGGGATGGGTGTTGAATTTGCGCGACCGGGTGCCGGGGCTTGCGGCCTTGAGTGAATCGTTGCTCGGTTTCAGCTCGAGGCGCAGCTTGCCGAAGTGGCGGCGCGACGCTTTTCATTTAATCCCTTCCCCCTCCTCTCCCCCGACCCCTCTCCGCCGGGCGGAGAGGGGAGCAGATAGTTCCTCTCTCCCACGCGTGGGAGAGAGGCTAGGAGAGAGGGCAGAGGGAGAGGGAGTGTTAAATCGTGAAGTGGTGCTGCTGGTCGATACCTTCAACAATTATTTCGAGCCCGAAAACGCGCGCGCCGCGCTGGCGGTGTTGCGCGCCGCCGGCTATCAAGTGCATCTGCCGCGCGCGCAGGACAGCGCGCGCCCGCTGTGCTGCGGACGCACGTTTCTCGCTGCGGGGCTGGTCGCCGAAGCGGAAGCCGAAGCGCGGCGCATGATTGCGACGCTCAAGCCTTTCATCGATCGCGGCGTGCCGGTGATCGGACTCGAGCCGTCTTGCCTGCTCGCGTTGCGCGATGAATTCATCTCGATGCTGCCGGGAGGCGCCTCCGCCGAACTCGCGCTGAATGCGATGTTGCTGGAGGAATTTCTGGCGCGCGAAGCGGACGCCGGGAGGCTTAATCTCAAGCTGCAAGCGCTGCCGCAGAAAAAGGCGCTGCTGCACGGCCATTGCCACCAGAAAGCGTTTGCCGTGATGCCGGCGGTCGAGCGCGTGCTGAGACTCGTGCCGCAGCTCGAGGTTGAAACGATCGAATCGAGCTGCTGCGGCATGGCAGGCAGTTTCGGCTTTGAGGCCGAGCATTACGACGTTTCGATGAAAATGGCGGAAGCAACCCTGCTGCCGGCAGTGCGAGCCGCGGATGCCGATACCCTGATCGTCGCCGACGGTACCAGCTGCCGACATCAGATTCACGACGGCGCGCGGCGCAACGCAATGCACGTCGCGCGCGTGCTGCAACTCGCGCTGGAATAAGGCTACACCGCGAAGGGCGCCAAGGACAACATCGAGGCGTGAGGCGGCGGCATCATTCGTGAAAAACACCGCGGTTGACTGTCCGCACGTCGCAGGATAGATTGACCGTTCGTGAAAACCAGAGTTCCTTGCCAAACGCAAAGAAGTCACGGCAAAAAACCATGCCCCGTCCGGACTGACTCAAGAGAAGGAAGACCATGACTCATACGTCACGCATTATTTGGGCGCTCATCGCCTGCGTTGGTCTGATCAGTACGGCGCTGGCGCAGAATTATCCTGCAAGGGCGATACGCATCATCGTTCCCCAGGCGCCGGGCGATCCCTGCGACACCTTTGCCCGCATGCTGGGCCAATACATGGGCGAACGCCTAGGCCAGAACCTGGTCGCCGATAATCGGCCCGGCGCCGGCGGAACGATCGGCCTGACATTGGCCGCTAATGCGCCTGCGGATGGCTACACCTTCGCCTGCGGACAGGGCGGCAACCTGTCGGTCATTCCGCACACGATGAAAAACGTGCCCTACGACGCGCTCAAGGACTTCGCGCCGATCGCGCTCATCGCGACCAACTATCTCGCGCTGGTGGCGTACCCGGGCGCGCCGTACAAGACCACCGGGGAATTCGTCAAGTATCTGAAGGCCAATCCGGGCAAAGTCACGTTCGGGAGCAATGGGGAAGGCGCTTTCCTGCACATGGCGGCCGAGCTTTTTCGCTCCGCCGTCGGCTTCGACTACGTGCATGTTCCCTACAAAGGTGCAGTACCCATGGCTCAGGACATCATGGCTGGGCGGGTGGATGCCGCCTTTAGCTCGTTTACCGGCATATTTCCGTTTGTGCAATCCGGCAGGGTGCGGTTGCTCGGCATCGCGAAGGCCACGCGAGCGCCCAACTATCCCGACCTTCCCACCGTCGCGGAAACGGTGCCGGGATTCGAATCCGGCGGCTGGTTTGGATTCGTCGCTCCGGCCAAGGTGCCTAAAGAGATCATCACAATCCTCAACCGGGAAGCGAACGCAGCCATGAAAAGGCCGGACGTACGCGCGAAGCTCGAGGCTCTGGGGCTGGATCTCTGGACCGAGTCGCCGGAGTATCTGCGCGATCTGATGAAGAGCGAATACGAGAAGTACGGCAAAGTGGCCCGCGACATCAAGCTGGTGCCGAAGTAGTATGCGTAAGGTGGGCGCAGCGTCCCCATCCTGCACGCGGATACAGGGGCGACCGTTTTCAGAGGGTTGAGGCCGCTTAGAGCGAACGCAGTTTGGGGTCGAGGGCGTCCCGCAGCGAGTCGCCGAAGAGATTGAAGGCAAACACGGCCAGGCTGATGGCGATCCCCGGAAAGATCGCCATCCACGGCGCTTTCTCTGCAAACTCCACGGCGGCGCCGCTCAGCATCAGGCCCCACGCCGGTGTCGGTTCCTGCACGCCGAGGCCGAGGAAGGAAAGCGACGCCTCGAGGAGTATGGCCTGTCCGAGAAAAGCGGTCAGCAGGATGAGGTAGGGCGCCATGACGTTGGGAAGCATGTGCCTGAGGATGATGCGGCTGTGGCTGAAGCCGGCCGCCCGCGCGGCATCCACGTAAGGCATCTCACGCACGCTGAGCGCGCTCGACCGGATCACGAGAGCGCAGCGCGGAATCATGGGGATGGTGATGGCAGTGATCAGGTTGGGCAGGTTGTTGCCGAGGATCGCGACCATGGCCAGCGCCAGGATGATCAGGGGAAACGAGATGAAGATATCCATGATCCGCTGCACGACCAGGTCGATCTTCCCGCCGAAGTACGCGCTGCCGACCCCGAGCACGGCGCCCGCGGTTGCACCCACGAAAGCTGCCGTGAAACCTACGACGAGAGCGGTCTCCGAGCCGTAGATGATGCGCGAGAGCACATCCCGTCCGAAGGCGTCGGTGCCGAGCCAGTGTGTTGCGCTCGGCGCGGCGAGCATGGCGCCGAAGTCGATGGCGAGCGGATCGTAAGGCGCGATAAGACGCGCCGTCAGCGCCACCGCGATCATGATCACGACGATGACGGCGCCGATCGCGCCGAGCGGCCGGCGCCGGGAGAAGTCGACGCTGGCCGCGATCCAGCCGCCGTGGGGCCTTGGCGCGGCCAAGTCGACGACGGCATCTGCTTGAAGAGTGCTGGCCATGGCAGTAACCCTGTCAGTACCGGATGCGAGGATCGATCCACGCATACATGACGTCCATCACGAAGTTCACGAAGATGAACGCGGAGGCGACCAGCAGCACCAGGGATTGGGTCAGTGTGTAGTCGCGCCGGGCAATCGCCTGCACGAAAAGCAAACCGAGGCCGTTGAGATTGAAGACCTGCTCAGTCACCACCAGGCCGCCGAGCAGGAACGCGAACTCCAGGCCGATCACCGTGATCACCGGCAGCATGGCGTTCTTGAGGGCGTGGCGGACCAGGATCAGCTTCAGCCACAGTCCCTTGGCGTACGCGGTGCGAATGTAGTCTTCGCGCAGGACCTCGAGCATTGACGAACGCGTCATGCGCGTGGCCACCGCCGAGTAGCGGTAGCCGACGGCCAGTGCAGGCCAGATGAGTTGCAGCATATTCTGCCACGGGTCCACCCAGAACGGCGTGTAGACCATGGGCGGGACCCACTGGAATAAGATCAGGAAGAACAGGATCATAAGGATCCCCAGCCAGAAGGAGGGCATCGCCAGTCCCGCAATGGAGAAAACACGCACTGCGTAATCCACCCAGGTGTCCTGCTTCAGGGCCGCGATGACTCCGAGCGGGAGCGCCAGCAACGTGGCGAACACCGTCGCCATGAGGGCCACTTGCAGCGATAGTGCGAAGCGCAGTTCGATCTCCTCTGTGATGGGGGACCCGGTCCACATGGAAACGCCGAGATCGAGGTGGAGCAACCCCCAGACCCAGATTCCGAACTGATGCCACACGGGCTTGTCGAGACCAAGCTTGGCCCGCTCTGCGGCGATGACCACGGCGGACTGTCCCTGGCCCTCGCCGCTCATGTACTTGGCCTCCACCACGTCGCCCGGAATGATCCGCAACAGAAGAAAAATGACGGCCGCGACGCCGAGCAGCGTCGGGATCATCAGCAGAAACCGCTTGAGGATGAATTGCCACATTGCCGTGCGCGCCCCTCTACCCGCCCTCCCTTGCCCTGGCGCCGCCGGGGCAAGGGGGGAGGGCTACCTGCGCTGGGACTACTGCGAGAGCCACACGGTATCGAGCTGGTTGTTCAGGTAGTGGCTGGGGGTGACCTGCCAACCGTGAAGTTTGCTCGAGTGAGGGATAGTGCGGTGCCACTGCAGCGTCATCAGGTAATGGGCTTCCTCGTCCAGCAGACGTTTCTCGAACTGCCGCACGAAATTCTTGCGCTCCTCGACGCTCGTGGCACGACTCTGTTTCTGGTAGAGGTCGTCGAGCACCTTGTCCTCATAGAAGCCGTAGTTCGACGGGTTCCTGCTGCGCGAGGTGAACTTATACAGGTCGAGGTCCGGTTCCACGGTATAGCCGCACTGAAAATCCATGGCGACGTCGAACTCGCCTTTGCGGAGCGTCGCGTAGTAAGCCGCCGCTTCGACAACCTCCTGCTTGACGGTTGCCCCGATCTGCCGCCACTGGTCGATCATCCACACGGCGAGCGGCTCATAGGGCATGGGAACGCCGCGGTTCGTGAATGTGAACGTGAGTTTCTCGACTCCCGCTTCCTTGAGCAGCTTCCTGGCCTCGGCACGTGACGCGTTGCTGTCTTTCCAGTAGCCTGCCAGTTTTTCGAGTTCTGCGGGGGGCGTGGCGTAGGGCGTACCGGGCACCTGGACCCCGGCCACTTCCTTGACGATGGCGATCTTCGACAACGCCTTGGAGCCCTCGTAGCGGTCGAGCGCGAGCGACAGCGCGCGCCGGACCCGCTTGTCGTCGAATGGCTTTTTCTTCTGGTTTGGCGCGACCAGGAGTACGCAGTCCCACGAGCTTTCCTGCACCGTGATCTTGTCGCCGAGGGCTGCTTTGAGCGTGTCGCGGTCGGCCGGCGTGAAGCCGCGGAACTGGATGTGAGCGCGCTCACCGCGAACGGCAGCGACCTGTGCCGAGGAGGATCTGATGAACAGGGCGCGGTAGCCGTCGAGGTATGGTTTGCCCTTGACCCAGTAGTTCGGGTTTTTCTTGCCCACCCAGTGCGAGCCCTTTACGTGCTCCACGAAAACGAACGGGCCCGTTCCCATGATGTTGGTTTCGTACCAGTGCGGATCCTTGGCCAGGATGTCGGCTTTGTAGATGAAGTTCCAGGGCGAAGCGATTGAAGCCAGGAACGACACCGTCGCCCACTTGAGGCGGAAGCGCACCGTGTAAGGATCCACCGCGTCAACCGCCTCCACGACCTCGTACTGGCCCTTGCGGGTGCTGAACACTCCGGCCGGCGGGAAGATGATATGGTCATAAGATGCCTTGACATCCTTGGCCGTCATCTCGGAGCCATCGTGGAATTTCACGCCTTTGTGCAGCTTGAAGGTATAGACGAGTCCGTCTTTCGAGACGGTCCAGCTTTCGGCCAGATCGCCCGCGGGTTTGGTCCCGGTCGGATCGGTGGGATCGAACCGCATCAGGCCGTTGTAGTGAGGCGCGATCGGATGGATAAGACCAAACGTCTCTTCCTTGTGGCCGTCGTAGGACGGGGGCTCGGAAGGAACCGGGAATACCAGCTCGCCGCCGGAGCGGGGTTGGCCCTGCGCCAAGGCGCTCCCTGTCATGGTACCCAGCGCGCATACAGCCGTGGCGAAAATACCCACGGTCAATTTCTTGAGTAAATTATTGCTCATGCGGTAACTCCTCATAGGATCGGCCTTCCTCTAGCCTATCGAGCCATATCTTATGCGAGGGAAAGACAGCTCGAGGGGGAAGCTCGCGGAAACGTTAACCAGTACGGGCACGGTTGTCAATGCGGGAAAACCGCTATAAGCGGATACACGCCGCGTAATGGCCGGGACGCACCTCTTTAAGGCTGGGGATAACCCTCTTGCATTCTTCTATCGCGATCGGGCAGCGGGGATGGAACACGCATCCGGACGGCGGATTCAGCGGGCTTGGCACCTCGCCCCTGAGCACTGTCCGCTCCCGGGTGGCCTCCACGACGGGATCCGGAATAGGAACCGCCGACAGGAGGGCCTTCGTGTAGGGGTGCAGGGGCTCGGCATAGAGTGACGCCCGGTCAGTGATCTCCGCTATCTTGCCCAGGTACATCACCGCCACGCGATCCGAAACGTGCCGCACCACCGAGAGATCGTGGGCAACGAATAAATAAGTCAGGTTGAAGCGATCCTGGAGATCCTCCAGCAGCGTGATGATCTGCGCTTGGATGGACACATCCAGCGCCGAAACCGGCTCGTCGCAGACAATCAGGGAGGGCTCCATCGCCAGTGCACGGGCAATGCCGACGCGCTGCCGCTGACCGCCCGACAGCTCGTGGGGATAGCGGTCGGCCATCGCCGGCAGCAAACCCGCGACCGAAAGTAGTTCCTGCACGCGCTCATTGCGCGCCTTGCGCTCGCGCACGATGCCGTGGACTGCAATCGGCTCGGCGATCATCTGTTCTACCGTCATGCGCGGATTGAGCGAACTATAGGGATCCTGGAAAATCACCTGGATCTTGCGCCGCACGGCCCTGAGTTCGGCCGGGGCCAAGGTGGTCAGATCGCGTCCTTCGAAAATCACCTGACCGCTGGTCGGACGTTCGAGCATGAGAATGCAGCGGCCGGTGGTCGTCTTGCCACACCCCGACTCGCCGACCAAGCCCAGGGTTTCACCGCGCCGAATCGACAAGGAGACGCCATCAACGGCCTTGGCCACTGCAGAGTGGCCGCCCAGGAGTCCGCCGCCGCCCACGTGGAAGTGCTTCACGAGGTTGCGGACCTCGAGGATGATCTCGCCGGACTGGGCGGGCACCGCGTCGGTGCGGGAATGCGCCGCCGCCGCGCTCACGCCGTCACCTTCAAGTCGGCGGCCGCGCGCTCGGGGAGGTCACGAGCCACCCAGCACGCCGACCGGTGAGCACCATTGACGACTTCGAGCGGTGGAATCTCGGCGGAGCAGCGCTCAACAGAGTAAGCGCAGCGCGGCGCGAACGCACATCCCCGCGGCAGCCGCGTCAGGTCAGGCGGCTGACCCTGGATGGGAGCGAGCTTCGCGCGCTTGGGCTCGTCCAGCCGGGGCACCGACCGCAACAGGCCCAGCGTATACGGATGACGCGGGTCGGCGTAAATTTCCCGGGCTGTCCCCTGCTCCACAATCTTGCCGGCGTACATCACGTTCACCCGGTCGGCATAGCGGGCGACGACGCCCAGGTTGTGCGTGATGATCAGCATCGCGGCTCCGAGCCGCTGCGAGAGGCCCTTCATGAGTTCGAGAATCTGGGCCTGGATGGTGACGTCGAGCGCCGTGGTCGGCTCGTCGGCCAGGACCAGGGCGGGGTTGCAGGACAGGGACATGGCGATCATGAGGCGTTGCCGCATGCCCCCGCTGAATTGGTGCGGATACTGCCGCAGCCGCCGCTCGGCGTCGGAAATGCCGACCAGCCCGAGGATTTCGATGGCGCGCGTACGCGACTGGTCCGGCGTCATCCCGAGGTGAATCTCGCACGGCTCCGTGAGCTGGCGGCCCACGGTGAGCACCGGGTTGAGCGAGGTCATGGGCTCCTGGAATACCATGGCAATATCCTTGCCCCTGATATCGCGCATCTCGGGGTCGGACAACGTGAGCAGATCGCGGCCCTTGAAGAGTATCTGTCCTCCGGTGATACGCCCGGCCGGGGCTGCCACCAGACGCATGATGGAAAGCGCGCTCACCGACTTGCCGCACCCCGACTCTCCCACCAAGGCCACCGTCTCGCCCGGCCGCACATCCCAGGAAACATCATCCACGGCGCGCACGATTCCTGCGCCCGTGGCGAATTGGGTACTGAGGTGGCGAACCTCGAGCAAGTTTTCCATGAACCGGTAGTCCCCCCTCCGTTTGCGCGCCATATATACTTGATCAGCGGGCAAAACTCAAGCGCTCAGCAGCGGCGTGACGCAAGCCGTTCCAACTCAGCGGATTGCTGACGGCTGCGAGTTGACCGCTGATGGACCTGGACATATATCCCATATCGAGAGCTACACAGATGACGATTCTTCAGGAGTTCAAGGTGAAAACCAAGGTGCTGATGTTCGACCTCTACGGCACCGTGGTCGACATGCAGGGCGGGCTGACCGAAGCGGTCGTGCCGTACCTGAGGGCCAAAGGCTGGAACGGGCGCCCGGACGCGCTCGTCACGTGGTGGCGCCGCACGCATTTCGAGAACTCGATGATCGACGCGCTGCTGCACCGCGAGCACACGCCGTATCGCGAGATCGGCCGACGTGCACTGACCTACACGCTCGAGCGCGCCGGTATTGCGCACACCCAGGACGAGGTGAAAAAACTGGTGGCAAAAATCGAGACGCTGCGGCCGTTTCCCGACGTGGTCGCGGCGCTGACCAAGCTGAAAACGCGCTATCAACTTGCCATCCTGTCGAACGGTGACGCCGACATGCTCGAAAACGCGCGCCCGCATCTGGGCATAACATTCGATCACATAATTTCGGTGGCCGCGGCGGGCTCGTTCAAGCCGCACGTCGCGACCTACCGCACCGCGGCGGAACTGGTCGGTTTGGCCCCCGATGCGATTCTGTTCGTCGCCAACCACGCCTTCGATTGTGTCGGCGCCAAGGCCTACGGCATGCGTACCTGTTTCGTCGACCGGCGCAAGCGCCCGTTCGGGGAATGGCAGTATCAGCCCGACCTGGTCGTTGCCGATTTCAACGAGCTTGCGGAACAGCTAGGCTGACGTGCTTTGCTACTTCTTGGGTTCGTCGATACGGCCCATCGCTTTAACCACAGCCGCCAGGCGCAGGTAGTCGGCGTCGAAAAACTTCTTGAATTCCGGCGCATCCCGGTAATCGGGCACCACCTGGACGTTCTCCAGCGACTGCTTGAAAACCGGATCGGCCGCAACTTTGCCTATCAGTTCGCGCATTTTTCCGAGAATTGGCGCCGGCACGCCGGCCGTCGTAAACAAGCCGACCCAAAGATACGCTTCCGCGTTGTAGCCCAGGGACCTCAAGGTCGGTGCGTCGGGGAGCGACGCCGAGGGCTTGGCGCCCCAGCTCGCGATGGCGCGCAGTTTGCCCGACGGAATATAGGGGTAGACCGCCGCGAGCCCGCCAACGGTCAGCTGCGAGTGACCACCCAGCGCCTGGGTGACCGCGGGACCGCCGCCGGTGGTCGGCAGGTGCCGCATCTTGAGGCCGGTTGCCTGCAGGAACATCTCCGTCGGCACGTGGGTGATGCCGTACGGTCCCGAAGACGAATAGACGATCTCGTTCGGCTTCGACTTGGCAAGCGCGATCAACTGTTTCACGTTTTTCACCGGCAGCGACGGATGCACCACCATGATGAGGGGGTCGGCGGAGAGCAGCGCGAGCATGGCGAGTTGGTCGAGCGAATAGGGCGACTTGACCCCGTAGAGCTTGTTCTTTTCGATCACGAGAAAAATGTTCGGCGTCGTGACCAGGATGTTGTATCCGTCCGGCTTCTGGTTCGCCACGTAGGCGGTGCCGGCCGCTGCGATCCCGCCCGGCCTGTTGATGATCGGCGCTGGTTGGTTGACGAGCCTTTCCAGTACCGCGGAAAGCGGCTGGGCGTGGATTTGATTCATCCCGCCGGGCGGGTTCGGCACGGTGATGGCGATCGCGCGCGAGGGGTAATCCTGTGCGTTGCCGAAGCTCGCGGCAAGACTCAGAATGACAGCAAGCGGAAGACTTTTCATGATTTCTCCTTTGACATCGGCGGCTGGGGTGCGCGGGGTCCGCGCAACTCCCGATATCCGCTGGACACCGTAACGCTCCCGACCCGGCAATGTCAACCGGCACCCGCCCATGGGCTGGCGGCGGCCCGGTGTCGACACGTACAATACGCCTTTTCTGGACAACCCTTTGCCTTCCATCGACGTCACGCGCGACGGCGACATCGCCACCGTCGCGCTCAACAATCCCGGCAAGCTCAACGCAATCACGGTTGCGATGTGGCGTGAGCTCGCGCGGGCGATGCGCGAGTTGTCGGCCGACGACGGCCTGCGCTGCATCGTGTTGCGTGGCGCCGGCGACGAGGCGTTCGCGGCAGGGGCCGACATCGCGGAATTCGCGCATGTGCGCAGCAATTTCGCGCAAGGCAAGGTCTATCACCTCGAATACGTGGCCGGCGCGCTCGACGCGGTTAGCGAATGCCGGCATCCGACGGTGGCGCTGATCAAAGGGCCGTGCGTCGGCGGCGGGCTCGAAATCGCGTGCCAGTGCGATCTGCGTATCTCCGGCAGTTCAGGGCGTTTCGGTGTGCCGATCAACCGGCTCGGCTTTGCGATCGCATACGGCGAGCTAGCCGGCCTGCTCGCGCTAGCCGGCCGCGCGGTGGCGGCGGAAATGCTGCTCGAAGGCCGGGTCTGGAATGCGGACGAGGCGATGGCCAAAGGATTGCTTTCGCGCGTCGTGCCCGACGACAAGGTCGAGCAGGAGGCGTATGCGACGGCGCGCCGCATCGCCGCTGGCGCGCCGTTGGTCGCGCGCTGGCACAAGCAATACATCCGGCGGCTCGCGCCGCGCGTAGCGCCGCTGACGCCGGCGGAAATCGACGCCAACTTCGATTACTTCGACACCGAGGACTATCGCATCGGTTACGATGCGTTCATCAACAAGCAAAAACCGAAATTCACAGGGCGCTGAAAAATGTCAGGACCGCTATCCCATATCAAAGTGCTCGACATGTCCCGCGTCCTTGCGGCGCCGTGGGCCGCGCAGAACCTCGCCGATCTCGGCGCGGACGTGATCAAGGTCGAGCGCCCGGGCAAAGGCGATGACTCGCGCGCCTATGCGCCGCCGTTTCTCAAGGACGCGCAGGGCAAGGACACGCACGAGTCCGCCTATTTCTGCGCGGCCAACCGCGGCAAGCGTTCGATCACGGTCAATCTCACCAAAGCCGAAGGCCAGCAACTCGTGCGCGAACTCGCGACCCAATGCGACGTGCTGCTCGAGAACTACAAGGTCGGCGACCTCGCGCGCTACGGGTTGGGCTACGACGACCTCAAAGCGCTCAATCCGGGGCTCATCTACTGCTCGGTGACGGGTTTCGGCCAGACCGGCCCATACAAGGACCGCCCCGGCTACGACTTCATGGCGCAGGGCATGGGCGGAATGATGAGCATTACCGGCGAGCGCGACGATCTGCCGGGCGGCGGACCGCAGCGCGTCGGCACCCCGATCGTCGATTTGACCAGCGGCATGTACGCGTCCATCGCGATCTGCGCGGCGCTCGCGCATCGCGCCGTCACCGGCAAGGGACAGTGGATCGATATCGCGCTGCTCGACACCTGTGTTGCGTACCTCGCGAATCAGGGCATGAATTACCTTGCGACCGGCGAGACGCCGGGGCGCATCGGCAACGCGCACCCCAACATCGTGCCGTATCAGACGTTCAGGACCAAAGACGGCAATATCATCCTCGCCTGCGGCAACGACAATCTGTTCAACAAGTTCTGCGCAGCCGCCGGCTGCATGCATCTCGCGCAGGATGTGCGTTTCTCCACCAACGGCCAGCGCGTCAGGAACCGTGACGAGATCACGCGCTTGCTCGACGCGGTATTCGTCGCGCGGCCGACGCGCGAGTGGGTGGAACTGCTCGACACGGCCGGCGTGTCGAACGGCCCGATCAACAACATCGCGCAGGTGTTCGAGGAACCGCAGGTCATCGCGCGCGGCCTGAAATTCGAGTTGCCGCACGCGACCGCGGGCAAAGTGCCGCTGGTCGCGAGCCCGATGCGATTTTCAGAAACGCCGATCAAGCACGAAGTGCCGCCGCCCGCGCTGGGGCAGCACACCGATGAGATTTTGCGCAGCGTGCTGAAGAAAAGCGCTGCCGAGATTGCGAAGCTGAAGACGGCGGGTGTGGTTTAAGGCGGACCAGTGGCCCGCTGAGTGGCGGCGAAAAAGTACCCCCAATGAATTTCCTGTCGCCCGAGTTTCTCTGGCTGCTGCTTGCCGTGCCTGCGCTCGTCGCTGGATACGTGCTGCTGCTTCGGCGCAGCAGGCACGCGCTCCGCTATGCGAGCTTGAGCGTGCTGAAAGATGCCATGCACCCGGGCCGGCAGTTCCGGCGCCACATTCCGCCGCTCCTCGTGCTGGCGGCGCTCGTTGTCCTGCTCATCGCGATCGCGCGTCCGACCGCCTCGATCACGTTGCCGTTCGAATCACGGACGATTGTTCTCGCCATGGACGTATCGCTCAGCATGCGCGCCACCGATGTCGAGCCCAACCGGATGGCCGCTGCGCAGGCCGCGGCCAAGACCTTTGTCCGGGAACTGCCAACCGATGTTCGCACCGGTATCGTCACTTTCGCCGGCACCGCCTCGGTGGTTCAGTCGCCGACCCGAAGTCGCGAGGATCTGCTCGCGGCGATCGATCGCTTCGAGATGCAGCGGCACACCGCAATCGGCAGCGGCATCATCCTTGCGCTGGCGACGATTTTTCCGGAGCGAGGCATCGATCTGGAGTCGGCGATTTTCGGCAATGGGTTTTCGCGTGGCAATGCGCGCGGCGTGCCCATCGAGCGCGCGCCCAAGGCGCAAAAGCAGGAGTTCAAACCGGTCCCGCCGGGATCCTACCCGTCGGCCGCGATCGTGCTGCTCACCGACGGCCGGCGCACGACCGGCCCTGACCCGCTCGACGCGGCCAGGATGGCCGCCGATCATGGCGTGCGTGTATTTACCGTGGGATTCGGCTCTGCCGCCGGCGGCGCGGTCAACAGCTACGGGATGTCCATCTACATGAGGTTCGACGAGGAAACGCTCAAGGCGATCGCGGCAACGACGCGCGCGGAGTATTTCCATGCCGCAAGTGCAACCGACCTGAAGGAAGTCTACGAGAACCTGAATAGCCGGTTTGCTTTGGAAAAGAGCCAAACCGAGATTACCGCGCTGCTCACCGTGGCGGCGGCCATCATGGTAGCCGCCGCGGCAGTGCTCTCGCTGCTTTGGTTCAATCGGCTGGGGTAGCGGACGACCCGCGGCGAAAGTTTGGCTCCCGGGGAAAAGCGTAGGACAATTGGTCTTACTGCCTCAGAAAAACCGATTCCCTCCCCCTTGACGGGGGAGGGCTAGGGCGGGGGTGAGAATTTCCCGATTCGCAGCGTTTTCACCCCCATCCCAACCTTCCCCCGTCAAGGGGGAAGGAGTGCCTTCGGCGTTTTGATGTAGCAACGGAGATTCGATCATGCGATTAGGCGTGTTGCTGCCCCACCGGGGCGTGGTGATCCAGTCGGCGCGGCGGCCGCCGCTGGAACAATGCTGGACGGTCGCGCGCATGGCCGACGCGGCGGACATGGACGTGTGGGTCGGCGACAGCGTCGTCGCCAAACCGCGGCTCGAGCCG